>Ga0068714_10002929_pt1 | contig 20972 bp, 16 predicted proteins | sample MTBNYHSulfiMetaG_FD_62988 | JGI IMG/M metagenome (GOLD analysis project Ga0068714, IMG submission 62988) | Enrichment culture microbial communities from rom New York Harbor, USA that are MTBE-degrading - MTBE-NYH (New York Harbor Sulfidogenic)... | ecosystem: Environmental > Aquatic > Marine >... | reverse complement strand
AGGACTTCATGGCGTTTTCCTCCTGAGAATATAGTTTCTGAGTCGGCAACTCGAAACTTACATCAGTTGGGAAACGCCTTCAATTTTCAAGTTGGTTGCGGCCTCTTGGCCGCGCTGTGTATGCTATCTGACCGACGTGCAATCTGCGAATCTGGAGGGACGGACAATGTGAAACAACTCGACGACGAGACGGATAACTGGCCGGAGGATCAGGATACCTTGGAGGCTTGGGCGAGGGGGTAAAAAAATAAGATTGATTTCAACAAAGATTCTTCCTGTTCAGTTTGTGGAGGATTTGAAAAGTAAAGACTATGGGGCAAAGCAAACAAAATAAGCCTCAACAGAAATCTACCAAGGGTAAGCAGTCCTTTGTCAAAGACTCACGGTCAAATTCCAATGCCCTTCCAAACGGAATGATTTTATCTAAGCAACATCCCGTCATAAAATTGTTGGTAACACTGTTGCCAATTTTGGTAGCAGTAGGGGCTTACTCGAGAGACAGCATCTTTGTTCAGCTTTTGACGTCTAAAAGTACATATAGTGTTGTACGTGGCACCGCAATAGGCGGAAAAGAAAATACTGGATTTTATAGAGCTTATGCAACGCCGTTGGGAACTTTACTTGCTCCTATTCAGATGTTCTTGTATCTCCACATCAGAAATGACAGCGACTTCGATCAAATAATCGAAGGATTACTAGTAGAAGTCCAAGACGAAGATAAGACTTGGGAACCAGTCAATTCTTTAATGATTGGCTATGGGATATACTCTGCCAGATCCATTGAAGGCCTCAAAGAATCTACGTTACTCGATTTCAATGAGGAAAATTTGGTTGATAATCTTGGAAAGGGAAAAATCCATAGTAAGGATGTTGTCTCCGGGTGGCTTTTTCTAGAGTTTCCAAGAGAATTTCGCGAGCAAAATGCAATGCGACAAACATTAAAGATTACTCTTTTCTCCGGTTTTGGTGAACAGGAAACACATCTAATTCAACCTGCAATACTTCACAATGATGCAACACAAACAAATGCCGCATCTTTTGGGGCAACGAAAATTAAAAAGGACTTGTCAAATTTGAAGGTTCTTGCTGAGAAAGACTACGATAGATTGAACAAACAAAAAAAATAGAATATCTTAGTGCTTCCTCACCTTCAGTTAGAAAGAACTCACAGAGGAGTCAGATCGTGATGACAACCAAAAAAATTATAGAAGAGGCCCTATCCCTTCCCGTCGAGGAGCGGGCACTTATAGCAGATTCGCTCTTGCAAAGCCTGAATATGCCAAAAACTGACATAGATGCCAAGTGGACGGAGACGGCAAAGAGACGCCTTCAGGAGCTTCGTTCCGGGAAAGTTAAGCCAGTTCCAGGCGACGTTGTATTTGAGAAGGCCCTCAAACGGCTCACCAAATGAAGCCCTACGGTTTTCATCCTGAGGCTGAGGCGGAATTTTTTGACGCCATAGACTATTATGAACACTGCGAGCCCGGTCTTGGTTACGATTTAGCCATCGAAGTTCACTCCACAATAGAGAGCATCCTCAGCTTTCCGCACGCTTGGAATATTCTCGAAGACGACATACGCCGGTGCCAGATCCGGCGCTTTCCATACGGTATTGTTTATTCCCAAGATGGAGATGCTATCTTCATTCTTGCCGTGATGCACCTGCATCGAGATCCTGATTACTGGAAAGATCGTGTGACTTAGGGGACGGATATTCCTTTATGGATTGGCATGAGCGGATGATATGGATAGTCACGCTGGCATGCCGAAGTCGAAGGTTGGGGTCGGCCTTTGACATAAGACATTTTTCCTAAGCTTCGGCTTCCACCGGACCGCGCGGGACCGGCTATTTGCGTTATGAGGGTTTTGGGTGCCCCCTAATGACTCTTCGCAATGGGCTACATAGACCACATTCCTGGTCCGTCGGAGATGCAACACATTGTAAGATAAAATGAGTGCGGCTCCCAGGTCGATCATCAGGAAGACCGGCAAATTTCCTTTGGACAGTCCCACAAAAGCAAGTGGCGTGAGCTTTACCAGGCCGACCAGAGTAAGGGCATTCAAGATCGCAATCCACAATTGAGGGCATTTAAGCCCAACAGGAAATCTGGATCGAAGTATACCATTCAACAACAGCAACGTAAGGATCTCTGACAATGTTGTTTTTGTCCGAAGCGGAAAAGAAGGAATGGCAGGCCCTGGCGACCGCAATATCGACCAAATCCCTGCGGCCCGAGCGGAAGGAAAATGAGGTTCGTGCCAATCTTTGGGCTGCCTTTTGCTTCTATGTCGGTATCTTGCTCATCAATAAGGGGCAGGGAGAGAGAGGAAAGCAGTGGCTGACCGAAGGAGTCGCACATGAGGAAGATGGGCTTTTCTGCAATGCTTTCATGCTCGCCTTTCTTGAGCGGCAAAAAAATCGCCTCGTCATGCCGAGTGTGGCTTTTTCCGATCCCAGGCCGTTTGTGCATTTCGCCACCATTCCGGAGATCCATGCTTCCAGAGAGCAGTTTATCTCTCATTGCGCCAGTTCTCTTCCCCGATTCACCAGGCCGTTGAAGATCATGGATATCGGTTGTGGGAGTGGCACCCTGCTAGCGGCATTGCTCGATAGATTGCGAGAAATCGACAAGGTAGAGGACGTGGGCGAAATCTTGCTGATCGATCCATCGCCGGCCATGATTGCCCTGGCTTGCGATACGCTGAAAAAGAATTTCCCCGCCTCGGCGATCAAGACTGTAACAGCCCGAATCGAGAACCTGACCACCAGCATAGATTCGAGCTACGATATTGCCCTGAGCTCCCTTGCTTACCATCACATGCCCGCCGAAGCCAAAACTACTCATTTGCAAAGACTTTCTCGATACATCGACCATTTTCTGCTGTTCGAGCTGGACGCAAACCATGATGCTCCCGAACTGCATTCGCCGGAGATCGCCTTGTCTGTTTACCAGGTCTACGGACGCGCCATCGATCTGGTCTTCACTCACGACGCACCCCTGGATGTGGCCTATCGATGCGTGGACGCCTTCCTCATGTGCGAAACGGTCTCCCTGCTCACTCAGCCAAAGGGAATACGCACTGAGTACCATATGCTGCGTCGTCAATGGTACGATCTCATCCGGCAGGCACTTGGCACCCGCTTCGGCTGTCTCTCCGACTCCACCTGCTATGCCGACAAGCACATCGAGCTTTTTGCAATGCATTTCGGAAAATCGCAGTCGGCCGGGCCAGATTTCAACATGAGACACCTTTCTGACTGATATCGATCTCGGCATATTTACCGCACACATCGAGCAGGGACGCTCCATCTACGCAACCAGTGAAGCGGTTTCGATCCACTATCACAGTTATCCCGGCCTAAACCTGGAAGATTTCCTGCGGGGTCCGAGATCTGAAAAATAGATTCCTTGAGGTTCAAACCGAGAGACTATCGCCGACACTTTATGATGACTTGACACTGTTGCGTTTCAGTCGTGCTGATCGACTTTGATGCGGCTGCTCACACAGGCCTGGCACGAGCCGGACCGAAGTCTGGCGGCGTCCGAGAGGGAAAAGACACCCACCATGTTTGGAGAATCGCCTCTATGGACAAAGAGCCGATGCACCTCCGAGAATATCATTGTGCGGATGGCTCCTTCCAGGAACTCGGTTTCCTCGCATGAAAGAACAGGAGAAGTCATCACCGTTCTTGCGGCGACATGAGGAGATACGCCATGCATGTAGGCCAGAATCAGATCGGTTTTCGAAACAACCCCCGTCGCCCGATCATTCTCATCGGTGACGAGCACAGCCCCGAAACGATAGGCTGACAACCCCTCCATGATGGTCAACAGGGAATCGTTTTCGTGAAAGGATCTAACGGCAGGGGTCATAACGTCTTTGACCCTGAAGCGAGAGACCTCGTCGTTTTCAAGTTTTTTTCCGGAGCGATTCAAAAGGCTGTATTCGCACTTGTGGCAGTACAGGTAGAGCAAACCGACGATGTCCGGATAAGCGAGTATTCCGGCAACGGATTGAGAAGCTCCTTCGCAGGCGTACAAGCGATGAACCCCCTCAGCTCTCATCTTATCGAGAGCCGACTCGAGCGAATCAGCCTCTCCGCAAAAAAGCGGCGGAGAGCTCATAATGTCTTTGGCCGGGGATTCTATGGGCAGGGATGCGTAGTAGGCGGACATGATGTCGGTCTTTGAAACCACACCGGTCGGTATGTTATTCTCTGCTGCCAGCAGAAGAGCGTTAACTTTGTACTTGATCAACAAGTTTATATTCTTCTCTATGGGCGCGCTTTCCGGCAGCTGGAGGACCTGTCTGCGCATGGCATCCTTTACGCAGAGGCCCTTCAAGACGTTCTGTTTCACTACAATGGCCACCCTGCTACCCCACTCCCCCTGTTGCAGCGAATATTCGGCAAACTATGACGTGACTCTGGCGAGAAGATGATAAAAGAGGCTGGAGATATAGACGATACCCCTTATCTTTTCACCTTCCACGACCGGCACTCGTCTTATGTGCTTTTTGATCATGAGATCCAGGATGAACATCAGGTGAGCGTCCGGGGTGACAGTTATGACATCCGGGGTCATGATATCCGCCACACGTATCGATTTCAATCGCTCGCAAGCCTGATCCATCAATCCTTCAGCCTCGATGTCGTCCATCATACCCCATATGTGGATGTGCTTGGGGCGAAGGTACAAGAGTATGTCGTACATGGACAACATCCCGACCAGGCGTGATTTCCGGTCGATGACCATGATTCCGAATACTTTGCGCTCTTCGTTTGCACTTGCTTCCTTGAAGGCCTTAACGGCGTCGGCGATGGACATATCAGGCCGAAGAGTATGGAATTTTGTCGTCATCAGATCTTTCGCAGTTGACAAGTTGCATCCCCCTCAAATCAGTCCTCAGTCACCTTTAAGTCAGTAACGGCCGGCTACCTGCAGAATTCCGGATATCGAATTTCTTGTCACCGAGCATATGCAACCCGAAATTTCCACCTCTATCTTAAACCTAAACGCTTTCATTGCAACCCCCTGATTGCCCCCCGCATCAATTGGATTGCCGATTCCTTCGCGGTGTATTAGGGTTGTATGGGCGATCGAATTATCTCAGACCAAACACAAGGAGGCATGAAATGAGAAGAATGAAATGGATGCTTTCGGTTTTGCTCATCGTCGGTTTGCTGCAAACGGCTCTCGCCGCTGCCGCAACGGAGAAGGATGCGACGAATCCCCTCATCGATGAGGAAGCCATGGCCATTCTGATGAAAATGGCCGATTTTCTTTCGCAGGCCAAGAGCTTCAGCGTAACCATCGAAACCGGCTACGATGTGGTCCAGGAAACCGGTCAGGAGATCGAGTTCGGGGCCGTGCGCAAAATGATCGTTCAACGCCCCGACCGTGCCAGGATAGAAATAACTCACAGGGACGGCTCACAAGCGGAATTCATTTTCGACGGGAAGCAAATCTATATCTTCAACGCCCGGGACAACGTTTACGGCACGGTGGAAAAGCCAGGAACCATCGACCAGGCTGTGACTTATTTCACTGAAGATTTGGATATGCGACTGCCCCTTTCCGAGCTATGCTTAACCGATCTTCCTAAACTCCTCGGCGACCATGTTCGGGTTCTCAATTATATCGATACCGCCGTCATTGACGGCGTCACCTGCGATCACCTGGCTGCAAGAACCGATACCGTGGATTTTCAAGTTTGGATTGAGCAAGGCGCAAAGCCATTGCCGCGCAGAACCCTGATCAACTATAAAAATGCAGCGGGCGAACCCGACTTCTGGGCACAATTCGAAGACTGGGACCTCTCTCCGAAAATCTCCGAATCAGCCTTCACCATCAAGCCACCCGAAGGAGCGGAGCAGATTTCTTTTGCGGCTCTGAAGCAAATCAAGTCCGAAGCGGGAGAAAAGAAAGGAGAGTAATGATGACTTCAAAATCATGGCTCCGATTTACGGCAGTACAGACCGCATTCCTTTTCCTCCTGGTGAGCACTGCGGCTGAAGTTGCAGCCATGCGCGGCGGCGGCGGTGGAGGCCGCGCAGGAGGAGGCTTTTCGCGCGGCGGCGGCGGTGGAGGCGGAGGGTTCTCACGCAGCGGTCCGGCGGGCGGCGGTTCCTTTCGAGGGACGCCTTCAAGCGGCCGGCCAAGTTTTTCGTCAAGCGGCCCGGCCGGCCGGGGCTCGTTCAGTAGCGCTCGTCCGCCGGCAGGTCCACCCGCAGGCGGGTTCGGCAAACCACCTGCAGGAGCGCCCGGCAGACCCACGGCCGGCCCTCCGGGGCCGCGTCCGCCGGGACCACGTCCGCCCGGTCCGCACCCGGGACCGCCGGGGCCGCATCCGCCCGGACCGCACCCGGGACCTCCCGGGCCGCATCCGGGACCTCCAGGGCCGCACCCGCCCGGGCCACATCCGTGGTACCCGCCGGCACACGGCTATCATTATCATTGGGACTACCGCTGGGGTTGGGGATGGGCGGCCGGCGCTGCGGCGGCTCTGACGATTGGCGCCGTCATAAGTGCTTCGGCCTTCGCCGCTCAAGCGTGCACACCTACTCTGGTGGTCGTAGGAGGAGTCACATACTATCAGTGCGGTCCCACCTGGTATACGCGTGCTTATCAGGGAGGAGAAGTGGCTTACGTCGTGGTCAATCCGCCGCCGGGATACTGAGGGTGGTTGCAGAGAGCTCGCGGATTGCAATGAAATATACCGGTTAAGGTTAACTTCACTTTTCGACCTCACCGCAGAGAGCGCGGAGAACCCCCTTAGGATGGAGCGCTGCGCTCTCCGCGGCTCCGCGGTGAGAAATAAAGAAGCCCTCATCCCTCGCTCCCATACTCCTGCGTGGGAACGAACTCTGATTTGACAAGACCGCCTGTCACGCGATAGATTCCTTCAAGCCTCACGAAGTTCAAGCAAACCCTCAAGGTTTTTAAAAAGGCAGGGGCTGCGTTAGTCGATGGATCGATTATGTTTTGTTAACGGTGCCGAAGGATTTTGCGAACCGAAGATGCTCCGGGCATTGCTCATCGGGTTCTGTCTGTTGATCTTTGGCTGCACGACACCTGTGGGAGTGAAACGAGTCGATCCGCAAACGGTGCATCGGGAATTGACCGGCACCGTACTGTCGACCGGCAAGCTCAGCGAACGGAGCCGAAATCTTCTGAACCGGTATGCTTTGTCGGAATCGTTTCGCAGACAGCCCGAAGAAGCCATTCTTCAGATGCATTCGAACTACCTTAAAGGAGTAGGCGACGCAGCCGCCGATCTCTCCGCCCTTGCTGAAATCTGTTTCCATCATGCGGAGGAGAGCGGAAAACGGTCCTATTATTTGGCATCTGCTCTGTACGCGTACGCATACCTGTTTCCGTCAAACCAGAAGGAGTCCCCAAGTCCCTACGATCCAAGATTCCGGCTTGCCTGCGATATTTACAACCGCAGCGTCACATCGGCCCTCAAATCGGATGACGGAGCGCGGGTCGAACCTCGCTCGGGGAAATTCTATCTGCCGGCCGGTTATGTTGACATTGACTTCGATAAATCGAGTCTGTTCTGGAACGATCGCATTCTCGTCAGTTTCGCTCCGGTTGCGGAACTGGAAGTGCGAGGCCTGAGCAATCGTTACCGTTGGCCGGGAATCGGCGCTCCTTTATCGGCTAATGCCCTGGCACTCAGTGAAGAACAGAGGCTCTCCGATTTCGTTGCACCCAACGTTCAGGTGCCGGTGACCGCCCTGTTGCGCTTTCGCGAACCGCGCGAACAAATACGGCGCAAGCGGGTGCAGGCAACTCTCGAGCTCTACAAACCCTTCGGGCCGGAATCGGTGCCGATCGGAGATCGAGAGGTTCCCCTCGAAATTGAATCCACCGCATCTCTAGCCACAATGTTGGCCGACTCGCCGGTGTGGCAGCTGGAGTTAGCCGGGTTTTTCAGAAGTATTTTGAGAATGCAGGGCACCACTCAGCTGCGTGCCCTGCGACCTTACCGGCCGGGGCTCATTCCCGTCGTCCTGGTTCATGGAACGGCTTCCAGTCCAGGCCGCTGGGCCGAAATGGTCAATGAGCTGGAGAACGATCCAATCATCAATAAACACTTTCAATTCTGGTTTTTTGTTTACGACACGGGCAATCCAATCCCCTACTCCGCTTCCATTCTCCGGGAATCGCTCACCGACGCCGTGGAACAATTCGATCCGCAAGGCACAGATTCCGCCCTCAATAAAATGGTTGTAATCGGGCACAGTCAGGGAGGCTTGCTAGCCAAAATGACCGTTATCGATAGCGGCGATCTCTTTTGGAAGAATGTGAGCAGGAAGCCGATCGACGAACTTAAAATGCGGGATGAAACCAGGGAGCTTCTCGCCAAAAGCCTACTCATTGCCCCCCTTCCTTTCGTTCGGACGGTGATCTTCATTGCGACACCGCATCGCGGCAGCTACATCGCCGCATGGAGGATAACGAGCCTGCTGACCCGCCTCATAAAACTGCCCAGCAGCCTGGTGTTTGCAGCTACAGATGTGCTCACCCGGAATAAGGACGAGCTGGCTTTCGGTTCGTATAGCGGCCTGCCAACCAGCGTGGATGACATGACCCCCGGCAACCGCTTTATTAAGGCTCTAGCCTCCATCCCCGTTGCGCCCGGAGTATCCACTCACTCCATTATAGCAGTCACTGGAGACGGGCCGGCGGAAGAGGGAAGCGACGGTGTGGTGACATACAAGAGCGCCCATCTTGACGACGTGGATTCAGAGCTGGTGGTCGGCTCAAGCCATTCCTGTCAGGCAAATTCACAGACTATCGCTGAAGTGCGGCGCATCCTGCTGGAACAGATCGGAACCGAGTAAGGCAGCGACTATAATCGTACTGGAAAAGGAGAAAACATGCCGGTTGCAAGTTACGGGACGTACTGTGAAATGTTGGATAAGGCGAGAAACGGGCACTTTGCTTTCCCGGCCGTTAACGTGACATCGCTCACTACGGCGAATGCCGTCTTGCAGGGGCTTGCCGAAGCCAAAAGCGACGGCATCATCCAGGTTTCGACCGGCGGGGCCGCTTTCGCTTCCGGAGCCACAGTAAAAGATATGGCTCTGGGTGCGATTTCCATCGCGGAGCACGTCCACCGGGCGGCGCACAGGTATCCCGTCTACGTGGCATTGCATACGGACCACTGTCAGGCGGATAAGCTCGATAAGCTCGTCCTGCCGCTGGTGGAAGAAACGGAGAAACGCCGGGCAGCCGGTAAGCCTAATCTTTTCAGCAGCCACATGTTCGACGGGAGCGCTCTCCCGCTTAAGGAGAATCTGGATATCGCTGTCAAGCTGCTGGAACGATTCCATCAAAACGAGCTCATTCTGGAGATCGAATGCGGCGTCGTCGGAGGAGAAGAAGACGGAGTCCAAGCCAAGGCTTCGGCAAAGCTATACACTTCCCCGGAAGACACCCTCGAGGTTGCCCGGCGGCTGAATGCGGTAAAAGACGCCAAATACCTCCTGGCGGCAACCTTCGGCAATGTGCATGGGGTTTACAAGCCGGGTCACGTTAAGCTCAAGCCATCCATTCTGAAGGATTGCCAGGACGCCGTTGTAAAACAATACGGAGAAGCAGCCCGCTTTTTTCTCGTATTCCACGGAGGCTCCGGATCGACGCTGGCGGACATCCGTGAGGCCTTAGACTATGGCGTGGTCAAGATGAATATCGACACCGACACTCAATATGCTTTTACTCGCGCCATGGCCGATCACATGTTTCGAAACTACGATGGAGTTCTCAAGGTGGACGGCGAAGTTGGCAACAAGAAGGTCTACGATCCGCGCAGCTATCTGGCTTCGGCCGAAGCATCCATGGCCGAGCGGGTGAAGCAGGCCGTAAGCGACTTGCGAAGCGGCGGCAAAACACTCTACAAGAGCTGAAGCAGGATTTGAGCAGTCTTGGCTCGTTCCGGGAGGTCGCATCTTTTTCGGCATCGATCGGCAGCAATGCCACCCTGAGCGATGTACTCGGGGCAGGCCTTGTCGAAGGGTGACAGGCCTGCGCTTCGACACGCTCAGCGTGACAATCGGTGGCTGCGCACCGTTCCGCCACACAACCGGCAGTTGAACACTAGCCTGCCAAGTCCTTACACCTTTTCGTCAGCAAGCTCGCTCCTACTTAGGCTTGCTGGGATTCACGAATGTAGCGAGCTTGCCCGCGAACCGTGAGCTTGTCCAGACAGTCATTTTCGCCCGGCCGTACCAGGCCCGGCGGCGATCTCTGAACAGTACTTGCTGCAAGAAACCCCGATCACGGGCCGGAGCAAGATGTGCCGTATGGCGTTCTTTGATTCGTTAGACGCTGGCGGGTGGTGTTATGAGACAAACAAAGCCGTGCCCACCGCCCAGACCAGAACGAGCAATGTAGACAATGCACAGATACCCGCCGCCAGCTTGTGAGCGAAAGACTCAGGCTTTCTTTCAGTGTATCCGAGCAGGAACCCGAGCAGCGCTCCCGCCACAATTCCGCCTCCATGCCCCCAGTTGTTGATGCCCGGAATCAGAAAGCCGAAGAGAAAGATGCCTGCGGCCCAGCCGCCCACCTGCCCTAATATCATCTGACCGTAGGCGCCGCCTCGGCTTTTAGCGTAATACAGAGTCGCTCCGATGAGTCCGCAGACGGCTGCCGAGGCTCCAATGGTGAAAGGCACCCCGGCCAGGTAGGACAGCAAGTAGCCGAAAACACCGCTCAGTGTGTAGATGACAAACATGCGATAATTTCCGTATTCCTGGATGACCAGGCGCCCTATCTGGTTAAAAGCGAACATATTGAACAGAATGTGAAGCACCCCGGCGTGCAGGTAGTTGGCGGAAAGCAGTGTCCACCACCGATGCAGCCTGTCTATCGGAAGCGTTCCGGTGGCCCCCAGCAACAGAAGGCTTCTGTTGTCAGGGGAAAGCAGTGCAAACGGGTTAAACGAAAGGCTCTGCAATCGAGGGCCGAGAACGAGCGATAGGATGAACATCCCGATGTTCAGGTAAATGACGTTTCTGAGGAGCTGTTCGGGATTGTTGAAGCCCCGGCTCAATAAGTTGTTTTTCCACCACGATCCGGGCCTGGCCAGGCCGCAATGGGGGCAGCGGGCCTCGTCGGAGCTGATAAGCCTTCGGCAGTTCGGGCAGAGAATCGACCGCCTTTGATTTATCATGATTCAATCCTTCGTTTCAGGCTTTTGCAGCGTGATTGAAAAGCCGAATGGCTTATCTCCTTGTTATTTACCAACGACACAAAGCACAGGAAAGCATGCCTTTCCACACAGGAACCTCCATAACCAGCTCGTCGCAACGAGGCACGCAACCGCGAGCTTCTCCAACTCCCCACTCCCCGCTATCCCATGGGAATAATGATCCTGAAGGTAAGCCCCTGCGGCCGATTGTCCAGTATTTCCACCTGGCCGCCATGCGCTTCAACGATCTTTTTCACAATGGGAAGGCCAAGGCCCGTTCCATCTTTTTTAGTCGTAAAGAATGGATTGAACATTTCCGACCGCTTCTCAACGGGTATGCCGCAACCGCAGTCCGTCACTTCGACGACCAGTTTTTCGCCATTTACAAAACTCCTTACGCTGACCCGTTCGCCCTGAGGGGAAGCCTGAACCGCATTCATCAAAAGATTGACAAGAACTTGCTTGAATCGTTCCGGGTCAAGGGAAGTTGACGGCAAGTTGTGCGTTGCTTCCAAGATGATCTCCACTTCCCTTGCTTTAGCGGAGGACTCGACGAGAGCAACGCTTTCTTCGATGATTTCGATGATCTTTTGTTCTGACTTGCGCAACTCCAGCGGTCGAGAGAAATCGAGCATCTGCCTGACCATCTTTTCAAGGCGCGCCGTTTCCTTGACCACAATAGCCAGCTTTGCTTGCGCATCTTCAATGACTTCAGGTGCTTTTTGAGGATTGTCGACAACTTTTCCAAGTCTTGACATGACAAGGTTCGCGAATCCGCCGATGGCGATAAGCGGAGTCTTCAAGTCATGAGCTGCAGATGAAACGGCTTTCCCCATGGCCGCCAGCGATTCGGCCTTGATCAGTTCCTCATGCTGCTGTTGTTCGCGATCTTTGAGGACCCCCATGACTATAGCTATGGCATTGTAAAGAATGATTTCCACTACCCTGGTCAGGTCATCCGTCGAGAAGTGATTCCAATACATTACCGTGAGGGGAAGATAGGCCATGGTAATGGCAATGGAAGTTGCTAAAGCGCCGCGCAAGCCGAACCAGAATCCGGCAAGCACCAGAGGAAAAAAGTACATCTCCCGGTAGAAGATGTAGTAGTAATGCCCAGTCAGCACTGTAAAATAGTGAAAAAAGGTGGTTGCAGTCATCAACATTAAGACTATGCCGACCTTTAATTTGCCAACCAGTGTAAGCATATGCATGCCTCATTTCTCAGAAGGCCCGTTCGAAAATTCATTGCCTTGCTGAATGACAGGCGTGCGGCTGGTTTTGGCTCTGACCACGAACCGGCTTTAGTTCTCGGCAAAGCTCTGAATAAGCAAATTGCCCTTCGTGCCTGGCGCTGTCAAATAGCTCGATGCGGCTGCTGTTTCACGCCATAATTGTCAGGCGGCTCAGCCCGCTCAACTGCTTTTCAACTTTGATTTGAGTGGGGATTTCATCGGCCAGCCGCTTGACATGGGAAATGATTCCAACCATTTTGCCATTGTCGCGCAGGTCCTTGAGCGCCGTCATCACCCGATACAGGTTTTCATCATCCAGGGCGCCGAAGCCCTCATCGATAAAAAGGGATTCGATTTTGCGATGTTTGCAGGCCATCTCAGACAGCCCCAGGGCCAGACAGAGACTGACGACAAACGTCTCTCCGCCCGACAAGGTCTTGCCGGACCGATAAGACTTACCCTGCAACGAGTCCCTGACCAGGAAGCCGAGGCCGTCTTGGCCGTCGGTTTGAAACTGGTATCGGCCGCTGAGGGTGGACAGATAGCGATTGGTGTATTCAATCAGGCGATCCAGCATGATGCGCTGCAGTCTGGCGCTGATTTCAGCACCGTCCGGCGCTTGCAGTGTATTTTGCTCTGCGATTGCGTCAGCCCAAATTTTTTCCTGCTCCGCAACGGCCTGCTGGAGCTCGCGATATTCGCTTTCCGCTGCGCGCTGTTCAAGCACCTGGCGGTCGACACCTGCCTTGCTCTCCTGCAAAATGTCGCATTGTTTTCTCTGCTCCTCAATCCGCCGTTGGATAACCTCAATGGAATCCGTAGTCTTTCGTTCTGCACGGACGGTTTCAAGCTCGCTGCGCACCGCTGTGGCTTGAGCATCGGCATCAGCCAGCGCCTGCTCCGCTGCAAGCTGTTGCTCCTTCAGCCGTTGCTCGTTCTGGAGCAGCGCCAACAGCTCCCTGACTTGCTCGATTGAGGCAAAGCCCGCAGCTGCCGCCTGTTCCCGAAGGTTGCGCTCGACTTCCGCCAAATCCGTCCGCACCTGTTCGGCCCGCTCACCCAGCCGGGAGAGCTCGGCCTGCTCCTCCATCAGCAACTGCCGCGTAGATAGGATTTCCTGCTGCAAAGCTGCGTGTTCTGCACTGCGGGTAGCAATCTCACTCTCTATGGCCTCGCGCTCTCCGGTCGGGTCCAAGGCGCCGTACAGGGCAGTGCGGCCATCCTTAAGCTCGGTCAGCGAACTTTGAAGGTCTTCGATTTCTTTTCTCAGAACTGCTGCATCCTCCTGAAGTTTCCGCCGCTCCTCGGACAACTTTGATTTGTCATTTTCGAGTGATTGCAGCCGACTCGCCACGGCATTCTGCTCTTCAAGGAGCCGGCGGTAATTTTGGAGTCGTTTACCGAGTCGCTGCAGAAGGTCCGCTTCCGTGCCGGGCGCCGGCGCACGCTCGCGATAATCGCGCAACCGGGCGTCCAGCTCGGAGCGAATCGTCCGGTCCTCGCGCTGCAAGCTCTCCATTTTGCTCTCGGCTGCAGCCAGTGCCTTCTGCTCCAGCTTATAGCGCCTCCTGACGTCATCCCTCTCTTGTTCTCTGCGACCAAGTTTGGCCTCTTTCCGGAACAACGCTCTCTCCAGCCAGGCGTTTTTCCATCTCTGCCAGCGGGCCGAGCGTATTCGCGACTTGGAATCTTTGATCGCCAGCTTCTGAATGCGGCGCTCTGTCAGAGCACGATCGGCATCGGGTACCGCCCAATCCAGGCCGGCCTTATCACAGGTTTTGGTCCATAGCCGCTGCAGCCTGTCCATCTCATTGGCTCGCGCCTGCAGCCCGGCAGCGGTTGCTGTGAGGCTGTCGAACCGGGACTGCAGGGCCGCTATCTTCTTTTCCTGTGCCTGCACAGCGCGGTCAAGCTCTCTGAAGCCGGGGGCTCCCTGATCAGCGAAAGGATGATCGATAGAACCGCACAGGGGGCACGCCCTGCCCGTTTGAAGCGCTGATCGCTCGGCGGCGAGTTGTCTGACCTTGTCGCGCCAGTTGATCTCATCTTCAAGCTCGCTTAAGCGTGCACTCTCCTGCGCAAGAGACAGTCTCACCGTCTGTATTTCGGAGTCGACCCGGCGCAGCTTTTCCCGAGCCTCGCCATTTTTCTGCTGCTCCCGATACTTCCGTCCGATTTCGGTCAATTCCCGGCAGAAAGCCAGTTTATTGCGACTTTCTTGAATGTGTTTCGCCCAAAAATCCGGGCTCTTGTTTTGCAAAAGGCTGCCGACGCGCTGCGCCCCTTCGGTTTTGCGCCTTGCCAACCGGCTCGCCTTCTCTCGCAATTTATCGACCGTTCGTTCCTGCTGTTCCAGCTCTTTGGCAACGGTCCGTTCGACCTTCAACAGCTCGGCTTTGGGAGCCTGCTGTTGAGTGAGCTGTTGCTGGATGTCCATCAGCCGCTTGAGTCCTGTTTCGAGCGCACCCATGTCGAATTCGAGCCCTTCGTCGGCGGCCTGACTCTCAAGACGCCGCTGCAGATCCCGCTGTTCCTTCGCTAAAGCAGCAACTTGCCTCTCCAGCTCCGACTGTCGCTCAACTTTGAGCTTGCGAGCGCTTTCCATTGTTTCAAGGCGTTGGACGGCTTCAAGAAAACGCCGGCTTTCAAGTTCGATTTCGCGGTCCCGAAGCGAGGCATTCGACCAGCCGTCTCCCTGTTCGGCCATCTGTTTGCGGGCATCCTCCAATTCCATGAGGTTCCGACTTAGCTGTTCCTCGATCTCGCCGAGCCGTTTTCCCCGGGCAGGGATAGCCTCTTTCAGTCGGGCCAGTTGATCCTCGATTGCTTCTCTTTCCGAGTTGAGATGATCCAGGCGCCCCAAGGCTTCTTCAAGCAACCTGGCCGGTTTCGCCTCCTCCATTGGCAGCAGCTGTTCCTGCAGGGCCGCACTGCGCGCTTCTGTCTCCGCTGTTAGCTCCGCACCACTTAGCTCGGCGGCTTCTAATCGCTCCAGTTTTTCGAGCCAGGCTTCAAGCTCCTGCAGTTCTTTCAAGATGCGCTCAGCTTCGTCAAGCTCATCCCGGATCTGTTCCTGCTCCTGCTGAGCCTGATTGAAGCGCGTCCTATCGAAGATGGCGAAACCCGCGGCGGATTCCTTGAGTTGATGCAGTTTTTCGCTTTCCTTAGCGGCTTTCGAGCGGATCGAAAGCTCCAATTCCAGCTTCATTTCCGACCCGATGATTTTGTCAAGAATTTCCGCACGTTCACTTTCAAGGGCAGCCAGGAACGCCGCAAATTCTCCCTGAGCCAGTAAGATGGAGCGGCAGAAGCGCTTGAAGTCGAGTCCCGTCAATTCGGCAACGCGGCCGCGCACCCGAATTATCCGGTCTTCCAGCACCGATCGTCCTCCCCCGTTGAGGCTCGTCAGCCGCATCTCAGGCGCTTCCGGACTACCGGCACTGGTCCTCACCCGCCATTCGCTGCAGTACTGACTTTCACCGATCGAAAAGGTCACTGCCGCATAAGATTCATGCGCCGGCCATGGCGTAATCTTCGCTTCGGGATTCTTAAGGCGCGGGGTCTCGCCGTAGAGACCCAGTGTGATCGCATCCAGAATCGAAGACTTGCCGGAACCGTTCGGACCCACGATGGCAAACAGGCCGGTGTCGGAAAGGGGGGGCCGGTCGAAGCGGATTTCCCATTCGCCCGCAAAAGAATTGATGTTCTTAAACTCAATCCCCAGTATCTTCATCGCTGCCCTCCAGGAAAGAACCTCAATTTGGGATTCGGTTTGAATCTGTCATCAGATGCCGTGCGTTCGGCATTGCATGACGTTTGTTTTGTTTTTCCCAAGATGCTTGAAGTATAAACCTCCTCGTTTTCACTAATCAACATGGCTATGCAGCTATTCCAATTCTCAGGGGTGGATGGCGAGCATCCGGTCGGTTTTCAACAGCGCATCAGGGAGGCAAAATCTTCCTGGCATAGATGGCCGCCACCAGAATGGCCAAGGTGAGCAACCAGACTGAAAGGTAAGCCGCCATTGAGCGTCTGGCCCTCTCTCTTTCCAGCCACTTGCGCGGACGAACACCCTTGAACAGAAAGACCAGCTTGGCGGCCAGATTGACGCACACCAAGTTTACGGCCAACAGCAGGCCGGCGCCCATTGCCAGATCGATTCGCCGGATGCCAAGCATGAGACCCAGAGTCACCGCAGGCGGGAGCAACGCAACAGCTACCATTACCCCCACCAGCACGCTGGAAAGACCGGTAGTAAGAGACAGGGCGGCGGCCGCGCCGGAGGCAAGGGCCAGGATCACCGAGTCCAATCCCACCGAAGAACGGCCAATAAGCTCATCGCTTGTCAAATCGAAGGGCAATACCGCTCCCATGGCAATGGACAAGACTACGGCGAGGCCGATTCCGGAAAAATTCGTGACGAGCGACTTCCTCATCAGGTGCACATCGCCCAAGGCCGTACCGAGGCCAAGGGCGAGATTGGGACTCAGCAGAGGAGCGATCACCATGGCGCCGATTACCACCGCCACGTTGTTGTCAATCAGGCCGATTGCTGCCACAACCGTCGACAGAATGACGAGCAGAACGTAATTGAGGTTTAGCTGCACATTCTTTTCAACCGATACGTACAATGCCTCCCGTGTTTCGGTTGCCGAAGAGGGTTTCTTTTTTTCCGATTGCGGCGGTTTGGGCAGAACGATCTCCAGGGAAGTCACCACAATGCGTGCATAGGGTTGAGCGCCCAGAATTCCCTGCAAGGTATCGAGCACTTCCTGCAGGTTGTCGTCGGTTACCAACAGTTGCATCAGCTGTCTGCCGTCTTCCACTTGATACGACAGGTGAAAGTCCACCGCCTTATATTTTTCAGCGATCCTGGCAACCGCTTTGCTGCTGCCGGCATCGGCCAAAACCTCGACCCGCTTCATTTCTCTTCACCTGTTGAAGGACTGCCAGCCATCAGCTGAAGTGAGACAGCAGGCTGAAAACCCCGACGCCTCGCTAACACTGAGAGGCTCTTGCAGTGTTCACAATAGCTTGACATAGCACTTTCAATTTGATTTCATTTTCTTTATACAATTTCTTTGGCAGACGGGACAATCGGAAATCGGAAGTCGCCGACTGGAGGAGAACAATCGACCGCAGAGCCGATGATAGCTGGACGAAGGGAACAGGCCTTTAAGGAAAAGGAGGATACTGATGGAAAAAATGAAAGTTCGCGATCTCATGCAACCGACTGAGCAGTTTCCACGCATTTCCAGTCAGGCCACCTTCATGGAGGCGGTAGTGGCCTTGGAGGAAGCCGACAGGCAATTCCAGGCCGGGCGCGCCAGTCAAAGGATTCTGCTGGTTTATGATGAGGCGGGGAAAATAATGGGCAAAATGTCTCCCATGGACGTCGTTCAGGGGCTCGAACCCAATTATGAAAACATCGACGCTCTCAAGAGCATGACCCACTATCATCTGGCGCCAAGTGTGGTGGATTCCATGAAAGAAGAGATGCTGTTGTGGCATAGACCGCTTACCGAACTTTGCAGTAAGGCCACCAGCGTCAAAATCGAAAATTTTATCAAATTGCCGACCCCGGACCATATGGTGCAGGCCGATGCCAAGATGGATAAAGCCTTTCACCTGTTCGTAGTCGGTCGACATGATTCGTTGTTCGTTAAAGATGGCGAGGAAATCGTCGGGGTGATCCGGTTCTCCGACGTCTACCGCAAAATCGTACAGACCATGCGCGAGTGCCCTGCACCGCACTAGAGCGCCTGGCATACTACGCTTTCGCCGGTACGGCATGCTTACGGGAAAAAGAATATAGAGCTTGAGCATTGCTTCGTAGAAGTCCGAGCTGCAAACTGCAAAAAACCGGATTCCAGAGCAGCGCCTAAGGGGATTGTCCTTTTCGGTTTTTACGGAAATATATTTTGAATGTTCTGACAAGCAAGGAGAGGGACAGCCAGCCGCAGAAAACACTCGCCGGAACGGTCACGGACAGAGGCCACAGCAACCCGGCCAGGCTGACTATCAGCAGCAGCAGTCCGGCGGCGCCGGTTATTTTAGCCTCCGCATGACCAAGCAGACGGTGTGCCGTCAATGCCGCCCCTACGGTGTAGCCGATTCGGATCGCGCCGGCACCGGCACGGCCCACACTGCCGGCACGAACCCGCCTGTCACGCAAGTGTTTCCGAGGCCTTGCATCCGCCAGGGCAACCCTGTTCCGTCTGCTCAGGACCACCTCCGTGCAGTTTTCCAGGTCACTCAAAAACTTTTCTTCCATGGATCGAGCAAAAGCCGAATCCTCGATCGCAACATCGAGCTCATAGTTGCCCATCCAGCTTGCGATGTTGAGGTTGGTCGAACCCACTCTGGCCCACATGCCGTCTGCCACGGCAGTCTTTGCGTGCATCATGGGGCCGTTCCATTCGAAAATCCGGACTCCGGCCTCAAGCAGAGGCTGATACCCGGCTCTAGATATGGCCCGCAGGAGGGGGACATCCGTCGAGCCCGGAACCAGCAGCCGCACATCAACGCCATCCAGGGCCGCGGACCGAAGCGCCTGCACATACGCGCTCACTCCGACAAAATAGGCATCACTCAGCCATAGGGAATGCCGGGCAAGGGCGGCGACCAGATTGTCGAGCCGGTAGAGGCCGGCCGTGCTAGGCGCCGTGGCAATGACTCTTAAATTGACCTCCCCGGCCGTTTCCATGCTCTCTCGGGCAGGCGCCTCCTCAGAGGGAAGCGGCGGCCCCGCAACCGCCCAGACTTCTGCGAAAGCGCTTTCGATGTCGGCCACCGCCGGTCCGCGAATCTCCACTCCCGTGTCTCTCCACGGTCCGATGCCGCGCTGCGGATAACCAAGCCACATCTGTCCGATACAAAGGCCGGTGACAAAAGCAATGCGGCTGTCCACGACGATCACCTTGCGATGATCGCGGGAAAGCCAACCGAACGGGCTGTCAAACCGGGGCGGGTTGAAACATCGCACTTCCACACCGGCCTCCCGCAACCTTTTCCAGTAACCCTTGGAAGCCTTGAAAAACCCTCCCAGCCAGTCGTACAGAACGCGCACCCGCACGCCCTCGCGGGCCTTCTGCACTAACAGGTCCGCGAACTGCAGACCGACTTCATCTTCATGAATAATGTACATCTCCAAATGGATCGTACTGGTGGCAGAGTTGAGACTATCGATCCAGGCCGGGTAGTTTTCTCCGGCATCGGTGAGCAGACGGATGAGGTTGCCGGCCACAAGAGGCGCACCCGCCGCCCGGGAAAAAATTTGTTCGGCAAGAGCACGACTCGGCAGCCATTTCGGCGGCCGAGAATCCAAAGTAGAGCAAAGAGCCATGATCGTAGAATCCTCTTTTCCTTTTGCCACATGCCCCGGAGACACCCATCGGGTACCAGGCTGCAGGGGATTTTCCGGATAGCTGGATGCATATGGCAGCCTGCCCCGCTTGACTTTCTTCCTTAAAGGCGACCTCTTTGGGACACGTATATCATCTTCCAAAAGGATTTGCACCTTTGTCTTGATTCAGCGGTGCAAACGATCCTTCGCTGTTCATGGGCACGGAATCCCCCGCGCCCGTCAATGTCGATCTCTTCGACCTGGCGGCGATCGAACCGCAAACCGCTTTCAGATCAACTTTCGCAATCACCTTAGGAGACTGTCCGACAATATGCAGCGCGGGGCTTTAGCCCTGCCTGGACTGGCAGCCCTGAAGGGCTGCGCTACATGAAGGCGTATTCTCGGACAAGCTTCTAGAATCGCTATGGCGGGGTGTGCCGGGTCGGCGGGCGGCAGCCTCCTTATCCGGCGTCCGAAATCTCCGTCTACGCGTATTAGAAAGAGCGGAGGTTAGATAACTACCGATGCACCGACGGCTTCCCCCATCACAAGCCTGAGATTGCGGATACACATCGGCGCGCAATCGGCAGGGCCAACTTCGACAATCGGTCTTTTCGACTTAACTTTTAAATGATGGTGGAAGTTCAGGAGGTGGACTTTGTTCAGCAGGTGGAGGCGATGTTTCCGCAAGACTTTGCCGCTCGGCGTTGATTTTCGGCAAAAGAACTTGAAGTGTGAAGCTTTCCTTTTCGTCTGGCCGTCCGGCTTGCCCGGCTGTTTGCAGCGGTGCAACAACCGGATGGAGCAGGATCTGGGGCCTCAGTGCGCAAATCAATACCTGATATTTCAGCAAAGGAGGAAAACATGATGCAACGCGATGGAGGGTGGAGTCCTTATCTGGCAGGGGCACTAAGTGGACTGGTGGGGGTCTTTTCGGTCTGGTTCACCGGACAGTATTTCGGGGCATCTACGTCTTTTGTACGCACCGCCGGCATGATCGAACAAGTTTTCGGCCCGGAGCGCATCGCGCAAATGGACTATTTCATCAAGGTCGCACCTCGGATCGACTGGCAATGGATGTTCGTCGTGGGTATTTTCCTGGGTGCAATGGTTTCCGCGCTCACCTCCGGATCGTTTAAGCTTCAAGCCGTGCCCGACATGTGGGCCGCTCGTTTCGGGACCCGCAGCAC
>Ga0068714_10002927_pt1 | contig 20981 bp, 16 predicted proteins | sample MTBNYHSulfiMetaG_FD_62988 | JGI IMG/M metagenome (GOLD analysis project Ga0068714, IMG submission 62988) | Enrichment culture microbial communities from rom New York Harbor, USA that are MTBE-degrading - MTBE-NYH (New York Harbor Sulfidogenic)... | ecosystem: Environmental > Aquatic > Marine >... | reverse complement strand
AATAAAATGTTTATCAGAACTCGGCTAAAACTAAAAAACAAAAAGGCGGTGTACGCAAGTGCAAGTTACAGATGTAAGAATTAGAAGAATACAAACTGACGGAAAATTGAGAGCTTATGTATCCATTACTTTTGATGATTCTTTTGTTGTTCATGATTTAAGAATAATTGACGGAAGAAAAGGCATGTTTGTAGCCATGCCCAGTAAACTGCTTCCCAATGGAAATCATAAAGACATAGCTCATCCTATTAATACTGAAGTCAGAGAAATGATTCAAAGTGCAGTATTAAAAGAATTCCAGGCAACCGAAGGGGAAGATCAGCCTTCCGTTAAGCCTCAGGCAGAACAGGAAGCACAAACAGAAACAGATAGTGAAGATATTTCTGTTGACTTGGATTCAGAGGATTCAGAAGATTCAGAGGAAAAAGAATAAAATAATTTCTTACTTGAAATTTGAATTGGTTTGTTTATAATATTAAATGGTTTAACTGACCTAAAATGGGTCAGGAGATGAGGAGTTTTCAGGGGAGTTTACTCCCCTGATTAAAATACTACATAAGATAGAGAATAAGTCATAAACTTATGGATGGGGTGTAGCCAAGCGGCAAGGCAAGGGAATTTGGATCCCTCATTCGGAGGTTCGAATCCTCCCACCCCAGCCAAGTGTCTTTATAGTTTATTTTTACCTCAGATAAATCTTGTCTTTTTTGAAATTTCTAACAAATGTGTTTGATAGGATAATGCCATGGAATCTATTGCATCAGTTATACTGGCAGCCGGACAGGGAAAAAGAATGAAATCTTCTATTCCCAAAGTTCTACACCCCGTAGCAGGGAGTCCCATGCTTTCTTATTCTCTAGAACTGGCTAAGTCTTTAGGAATAAAAAAGAGAATGGTGGTTCTTGGACCGCAGGCTGAAAAAATTAAAAAAGAGATGAGCTGCACTGAAAAAGGAATAACCTATGTCTATCAGGAAAAGCAGTTAGGTACAGCTCATGCTGTTCAGCAAACAGAGCCGTATCTAATAAATTTTTCGGGTATTATTTTAATTTTATCTGCTGATGTGCCGCTGCTAAGGATATCAACGATTCAGGAAATGATTCATTGTCATACGAATCATCAAGCCAGCTGCACTTTATTGACTGCGAATTTGGAGCAAGCTGAAGGATATGGCCGCATTATAAGAAATGAACAGGGGAAAATAACCGGGATTATCGAACAGTGTGATTTAACAAAAGAACAAGAGAAAATCAAAGAGATTAATGCCGGCATCTATTGTTTTAATGCGAAAGAATTATTTATAGCTTTAAAAATGGTTAATCAGAATAATCGCCAAAAAGAATATTATCTGACCGATGTCATTAAAATACTGATAGAAAAAGGATATCTCACGGTAAATATTACTGCTCGGGATAGTGAAGAAATCACCGGAATAAATACCCGAATGGACCTGTCTCGTGTATCTCGTGCACTTTATCAGAGAAATGCATTAAATCATATGTTAAAAGGCGTAACTATTATCGATCCGGGTAATACTTATATTGAGAATCAAGTAGAAATCGGACAAGATACCATTATTTATCCCTTTACCATCATTACAACCGGAACTGAAATAGGGGGATCTTGTCACATTGGTCCCTATTCTCATATTATCAATACTCGCGTTGGCCGGGGAACAAGGATTTATTCTTCTGTTGTGGAGACAAGCAAAATCGGTAATCAGACAATGATCGGACCCTATGCCCACATCAGGCCGGGAAGTATTATTGGAGATGAGGTAAGAGTTGGGAATTATGTGGAGGTGAAAAAATCATTTATTGATAATGGGAGCAAAATCGGTCATTTGACTTATCTTGGGGATGCAACCCTGGGTAAAAAAGTGAATATCGGGGCAGGTACTATTACCTGTAACTTTGATGGCAAAAAGAAGAATCCTACAATAATTAAAGACGGTGTATTTATCGGAAGTAACAATGCCCTGATTGCCCCGGTTACCATTGGTCAGGATTCTTATACTGCTGCTGGTTCTACCATTACTCAAGATATTCCTGCAAACACTTTGGGAATCGCTAGGTCCCGACAGAAAAACATTGAAGGTTGGACTGAAAAGAGAAATAAAAAAGAAACAAAATAAAGTTATGTTATAATATTTAAGGAGGCAGGATTTGATTGCATATTCACATAGAGAACTACAGGTATTTTCGGGAAATGCCAATCTGGCATTGGCCAACAAAATTGTGACACATTTAGGAATGCAATTGGGAAAAGCTGAAGTTTCAAAGTTTCCAGATGGTGAATTGCATGTTCAAATTGATGACAATGTAAGAGGATGTGATGTATTTGTAATACAGCCTACCAGCCATCCTGTTCATGAACACTTAATGGAATTGTTGGTCATGATTGATGCACTTCATAGGGCTTCTGCTGAGCGGATTACCGCCGTGATACCCTACTATAGTTATGCCAGGCAGGATAGGAAGACTCGCCCGCGGGAACCAATTACTGCCAAGTTAGTTGCCAATTTGTTGGTCCAGGCTGGTGCTGATCGTATTTTAACCATGGATTTACATGCTGGACAAATTCAGGGATTTTTTGATATTCCCGTTGATCATCTGGAAGCTGCACCAATATTGTCCGATTATTTTAAGGGCAAAGATCTATCAAAAGTAGTGATTGTATCACCCGATGTGGGAGGAACCGCCCGGGCTAGAAACTTTGCCGGCCGTTTAAAAAAACCGATTGCAATTATAGATAAATACCGGGAATCTGAGACTAATGTGGAAATCATGCATATTGTAGGAAGCGTTAAGAACAAGACTGCTATCATTGTGGATGATATGATTGATACAGCCGGTTCCGTCATCCGAGGGAGTCAGGCAGTATTAAATGCAGGGGCAAAGGAAGTCTATGTTTGTGCTACACACCCGGTCTTTGCCGGACCGGCCAGGCAAAGATTAGAGAAATACTGGAAGGAAAGTTTGTTTCAAGAAGTAATAGTTACTGATACTATTCCTATCCCTGAGGAAAAAAAATTACCATGTATTAAAGTGTTATCAGTGGCAAATTTATTTGCAGAATCAATCAAACGTATTCATGGTAATATGTCAATAAGTGCGTTGTTTCGTTAGGCTATTAAATAAGCCAAATTAGGATTAGAAATAAATTTGAATATAAATTATAATAGTTATAATGACCTGAATGAATAAAATTATAAAGAAGCGGAGGGAAACCGAATATGAAGCGAATAAAATTACTGGTAGAATCCAGAGACAAAATAGGGAAAGAGGAGAATAAAAAACTAAGGAATTCCGGATATGTCCCGGGGGTACTTTACTCTCCTCATGATAAGGACAATATTTTACTAAAAATACCGGAAAAAGAATTGCATCATTTTCTTTCTGATAAAAAACATGCTCATGGAATTATTAATTTAGAGATTAAAAAAGATGATGTCAAAAATGTCACTCGTTTGGCTGTTATTAAGGATTTCCAATATGATTCATTACAGAAGAGAATCAATCATTTTGATTTTTATGGTGTTACCATGAAAGAAAAGATTACCCTACAGGTGCCCCTTGTTCTGCAAGGAGAGCCTAAGGGAATCAAAGAAGGCGGGATACTGGATATTTCCTTGAGAGAAATTGAGGTAGAATGTCTTCCCGAAGACGCACCGGAAGCGATTTCCGTTGATATCAGCCAATTGGGGTTCAATGACGTTATATCATTGCGGGATATCGAGTTACCCAAAGATGTGAAAATACTAACTGAGCTTGACCGGACCATTGCCTCAGTAGTTGCTCCCACCAAGGTAGAGGAAGCCGTTGAAGAAGAGGTAGAAGAAGTAACTGAAGGTGAGGACAAAGCAGAGATTAAAGAAGAAGGACAGAGACAAGAGAAGGAAGATAAAGAAGAGAAAAAAGATAAAAAGCGGTAACAGTTTGAACCAAAATGATGCTAAGGTTGTGATAATGTGAAATTAATTGCGGGGCTTGGAAATCCGGGGAATCAGTATCAGCTTACCAGGCATAATATCGGGTTTCGGGTGCTGGAAACATTTGCCGTCCGGAATATTGGTACAGAAAAAAAGTGGAAAAAGGGATTTTTTTCCCAGATTCTTCAGCTCCACTTTAAAGGTCAGCAAATTATCCTTGCCAAACCACAGATTTACATGAATTTGAGTGGCAGAGCAATAGACAGAATTATAAATTATTATGGAATTGGTAATCATCAGTTACTGATTATCTATGATGATATTCACCTTCCTCTGGGTAGAATGCGGATACGACAGAGGGGAAGCGCCGGAGGACATCGAGGTGTTGAATCCATCATCCATTATTTGAAAACCGAAGAATTTCCGCGTTTGCGTATTGGAATCAGAAATGAAGCATTATTACAGCATTCGGATTATGCTTCCTTTGTATTATCACATTTTTTGCCGGAAGAGGAGCAAAGTTTGGAGAAAATTACTAATCGTGCGGTTAAGGCGGTGGAAGATATCATGGATTCTGGTTATGAATATGCTATGAGGCAATATAACCGCTTAGATGATCAAACTTCTCAAAAGAGTTGAATCTGAATTGAAAAAATTCCTAAACACTAAAAACGAAAAACTAAAAACCAAAGGGTAGTTAGAATAGAATAAATTCAATTTCGGGGTAGTTACTAAATAACTTATATAAATAAATAATGAAGAAGGTAAAGATGCTTAAAAAGATTGCTGTCTTAACTAGTGGCGGTGATTCTCCGGGGATGAATGCAGCCATTCGAGCAGTTGTACGTACCGGGATTCATCATCATCTTGAAGTGATTGGAGTCCAATGTGGTTACGAGGGGCTATTGAAGCAAAAATTATTATCCCTTGACCTGAAAAGTGTGGGTGGAACCATGCAGCATGGGGGAACGCTTTTAATGACCTCTCGTAGTGAAGAGTTTAAGACCAAGCAGGGTGTAAGTAAAGCCGCCGGTATTTTAAGGGAAAATAACATTGATGCACTGGTGGTGATCGGAGGCGATGGTTCAATGGCCGGTGCTCTGGACCTTTTTCAACTGGAGGGATTTCCGGTGATGGGTATTCCTGCCACTATCGATAATGACCTCTATGGTACGGATATGTGCATCGGAGTTGATACTGCCTTGAATACCGTTGTTTCAGCAATTGATAAAATCAAAGATACCGCATCATCTCATCGCCGGGCATTTGTCATAGAGGTTATGGGCAGAGAGTCCGGTTACCTTGCACTGATGAGCGGTATTGCCGGCGGAGTGGAAGCCGTGATTATTCCTGAATTTTCCAATGATCTGGAAGAGATAAGCAATCAATTAAAAAAAGGTTATCAACGGGGAAAATCCCACTGTATTATACTGGTAGCAGAAGGAGCAGGAGATGTGTATAAAATTGGACAATTGATGGAAGATCATATTGGTTTTAAGATGCGGGTAACAATATTAGGGCATTTACAGCGTGGTGGTTCACCTTCGGCATTTGATCGTATCCTGGGTAGCCGGTTAGGTTCTGAAGCAGTAGAAGAATTGTTAAAGAAACAGGATCATCATATGGTTGGTTTATTGGGAAATAAGACCCAAACGATTCCTCTGGCAGAAGTTTTAGCTCAAAAGAAAAAGCTTCGCAAATCTATGTATGAGTTAGCAACTATTCTTGCTCGATAGAAATATTCTTGATTATTTTTACATAATATGAAACTTCTAAAGTTACAAAATAATAATATAATGAATAGGTTCAGGCTTTGAATGATTTCAAAGCCTTTTCTTTTCCGGGTGCAATCCAATGAAATTAAATCAATTATGGGATAAAAATCCTGTTTATAAACAATTCTTACAGGACTTTCATGAAAAAAAGAGCAAAAAATTAAACATAAAGGGACTGCAAGGGAGTGCTGTTTCTTTTTTTATTTCATCCCTGATTCTTAAACGGAAATTTTCTTCCCCGTTACTTTTCCTGGCTAACGATACGGAAAGTGCACTGCATTTTTTTCAGGATATTGTTAGTTTTACCGGCTTACAGGAAAATAAACAACTTTTTATCTTCCCATCCTTTGAAGTCCTGCCATACGATGATGTTACCCGGGATACCCGGATTATGGAACAGAGAATGAAAGTTTTGTCTGCTTTGGTCCTATTGCCGGAAGATGCTTCAGATAAGCAATATGAATCTCCCAATCCCCTCATTATTGTAAGCACCTACAGGGCGGTTTTGACCAGAATGATGTCTTGCCGGGATTTTTGTAAACAATATTGGAAATTAAAAATATGTGAAAGATTATTGCCGGAAGATTTTCTTGATTACTTGGTTCACCAAGGCTATCAGTCATCCTCTATGATTGAATATCCGGGTCAGTTCAGTCAGCGTGGGGGAATTATAGATTTTTTCCCCTTTACCGAAGAAAACCCGATTAGAATTGAATTAAACGGTGACAGGATTGAATCAATTCGTTTCTTTGATCTTGAATCTCAGCGTTCAATTAACAAAATGGATAAAATTGATCTTCTTCCGCAAAAAGAGCTAAGCAACCTTACAAATGATAATAGGTCAGAGTCAAGTTCCTTTTTTGATTATCTGCCTTTAGAGACAGATATTATGATTCAGCAATATTCGGAATTTGAAAAAACGGTTAAAGAAGTTGAAAAGGAAAGCCAAAAATGTTATCAGGAAAAACAACAGAATGAGGTCCAGGAACTTTTTCCTCCAGAATATTACTATCTGAATTGGACACAGATTACAAACTTACTCTATCAGAAGAAACAGTTGATTTTTCTTGGGATGGAGCATTGGGAAGAAAAAGAAGAAAATACGGATAAGCCGGATAGGATAAAAGAGTATGAAATAGATAGCGGTTTAGCCAGAAACTATTTTGGACAATTAGACCCCTTTTTTGAAGATATAAAACAATGGCAACAGGAAAAGCAAAACATTTTGGTGCTAACCGGCAATAAGGGAAGGGCAATACGTATGGCCGAGATTTTTGATGACCGCGCTATTCTAAATTATCAAATGATGCCTTTAATTGAAGCCGAATGTCATCCCGGCACTGTTTGTTTAAGTTATGGACAGGTCAATTATGGGTTTTCAATCCCCTCCCTGAAACTTTCAGTCATTACCGATCAGGAAATATTTGGCAGGGAAAGGGATAAGAGTTACCGGACTAAAAAAATTCAGGGAAAACCTTTTTATCGGATTGATGAACTAAAAACAGGGGATTATGTGGTTCATATCCAGCATGGAATTGGTCGTTATGCCGGAATTCAATCAAAAGAAAGAGAAGGTGTGAGTAAGGATTATCTCCTGATTAAATATGCCTTAGATGATGAGCTCTATGTGCCGGTAGACCAATTGAATCTGGTTCATAAGTATATTGGAGTAGGAGGACAGCCGCCCAAACTCTATCGATTAGGAGGGAGTTCCTGGAAGAGAGTAAAAAAGAGAGTTAAGGAATCCATTCAAAAAATAGCCCGGGAATTGTTTGAATTGTATAAAAAGAGAAAGAATATCTTGGGTTTTTCTTTCTCTGCTGATTCTGTTTGGCAGCAGGAGTTGGAAATGGCTTTTCCTTTTGAAGAGACTCCTGATCAGGGGAAAGCATTACTGGATGTTAAAAAAGATATGGAATCAACCCAACCCATGGAGAGGCTGATCTGTGGTGATGTTGGTTATGGGAAGACTGAAGTTGCTATCAGGGCTGCATTCAAGGCAGTGATGGATAGCAAGCAGGTGGCAGTGTTGGCCCCCACCACCATCTTGACACAACAGCACTGGGAAAATTTTACTGAAAGGATGAAAACTTTCCCGGTAAAAATTGAAATGCTTTCTCGATTCAAATCCAGGAAAGAACAGCAGGAGATTATTGCTGATTTAAAAGAGGGTAAAATTGATATAGTCATCGGAACTCATCGACTTGTTCAGCAGGATATTATTTTTCACGACCTGGGGTTATTGGTAGTAGATGAAGAACAGCGATTTGGTGTTATTCATAAAGAACGAATTAAAAAATTAAAAGAACAGGTTGATTCCCTGACTTTAACAGCAACCCCCATTCCCAGGACGCTCTATTTCTCTTTAATTGGAGTCAGAGAAATGAGTATTATGAATACCCCGCCGGAACTCCGTTTACCGATTATTACCAGTCTGAGAGAAAAAACGGAGGGAATTATTTCAGAGGCAATCAAGCGTGAAATAGAGAGAGGAGGCCAGGTTTATTATGTTCACAATCGTGTTCAGGATATTGATTTTACTGCCGGGCAATTGAAGCGGATTGTGCCGGAAGCCAGGATTGTGAGCGCTCATGGCCAGATGCCGGAAGAACAGCTGGAAAATATCATGATAGATTTTCTCAACCGTAAATATGACGTACTGGTCTGTACAACCATCATCGAAATCGGTTTGGATATTCCCAATGTTAATACCATTATTATCGATGAAGCCCAGCAATTTGGCCTGGCTCAGCTCTATCAGCTTCGGGGACGTGTTGGTCGTGCTGATAGAAGAGCTTATGCCTATTTGCTATATCCCTCGAAGGGTATCTTAACTGACAATGCTAAAAAACGCTTACAGGCAATCAGGGAATTCAGTGACTTGGGATCGGGATTTCGATTGGCCATGCGCGATTTAGAGATAAGAGGTGCCGGGAATTTATTGGGGAAAGAGCAGCATGGTTTTGTCAGTGAAATAGGCTTCAATTTTTATTGCCAGTTATTAGAAGACAGTATTCATGAATTAAAGCAAATTGAATCCGGAGAAATAAGAGAATATGAAAAAGAGCCTGAAATAGAAGTCAAGTTGGACAGTTATATTCCGGATTATTATATTTCTGATTCAGAAAAAAGAGTAGGTTATTATCAAAAATTAAGCCAGGTGAAAACAGAAACAGAACTTAATGATATCAGCAGGGAATTACGGGATATCTATGGTTTTCATCCCCGGGAAGTGGAGAATCTACTTGCTATTATTGGTATAAAATTGAGATTAACACAACTGGGTGTCACTCAAATCAGGATTACACCCCGTTATTTCTCCTTTCGATATGAATCAGGTGCTTCTATTGAGAACAAACTAAAAAAGATAACCGCTGCTAATTCGAATATCCGGCATTATAAAAAAGGCAGCCATTATGAATTAAAATTATTATCCGAAACCGATAATGAGTCTGTTAGTTCTGAACATATTTTGCTTCAGAGCAGTCGTTTTTTGGATCAAGTTTTTTCCCATAGGGATTGATTGACAATAGTGATATAATCAGTTTGAGAAATAACAGGTATGAAAAGTATGAAATGAATGAAATATCATTTATTTTTGTATTGAGGAGCTATAGACATGGCCAATAATTCTGATTTTTACTTCACTACTGTAACAGTTGGTAAAAGGGGACAAATAGTAATACCGGTAAAACTGAGGAAAGAGTTGAAAATTGAATCTCAGGAGCAACTGGTCGTTATGTCCGGACCCCATCATGAGGGATTTATTGTTATGAAGGCAAATTCTTTTCTTGAGAAACAAGAGCAATTTAAGAAAATTCAAAAGCGATTGTATCGTTAGGTATCATTGAAATAACAATAATAAGAACCGGCTATTATAAATAATATAGGCTCAGTTAACTGTGGATTAGTTGAGCCGGATAGATAGTAATAATGAATATATTAATTTTTATAAAACTTTTAGATTTTTTTAAAGTAGTTTTTATTTTTAAATAATATAATAGTACGTGTGCTATTACTGAGTAGTTAATCATCCAGGGCAGGAGAGTTTGATTTTTAAATGAATAAAAAAGAGGGAGAATTATTTTCAGAACTTATTTCTATTATCGCTCACCTGAGAGGTCCCCGGGGATGTCTCTGGGATAGAAAACAAACGCTCAGTTCTATGGTGCCCAATATTATCGAGGAAGCCCAGGAAATCAAAGAGGCAGTGCAGGCTGAGGATTATCCAAATCTCTGTGAAGAATTGGGAGACTTATTGATGGATATTTTAATGGAGATACAAATTGCCCATGAAGCAGGGCTATTTGATTACCAGCAGGTATTAAACGGTGCCAGAGAAAAGTTTGTACGTCGGCATCCTCATGTTTTTAGTGATGTTAAGGTCAACACACCTGAAGAAGCGTTGTTGGTTTGGAAAAGAATGAAAAAAGAGGAAAAAGAAAAAAATGGTAATAATGGTAAAATATGATCCTGGTTTTATCCGGAACTAAAGGATTAAAAAAGGAGGTTTAATCATGAAAATGGTAAACATTTTTAGGGAGGATAAAGTTCTTATCTTAGTCTTAGGGGTAGGATTGTTGGGAATTTTGTTGTGGTCTTTTTCTGCAAGTGTTCTTGCTTCTGAAACGCTGACCCTGGATTTAAATAAATGTATTGAGATTGCCCTGGAAAAGAATTTAGGATACCAGATTTCGCAAAGTGCGGTTGAAGTGAAAGAAGCACAAATTGAAGAAGTAGAAGGAGCTAAAAAAATAAATGTAAAATTACAGGGTGGTTATATCCGGAAGAACGAAGCACCTGATCTGGAAAGTATAGTGGAGGGTGATTTTAGCTATCTTTTTTCTACCGGAGAGGGTGTTCCCTATATTTCGGTTAGCATATCCAAGGTCCTGTATAGTGGTGGCAAATTTGAATCCCTCATTGAACAGGCAGAAGCCGACCAGTCTATCGCCCTGAATGAACTGGAAAAGAAAGCACAGGAAGTTATCTATCAGGTAACGCAAGGTTATTATGGTATTTTACAGGCGGAAGGACTGAAAAAGGTCACTGAACAAGCAGTAACTCAAATCAAAGCCCATCTGGAAACATCCCAGGCTTTATTGGAAGAAGGAATGATTGCTCCAATTGATTTAAATCGGATTAAATCAGAACTTTCTAACTTGGAACACAATCTAATACGGGCAGAAAATGGCTATGATTTAGCGGTTTATAACCTTAATTCTGTTATGGGGATTGAATTGGATACCATAATTCAAGTTCAGAATAATCTCTCTTATGAACCTTGTGAAATTACCCTGAACGAGGCATTAGAAAGTGCCATTCAATCCCGAACTGAAATCAAGAATGTAGAACAGCAGAGAATCATTATGGAGGGGATGGTAGATATTGCAAAAAGTGGTAAAAAACCTCAGGTGGCCATCAGTCTGGAATCCGGGCTATCCGGTTGGCAGTTTGCTGTCATAGGTGAGGTCCCCATCTTTGATGGTGGTGTGAATAAAGCGAAAATTAAACAGGCAGAAATAAACCTTTCCCAGGTAGATCAAAGCGAAAGACAGGTAGAACAGTTTATTGAATTTGAAGTACGTTCTGCTTATCTCAATATGAAAGAAGCAGAAAAATTGATTAAAGTAACTGAGCAGGGAATCGAAAATTCAAGAGAGAGTTTTCGAATTGCCCAGGTCAAATATAATGAAGGGATTGCTACTAATACTGAAGTCATTGATGCCCAAAGTGCTTTGATCCAAGCAGAAACCAATCACTTAAACGCATTATATGATTATAATACCAATCGGGCTGCCTTGATAAAGGCCATGGGAATCATTGTAATATAGTCACTATTTTTACTCAACCTTCTAAATGGTAATGTTTTTGTGAAATATCATCGATAGAGAGGAATTTATATCAGATGAAAACCAAAGGACGCTTGCTCTTTTTTATTATTTTATTATTGCTTATAGGTTTGGTAGCTTTTCGGGTAGTCAGTCAGCTAAACCTGAATAAAAACGAAGATAAACCAATGACCGAGACAGCACCGGAAAGAATTATTCCGGTTCAGGTAGATAAAGTACAGCCGGGTGAAATGAAAACATTTCTCACAGTTACCGGTCTTGTAGAACCCGAGGAGACGGTGAGGGTAAATGCCAAAATAATGGGGCAGGTAAAAGAAGTCCTGGTAACTGAGGGAGAAGAGGTTAAAAAAGATGATATATTAATACGCCTGGATGATGAACAGATTCGCCTGCAGATTGCCCAGGCAAAGGCGACCCTGGATTCGGCTCAGGCTTCCCTGGAAAAGGTAAAAGCAGGTGCCCGGCCACAGGAAATTAATCAGGCAGAGGCAGCTATGCAACAGTCAAAGATAAATCTGGATAGCGCTGAAGAGAATTATCTAAGAATGGAGAAATTATTATCTGAAGGAGCAGTTTCACAGCAGCAGTATGACCAGGCAAAAGGGCAATATGAAATTGCCGAAGCCCAATACCGGGCGGCTAAAGAGAGGTACGAGCTGGTCAAGGAAGGTGCTTCACAGGAAGATATCAGGTCGGTTGAGGCACAGGTCAGACAGACACAATCTACCATGGAAATCGCTGAATCCCAACTAAGGAATACTGTTATCAGAGCTCCTGTTAGTGGCAAAATTACCGGTATTTCTGTTAAAACCGGAGAGATAGTTTCTTCAGCAGTACCTCTGCTATCAATTTTAGATATCAGTGAATTGTACGTTAAATCGGGGATTTCGGAAAAAGATATTGCTTCTGTTCAGATCGGACAGGAAGCAGACATTCTTATCGATGCATTTCCCCGGGAAATATTTTCCGGTGAAGTCATATCCAAGGGTGCCATGGTTGATCCGGTCAGCAAAACAATGGAAATAAAAATTAAGATTGTTAATCCACATATCTATATACCTCCCGGTGTGTTTGCCAGGGCAAATATTCTAATTGAAAAGAATCCTGATGCATTGGTGATACCCTCTACTGCCTTAACCAGAAGAACAGAAGGGTTATTTGTTTATGTGCTGGATGGAGATGTTGCAGAGAGGAGAGCTGTAGTTACCGGGATAACACAGGGTAACCAGGTAGAGGTGACAGAGGGGTTGCAGCTGGATGAAATCATTGTTATATCAGGGAATGTCACCCTGGAAGAGGGAGATCGGGTAAGGGTAACCAATAGGGAGGCTATAGAGTGAACCTGCCGAAATTTTCAGTGAATAGACCTGTAACGATATTGATGCTTTTTATTGCCTTGATTGTTATTGGCATTATTTCTTATCAGGGATTAGGTCTTGATTTACTGCCTGACATGTCTTTCCCTATTTCTGCGGTAATAGTGTCTTATCCGGGTGTTGCTCCGGAAGAAATAGAAACACTCATTACCATACCCCTGGAAGAAGCGGTAAGTACCATAAGCCGCATTGACAGCATTACTTCTTATTCCGGAGAGGGAAGTTCTGTGGTGCTTTTATCTTTTCAATGGGGAACCGATATGGATATTGCTTCCCTGGAAATCAGAGAAAAAATTGATCAGGTAAAAAGTATTTTTCCTGACGGGTCTAGTGATCCGACAGTATTTAAAGCTGATCCGTCCATGATGCCGATGATGGTATTGGGGATGAGCTCAGAACAGTATAAGCTTCAGGAGTTGGAAAAATTTGCCCAGGATCTGGTTAAGCCACGATTGGAAAGACTGGAGGGGGTTGCCCAGGCCAGTGTGAGTGGCGGTTTGGAGAGGGAAATTTTGATCTCTTTAAATAGCGAAAAACTTCGGGCAAACCAGTTGAGCCTTGACCAGGTAGTGATGTCTTTGGCCAGAGAGAATATCAATTTGCCGGCAGGTACTGTCAGGGAAGGGAATGTAGATTTTTTAATCAGGACACTGGGTCGTTTTGAAGATATGGAAGATATTCGCAATGTAGTTATTTCTAATATTCAGGGTAACCAAATCTATTTAAGAGAAATTGCCCGGGTGACAGATACTTTTAAGGAACAGGAATCCATTGCCTATATTAATGGATTACCCAGTATAGCCTTTAGTCTTCAGAAAGAATCGGGAACGAATACAGTCATTGTTGCCAACCGGTTAATCACAGAGCTGAAAACAATAGAAAATATACTTCCCGGTGATATTGGCTTGACAACGATTTTTGATTCTTCGGATTTTATTAAAAAAACAGTTTCCGAGGTAACCTCTACCTTGCTTATTGGAGCTATTCTGGCTATTCTCGTACTATACACATTCTTGCGTAGTTTCAGCAGTACCTTCATTATCGGTTTAGCTATTCCGATTTCGGTTATTTCTGCTTTCACTCTACTCTATTTCGCTGACTTGACATTGAATATGATGACCTTAGGCGGACTGGCACTGGGGATAGGTATGCTGGTTGATAACGGTATCGTTGTCTCAGAAAATATTTTTCGACACAGAGAGATGGGTGAAGAAGCACTCCTGGCAGCTGATGAAGGTGCTAATGAGGTGAAAGAGGCAATCACCGCTTCCACATTAACCACGATTGCTGTCTTTTTACCGGTGGCGTTCGTTTCTGGCATTGCCGGGGAATTATTCAAAACCATGGGCTTAACCATCACTTTCTCTTTACTTATGTCCTTATTTGTAGCTCTTACCTTGATTCCTATGCTCTCTTCCAAAATGATGCGCAGGAGAATTCAATCATCTTCTTCTGCCGATAAAACAGAACCAGCCAGCAATAAAGAAGAAAGCAAATCTGATTCGGTACCCGGAAGAAGAGGTTTTTATAATTATATGAATCGGGAATATTGTCATCTGATTCAGTGGGCGTTACGTCACCGCGGAATTGTTGTTATCATGGCTATCATAGTTTTAGTCATATCATTTATTCTTGTACCGATAGTGGGGACCGAGTTTTTTCCATCGGTCGACCAGGGTACTTTTAACATTAACGTTTCCTTGCCGGTTGGTACGAATCTGGAGGTGACAAAAGAAGTAATGGAAGATATCGAAGCGATTGTGAGTGAAGTTCCGGAAATCAAAGATATCTTTTCTACCATTGGCAGTAGTGGGATGGGAATGGGAATGGGGATGGGAATGAGCGGAAGTAATGCCGGCACGATGATGGTATCTTTAGTTGAACAGGCTACCAGGGAAAGGGGAAGTAAAGAGATTATTGCTGATTTACGGTCTAAAATTGGTGAATATCCGGATACAAAAATCAATATTAGCGAACAGGGTATGTCATTTTCAACAGGTTCACCTCTTTCAATCAAGATTACCGGTGATTCTATGGAACAACTGGAATATATTGCTAATGTAATGATTAATTTGTTAGGGGAAGTAAATGGTGTATATGACTTGCAAAGCAGCGTAGAAGACGTTCGTCCTGAGTTGCATATTAATATTGATCGTGAAAAAGCCAATTTGTATGGATTAAGTACCGGTCAGGTTGCTTCCAGTATGCAGGATGCTCTACTAGGAAAAGTTGCCAGCTATTATCAAGAAGGAGGAGATCAGTTTGATATTCGGGTCAGTTTGGATAAAGAGGATCGGGATAATTTACAACAGCTGGAAAACCTTTATATCAGTTCAGGATATGGTTTACAGATTCCCCTGAAAGAAATTGCCACAGTAGAAGTCGGAACAGGTCCCCAGAGAATAAATCGTGAAAATCAGCAAAGACAGGTAACGGTAACCGGTAATGTAAGTGGAAGGTTTTTAGGAAATGTTATTCAGGATGCTCAGAAAAAAATAAACGCGTTAGTCCTTCCGGAAGGATATCATTATACTTTTGCCGGCGAAAATGAGGAAATGATAGAGTCATTCAGCAGTCTTTTCTTTGCCTTAATCCTGTCCATATTTCTGGTCTATATGATTATCGCTGCCCAGTTTGAATCACTTTTATTCCCGTTTGCAGTTATTTTGGCCATTCCCTTTGCTTTGATCGGGGTTATTATTGCTCTATTGCTAACTGGCATTAGCTTTAATGTTCTTGCCTTTATCGGTGTAATTATGCTGGCTGGTATTGTAGTCAACAATGCTATTGTTTTAATAGATTATATTAATCAATTACGCAGAAAGGGAATGGATCGTAAGGAAGCGATTATTCAGGGAGGAAGCATTCGTTTGAGACCAATCTTAATGACTACCCTTACCACCGTCCTGGCAATGGTTCCCATGGCTATAAGTGCGGGAGAAGGTGCAGAAATGAGGGCTCCTATGGCTATTACTATTATCGGCGGATTAACCTCATCTACCTTGTTAACTTTGATTATTGTACCTATTTTTTATACCTATCTGGATGATCTGGCACAAAAATTACACATTCAATTTTAGATGAAAGAAATTGAAGATAAGAAAAGTTTATTGAATAAATATAAGTTATTTGAAAAAATGTATGGTCATTGATAAAATATTACCATCATGTAAGGTTATTTGCAGTTAGTACAATTAATTTTTACAGTAGAGCTTGCATAGATTGTGTTTAGCTATTAAGATATAGTATAAGGATTTTATTTTTAAATCAGGATTATTTAAATATCTATTTGTACTGTACAGGCACTTTCATCTATGTTAGAGATAGAATGATTAGAATTAATAAATAATAAATAATAGTAATCTATATCCAGGAGGAAGAATAAGTTGAGTAAAATTAAATTGAAAAAAACTTTTTTCTTATTTCTAATGGTATTATCATTTCTTTGTATATGCTCTAATTTTAGTTTAGCCCAGAACAATGGTAGCATCACCGCTATTGTGGTGAGGGGTAATGAAGATATTGATACAAAACTGATTGTATCTCAAATATCCTCCAATATCGGTGATTTATTCTCCAAAGATAAGGTTCAGGCTGATATGAAAACTATTTTTGAATTGGGTTATTTTCAGGATGTACAGATTAGATTGGAACCCTTCCGGGACGGTTATAGGGTTGTATTTGAGGTGAAAGAAAATGCCATGATTGAGGATATCGTAATTGAGGGTGGTACTATATTAGAAGAGCAGGAAATGAAAGAGGTTATGGTATTAAAAAGAGGACAAATATTTTCCCAAAAAATATTGCAAAATGACCTGGATAGGATTTCCCAGTTATACAGGGATAGAGGATTAGTTTTGGCACAGATGGAAGAAGTTCGTTTTAACCAGGATACGGGAGTCCTGCTGATTAAGGTTGTCGAAGGAAGAATTGAAGAAATTAAAATCACCGGTAATGAAAAAACTGTAGATAAAGTTATCAGACGGGAAATTGAAGTAGAAACCGGAGAGCTGTTTGACTTTAACCGGGTTAAGAATTCTCTGCAGGAGATTTATAACCTGGGATTTTTTGAGGATGTTACCATGAAGCTGGAGCCCGGAAGTGAGGAAGACCTAATTGTGCTGGTTATTGAAGTGATTGAGAAGAGTACCGGTGTCCTGGGCGGTGGCGGAGGCTATAGTTCCGGTGAAGGGCTGTTTGCCTATGCCAGTATTAAAGAAGCCAATCTTTTTGGCCGGGGCCAGAGCCTTGAGGCTAAATTAGAAGTCGGGACAAGAACCACTTATAGATTGTCTTTCTACGAACCCTGGTTGGGTAATACTCCTACATTTGTGGGAGTAGAAGTTTATGATATCTTTGCCACAAAGAATGAACAGATTAACGGTATTGATTCGGAATATGAAATTGAGCGATTAGGGGGCAAATTGTCTTTTGGTCGGGAATTTAAGAATGACTTTAAAATTGGTCTGGAATTAAAAACAGAGGAAGCGACCTATGATATAATTTCCGGTCAGCTGCCGGATAATATTCAAAAAGGATTAACCAATAGCTTAAAGCCTATTTTAGTTTACGATACCCGTGATGACAGGTTTAATCCTACAGAAGGATGGTATGGTACTGCCTCCATTGAAAATGCCGGAGGATTTTTGGGAGGAGACTTTACTTACCGGAAGTATGACCTGGATTTAAGAACTTATTTATCCACTGATGTCTTCGATGAAGATAAGAGGGATGACTCAAAAATAACCAGTACCATTAATGATGGTGTTCTGGCAATGAGGGTGGTAGGTGGTTATGGAGACCGGGACCTGCCTTCCTTTGCTGAATATGAGATCGGTGGGTTAGGTACCATTCGTGGATATGAGTATAAAGAGTTTGCAGGTGATCTCTCTCTTGTTTTTAATATTGAATATCGTTTCCCATTGGCTGATAATTTGCAGGGTGTCGTTTTTGCTGATTGGGGCAATGCCTGGGATTTCGGTGAATCAATATCCATAGCTGATTTAAAATTCGGTAAAGGGTTTGGGATACGGTTTGATACATTCATTGGTCCGATTAGTATTGACTATGGCATCGGAGAAAATCAGGAAGGAAAGACTTATTTCAGTATCGGTCATAGTTTCTGATTTTAAAAAGTTTGAAAATATGAAGATAAAAATATGAAGATATATAGAAAATATAAACCAAAGATATATATAAAATATGTTGTAAACTAAAAATTCTTTCAATGAAAAATTAAATCTAAATATCTAAATAATTGTAAAAATTAAATGGAGGAGTAAATTAATGACCTTTAACTTAAGTGGAAGAACAACAGGATTGTGTAAAATCATAATTATTTTGACTATTATTTTTTTAGTAACCGTACTATCTACACTCAGTGTAGGCGCTCAGAATATTGGCTTGATTAGTCTGAATAAAATAACCGCCAGTCACCCTAATACTGAGAAAATCAATCAATTAAGCCAGGAATTAAGAACTGAATTACAAACCAGGCAGGAAAAACTCAATCAGGATGGCAAGGGGCTTGAGGAGACAGAATTAATGAAATTGGAAGAGAAATTTAATGCTGAGTGGGAACCGGTAAAACAAAGGATATTGACTCAGATGCAGGCATTGCAGGCAGAAAGAAATTCAGATATCGTACAGGCGATTAAAGCTGTAGGAGAAAAAGGAAGCTATCAAATTATTATAAATAGTGAAGTCCCTGTATTTACCGGAAATGATATGAGCGAATATCCCATCGTTTTGTATGGTGGGGACAATGTAACTCAGGATGTCATTGCAGAAATTGCCAGAATTGCTGCAGGTAACTAATGGTATTCTTTATCCCTGCTGGTTTTTAAATATTTTTCAGGAGAAGCATTTGGAAAAAATCTGGACAGATCAGTTAGTTAAGGAATACCGAAAAAGAAAAGTGGTTGATGAAGTTAACCTGGAAATCAATAAGGGAGAGGTAGTCGGATTGCTCGGTTCCAATGGAGCCGGTAAAACGACTACCTTTTATATGATTGTTGGTCTGATACGTCCGGACAAAGGCCATGTATTTTTTAAGGGAAAAGAGATTACCCATACTCCCATGTATCAGCGGTCAAGGATGGGTTTAGGTTATTTGGCTCAGGAACCTTCCATATTTCGAAAATTGTCCGTCCGGGAGAATATTTTATTGATTTTGGAAGCTCTTGGGGTTGATCGAATGGAACGCGAAAAAAGATGCCAAAAAATGTTACAGGAGTTGGAGATTAACCATTTGTCAGAATACAAGGGGTACATGCTTTCCGGGGGTGAGAGGAGAAGAGTTGAGATTGCCCGAACACTGGCTAGTTCTCCTTCTTTTATTCTGCTAGATGAGCCCTTTACCGGAGTTGACCCCATTGCCGTCTATGATATCCAGGAAATTATCGGGTATCTCAAAGAAAAAGGTCTGGGCATATTGGTCACCGACCACAATGTCCGGGAAACCATGAAAATCACGGATAGGACTTATATTATGCATGATGGAAAGATATTGGCTTCCGGACACCCTTCAGAAGTTGCTAATTCGGAAATAAGCCGAAAATATTATCTGGGAGAGCGATTTGCTTTATAATAAAATAGTCGTCAGTATTTGGTATCTAGTATATAGTAAATTGGAAAATATAATATATTTAAACACAGTTTATTATATTTATTATCTTTTATCTTTCTTTATAATAATTTATACTTTTCTTACTTTTTGTCTTTAACTAAATACCAGATACTATGTTAGTCGTTAGTAAAAAGACTTGTGCTTATTATCTTTCTTGTCTTTGGACTAAATACTAAATACCAGATACTAGATACTAATAAAAGAGGAGTTTCAGGGGAATCTTCCCCTAACTAGTATATTATGTATAGCATTGTTTTAATTGTTACTTTAATCCTTATCAGCGGTATTATCGCTTATATTGGAGATTTAACCGGTTTTCGTATCGGGAAAAAGAAAATCAGCATTTTTGGTTTACGTCCCCATCGCACAGCTATTTTTGTAACCATTTTGACCGGTATTATCATTTCTATTCTAACTATTTCCATCTTATCCATTTTATCCTATGATGTTCGTACCGCCCTGTTCGGATTGGATGAATTGCGGGAGAAACAGGCTGAGTTAACCCGGGAGATTCAGGTCAGAAATAGTAAGCTTGCAGAAACCCGAAAAGAGTTAGAGGAGAAATCAGAAGAACTTGTAATAATAGAAGAAGAATTTCAGCAGCTAACCACACAGATAGAACTGCAGACAAAACAAGTGGAATCCCTATTAGATATCAGGGAAAGATTGACCGTAGAAAGAGATAGTCTGCAGGAAGAAATCAGCGAATTGCAGGAAATGGTAAAAGCCTTATATTCAGGGATAAACTGGCTAAGAAGCGGTGATATTATTTTGAACCAGGGAGAAGAAATTGCAATGACCATCATTAAAGAGGGGCTGGCTAAGGAAGAAATTGAACAGGAATTAATACGTTTACTCAATCAGGCAACCAGAAAAGTAATGGCAATGGGGGCTGAATCGGATGAGGAAAGCGGACAGGTACTGATTATTTCCAAGAAGGAACATGAAGACCTGATTAATAAAATTCAACAAAGTGAGGTTGAATTAGTCGTTCGCTTGCTGGCGTCTATGAATGTCATAAGAGGGGAAATAGTGCTTGCCGATTTTTCCACACTGGAAAATAAACTGGTTTTTGAAAAAGATGAAGTAGTTCTCGTTGAAGAAATTACGCCCATTGATGATCCATCAGAGGCAGAAGACAGACTTTTTTCCATTTTGCGTAAAGTGAATCTTAAAGCTGTCCAGGAAGGCATTATTCCCGAAGCTCAGACCAGCTTAGTAGGCACAATTTCTGCCGTTAATCTATTTGAAACAGTCCGGGACATTGTACAATGTGAAAACGGAATGCAGGTTAAAGTGATTTCCTTAAATGATACCTGGAGTACCGGACCGTTCAAAGTTAGAATCGAAACAGAGAAAGTTTTACATTAGCTTGTGGGTTTAGATGTAAGAAACAGGTTATTAGTTTTTTGTTTATAA
>Ga0068714_10002926_pt1 | contig 20988 bp, 15 predicted proteins | sample MTBNYHSulfiMetaG_FD_62988 | JGI IMG/M metagenome (GOLD analysis project Ga0068714, IMG submission 62988) | Enrichment culture microbial communities from rom New York Harbor, USA that are MTBE-degrading - MTBE-NYH (New York Harbor Sulfidogenic)... | ecosystem: Environmental > Aquatic > Marine >... | reverse complement strand
CTCCTAAGGCTGAGTTGAACGAAGTCCTGCTGGCCATGGACGTCGTGGATACGCTGAGGCATCAGCAGTCACTCATCGATCGGGAATTAGGGGCCGATGATTACGATCGTAACCTGATCGAAAAGATCCGCAATATTTACGCCGGGCAGGGGCTTGTCGTATCCGACGCGATCATCGCCGAAGGGGTAAAAGCCCTTCGTGAAGATCGGTTTACCTATCGTCCACCAAAGAAGCGTTTCCAACTCACCCTTGCTCGCCTGTATATCAACCGTCGGCGTTGGTTCAAACGGGGAGGGTTCGTCATTATAGCTCTTTTGGCGGTTTACCTGGCTTACCAGTTTGTTGTGGTCGTCCCTCAAAATCGCACCCGGAAACAAGAAGAGCAAACTCTACAGGAACTTAAGGCTATGCCGGCTAGGCTGTCTCAGCAGCGGGACCGGGTGTTGGCCGAGGCGAAAGAGGATGCTGTCCGAAAGCAGGCTGAAGCCCTTTACAACGACGCTATCGCCGGCGTGTCACGTAAGGATGTCCAAGCTGTAAACCAAGGGTATGCAGCGCTCAATGAGCTTTATGATCAGTTGATTCTGGAATACCAGTTGCGTATCGTCTCCAGGCCGGATGCGCCGAGCGGCGTTTGGAGAGTTCCTGAAAACAATCCAAGTGCTCGAAATTACTATGTGATCGTTGAGGCAATTGCCAATGATAAGAAACACCTTTCTTTGCCGATTACCAGCGAAGAGGATGGCAAGACGAATACTGTGGAACAATGGGGATTGCGTGTGAGCCAGGTTGTTTTCGAACAGGTCAGACGTGACAAGTTGGACGACGGCATTATCAATCGTAATGTATTCGGGGTCAAGAAACGCGGATACTTGACACTCCAGCACCTTCTCCCGACCACCGGTGGTGCGATTACCCAGTGGTAGAGCTTGGTGTTGAACCTGTTTCTGTTTGTTTATCAGGAGTTTCACGAAGTGACCAGCGGAAGAAATACTCTCCAGGAAATCAATAACCATGTGGTCCAGGCTCAGTCCCGAATTGCAGAGGCTGACCGTGAAATGGATGACCTGAACGCCGAGTTGAACCGGGCACGCATTGAAATGGCGGAGCAGTATCGGGAATTGGCCAGGTTCAGGCTTGATGACATCAAAGCCGGTGACGTGACGGACCGGTTGAATAAGGTCTATTTGGCTGTACCGACTTACATGGATGAGCATAAGCAGGTTTTGGAGTCCATTAAAAAGAATATCATTCAGAGCCAAGAGCGGCAACAGCAATTGGAACAAAAGCGCGAAACCTCTAGAGATGAACATGATCGGATTGCAGGCGCTTTCGAAAAACAACTTCAGGTGAGTCGATCGGCACTGGAAAAGACAGAAGCCTATCGAGGCCGGCTTGAAAAACTAAATGCCGCACTTCAAATAGCCCGGCAGGCTGATAAAAAAGCGACCCAGGCGGAGTCGGATCTATCGAACAAAGGCAAGCCTTATCAGGACGATGAGCTTTTCATGTACCTGTGGAGCCGTAAGTACCTCACTCCCGACTATCAGCACGGCGGTGTTGTCCGTATGCTGGACGGATGGGTGGGCAGGCTCATTAATTTCAAAGAAAACCATGCAGACTACCATATGCTGAACGAGCTTCCACGACGCTTAAGACAGCATTCGGATCAAGCGGCCGAGGAGGTTGATCGTCAGCGCCACCTTTTACTTCAAATAGAGAAAGAGGCGGCTGAAAAGGACGGTATCGTCTCGCTTCAGGCGGACCTTGACAGGATGGAGAAACAGCTTCAGCAAATCAATGAGGAAATCGAAACCGAGGAGAAACGCTACGGAGCATTGCTGAGCCAAAAAAACGACTTTGCTGCCGGAGAGGATGAATATACCCAAAAAGCGGTGATCATGATGGCCGACGAGCTGGGACGTGAGGATATTATCGCCCTTTTTCAGCAGGCCCAAAATACACCCAGGCCCCAGGACGATGCTATCGTGATGCACCTGCACCAATTACAAAAGACTCTGGAAAGGCTGACTGATCGCCTCTCGCAGCTAAAAACGAATCAGCAGCAACAGCGAAATGCATTGGAAGAGCTTGTCAAACTGAGAGAAAAGTTTCGCCGCAACAATTATGACGCCCAACACTCCTCTTTTCCAACCAATCTCGGGCTAGGCATCCTATTGGGGGAGATTCTGCGTGGCCGCCTGTCTTCGGGCAACGCTTGGGACCGCCTTGACCGTGCGCACAAGTGGAATTTACCCAAGGCAGGGCGAACCGGTCGAAGCTTTGGAGGGTTCGGAGGGGGAGGCTTTCGCAGCGGAGGGGGGTTCGGCGGCGGTGATTTTCGAACCGGTGGCGGGTTCTAATCCATTGTTTTGTATCTACACTTTATGGAGCGGAGGGTAGTTTATGTCCAATTTCAGCAATATTCTAGGTATGCTTGTACAGTCCGGCATGACCGCATCGACCAACGGGCGCCTCAAAAATGTTCTTAGGGCTGATGGACCGATGTATGGGAATTCTTTCCCCGGAATGGACGCCGGCATCGGTGACGGTTTGTCAGGATTGATGGCTGGTGGAAAAGGAGGAGGTTTTGGCGGGATGCTCCAAGGGGTGCTGGGCGACGCCGGAAAAGCGTTGGGCAGTGGCAACAAACTCGCTGTCGGCGGACTCGGAGCCCTCGTGGGGGCGCTGCTGGGTGGGGGAGGCGGTTCGATCAAGGGTGCATTAGGGGGTGGCGTCATGGCCGTGTTGGGCGCGATGGCTTATTCGGCTTTCAAGGATTCCGGAAGGGTTTCCGAAGCTCAGGAAATACCGCGGAGCCTGCGCCAACCTGAAAACAGACAAGAGGAACAAGAACTCGACCATGACGCTGAAATAGTTTTAAAAGCCATGATCAATGCAGCCAAGGCTGACGGCCAGATCGATCAGTCGGAGATTCAGCGTATTATCGGCAAATTGGAAGATGCCGGCTCTGACAGCGAGGCACGCGATTTTGTCATCGGCGAGATGAGCAAACCCATGGATCTTGATGGTATTGTGGCAGCAGCCAGGTCCAGTCCTCAGCTATCCGCCCAGGTCTATGCCGCTTCCTTGCTGGCTATCGAGGTTGATACCCCTGCCGAGCGCAAATACCTGCATCAATTGGGCGAGAAGCTGGCCCTTTCTCCGGAGGTGGTATCCAGACTGGAAAAAACCGTTGGTCTATAGAGGATGGCATCGTAAAAAGTCCCCTGGCCGTCATCCCGGACCTGATTCCCGACTTTATCGGGATAAACCTCTATCAAGACGTTGTTGAAATGACTGGATTCCCCGACACACATTCGTGTCGGGAAATGACGATATGAGGCGGATTCTGACGTTTTACGATGCCGTCATAGAGGTTATTTCAATCGAAAGGTCCCGTCTTCCAAGCGCCTTTTCGGAGTGGACTGAATCATTCCTCATGTCCAGATAAGGCGCCGGCTTTACCGATGATCAATCAGGAGAGCACTTGGTCCTGGATTTATCGTGTTTTTCCTGCCTTTTTCCTTGACGCTTAAGTACGTTTGCTTGATAATTTTTGTGTTGGCTCCAGTGAAGGGATTCATTTCCATTTTAAACCCAAATAAAAGGAAGGGAGCTGCCATGAGAAATTTAGTTAATATATTTGATGAGTTAGGCTGGGAGAAGGCAAAAGATTACCCGGAAGGTACGTTCATGAAAACCATTCGGGACGATAAAGACGGGCGGACAATTGTGCTCAAAATTCCCAAAGGGTTTAAAATGGCCTCTCATTCCCATGTTCGTACGGAACAACATTTTGTGTTGAGAGGTTCTTATATGAGTGAGGGCCGCATTTTCCCCGAAGGTTCTTTCCAGATTTTCAGCCCCAAGGAAGGGCATGGCCCTTTCGAGTCAGAGGATGGCGCGCTGATACTTGTTATATGGGACGGAATGAAAGCGGACTGATGCTTCATAGCATTTAATTCCTTTTCTCTAAATCAAAACTTTGAAGGCCCCTCCTGAATTTACGTTATGGACTGAAGGAGGGGTTTTTCTGTTTTTGTTCTCTTACGACGTTTCACAATTTCATCAAATTTCAGACGGATACATCGTTTCAATGAGATCGGCGTATTTTTTCTCCACCACGTGCCGTTTCAGTTTGAGAGTAGGGGTCAGCTCCCCGGTTTGCTGGGTCCATTCATCGGGGAGCAGGGTGAATTTTCGTATCTGTTCGGCCCTGGCGTATCCGGCATTGCATTCAGCAATTTCCTGTTCATAAAGTCTCTTGACCTGTTCGTCATGTAGCAGGGATTCAATTGAATTCGCTTTGATCCCCCGGATTGATGCCCATTTCATCAGCTCATCGAACGCAGGGACGATAAGCGCCGAGAGGTATTTCCTTTTCTCTCCGATCGCCGCCGCCTGTTCGATGTACTTGGAGGCTTTGAGTGTGCTTTCGATGTTTTGAGGAGAAATGCTTTTACCGCCGGAGGTTATGATTATTTCCTTGATACGGCCGGTTATCGTCAACCGGCCTTCTTCATCGATGACTCCGACGTCGCCGGTGCGGAAAAAGCCGCCTTCGGTGAATACCGCCTCGGTGGCGGCTTCATCCCTATAGTACCCCATCATCACCTGGGGTCCACGGATGAGGATTTCACCGGAAGAATCGATTTTAACCTCGGTCCCGCTGAGAGGGGTTCCGACGGACCCGGGCCGGATGCTGCCGGGCCTGTTGACATGAGTTACGGGGCTGGTTTCCGTGAGCCCGAATCCTTCAAGAACGAGGACCCCTATACCCAGAAAAAACTCTGCATCCTTTACCGAAAGCGCACCTCCGCCTGAAACTGCCAACTTGAGTTTTTCCATTCCAATGGCGGACTTCAACTTCGAAAAAATCAGCCTGTCAGCGATGGCATACCGAAGCGCGAACAGACCCCCTCTTTTTTTTGCATTACAGATGTAGTCGACGTTACGGGCGGCGCATTTCATCGCCCTCATGAACAAAGCCTTTTTAATGGTGGAGGCGTTTTTGAGTTTTGCCAGCACGCCGGTGTAAATCTTCTCATAAAGTCTGGGCACACTGACCAAGATGGTGGGCTTTATTTCCTGGAGGTTTTGTTGAATCGTCAAAAAATTCTCCGCGAAGGCCACCGTGGCTCCCATTTTTATCGGCAGGTAGAAGCCCGCAGTGCGCTCCAGGGCATGGGAAAGGGGTAGGAACGAGAGGAAAAGATCTTCGGGCACGAGGATGCCCGAGAAATCCGTCATGATCTGATTCACGTTGGAAAGAAAGTTTCCATGAGACAGCACAACTCCCTTTGGCGGCCCGGTGGTTCCGGAAGTATAGATTATGGTAGCCTTGTCCTCAGGACCGACGGCTTCCAGGCGGGCGTCGAGCAGATCATCGGCTTCAGGACCTCGTCCTTCGGCAAGGGCTCGTTCGAAGGGGACTATTTTGTTGTCAGCGATATGGGGAGGGTTGAAGGTAACGATGGTTTGGAGGTCGGGAAGTTGTTTCTGCAACTCGAGAATTTTCTGAAGATGCTCGTCCTCTCCGGTAAAACAAAGCCTGCTTCCCGAATGCTCCAGTATGTACCGGGCCTCTTCCGCCGAATTGGTCGAGTAAATCGGCACATCGACCGCGCCAATCGAGAGCGCGGCAAGATCTGCGATCCACCATTCGAAACGGTTGGACGAAAAAATTGCTATGCGGTCGCCTTTTCGGATATCCAGAGATATTAGAAACCCCGCGAGATCCCGGACCATGATCTTCATTTCGGTCCATGAAAGCGGCCTGTAGACGCCATCGTTTTTAAAGAATATACAGGGCCTGTCAGAATACCTGTCCGCCTGCTTTTGAAATAGAGCCGGGATCGATGTTTCAACCGGCGTTCCCATAAAATCCTCCATTTCTAAGATCAATACGGGGACCCAGCCGTTCAATAAACGCGAAAGAGGGACCACAGCGGTGGAGCCACCGTAATTTTCAGAGATGCAAGAATTGTCCTGGAATAAGGGAACTGCACATGATACAGGCCACGCACCGATACCGTTTATAGCACAGATTCAATACAATGGGCACAGTAAATATCCGTTATTTGAAACTACTTCTTGAATATCGAAGACTATTCCGGTATCCTAACAGCTTAAATTATATTCCTCTATAAAACAGCGTCCAACAGGGAGGTGGAATTCCCGTGCAGGTGTGATGATTATGCAGGGTTTGGAGGGAATTATATGATATTTTTAAGGAATTACCGTTGGGGTTTGGGAATAGGCCTGATTTGCCTGATGGTTGGCACATGTTCCTCGATACCCAGACTCAATGTTTTCTATCTCTTACCTGCTGGTGCGGCTCCTTCACCGCAGAAAGAAATCGGCTTGAATGTTGAGGATGCTCGAGAGAGCGGGAACGTTTTCGGCCCCGAAGCTGCGGCTCAGCAGGGCGGGAATATCCAGATGGTTTCGTTGTCTGTAGGGCCTGCGGTTGACGATGTTACGCCAGAAGGAATTTATAACGTGCCGGGCTTGATGCGGGAGGCTTTTAAGCGCAAATTTGCGGCCGGCGGTTTGAAAGCTGTGACAGGAGCTACGGAAGAGATGCCGGCGGTGGTCATCGTTGTAAAGACGTTTTTTCTTGATATCGAAAAGCATCATTGGACGGGGCGAATTGGCTACGACGCGAAATTGGTGGTGGATGGTGATGTCAAAATCACAAGGTCGATAGAAGGGACGGGCAGGAGATTGAATGTCCTCGGGCGAGCCGATGCCGATATTTTGATCGGAGAGTTGTTTACGGATTGTGTAAACAGGCTGGATCTGAAGGGGCTGTTCGAGATTGCCGGGAGGGTGTTGCCATAGCTATTCATATGGATGCCGACAGCAAAATTTTCAGGAAATTTCAAAATCATATCGATCAGATAAACCTCGAACTTTATCGCGTACTGGACTCGAAAGAACCTCTTGCCAGGGAGATGGGCTGTTACGCCTTGCTGGGAGGCGGCAAGCGTTTGAGACCGTTGCTTTTTGTGCTGTGCGCCGAACTCTGCGGTTATCGGGGTGAAGACCTATACAGGCTTTCGACCATTTTTGAATATGTCCATGCAGCTTCCCTCCTCCATGACGATGTCCTGGACAATGCAGAGGTAAGGCGGAGAAGACCGTCGCTGAACAACCTCCGGGGGAACCATGCTGCGGTGATCGCCGGTGATTTTTTGTATTGTGCGGCCTCCTCTATAAGCCTCACCGCCGAAAACATGGCGTTTTTCAGAATCCTTGCCGAAACGACCACCCGTATGACGGAAGGCCAGATTCTGGAGCTGATGAATACGGGAAATTTATCTCTCAGCAGCGAGGATTACTTTAAAATCATAACGTTCAAAACTGCGGAATTGATCTCGGCGGCTTGTGCTTCCCCGGCTTTATTGGTGGGTGCGGCCGCCGACACGACAAAAGCACTCGCTGAATTTGGAACCAATATGGGAATCGCGTTCCAGTTGATCGATGACCTTCTTGACTATACGTCATCGGAGGGCGTTTTTGGAAAGCCGGTCGGGAAAGATCTGAAGGAAGGGAAAGTCACGCTGCCACTGCTCTATACTCTGAAAGAATCCAAAGATGCCGACCGGGATAGGATCGTCAATTTGATCGGCGATGAGATGGCCGGACAGCGGGACTATGATTATGTTATAGAAATGGTAAGGCGGGATGGTTCGCTGGACAGGGTTTATTCGGAGGCTGGTGACTACACACGGCGTGCAGCCCAATGCCTTGGGATTTTTCGACCTTGCGCTTCCAGGGACAGCCTCCTTGAACTAAACGACTATATTTTAAAGAGAAGCTGGTGAAAGCAAGTTATGGGCACGGTACTGGCAGTCGATCGGAATCCTGAAACGATTTCCGCCGTCATTGCGGCGTTGTCGGATGCAGTCCCCGGAACATCAGTGGTGAATGTCGGCTCTGCAGCCGAGGCTGCCCGCGAACTGGCAGGAAATGGTTGTGATTTTGTGGTCGTGAACAAGGCGTCACTGGGCGATGAAGCCCTGGAAATATGCAGGAATTTGAAGAAAGACTCCTGCACCCGAAATCTGCCGGTAATCATGCTGGTGGATGGTGGAGGTGAAAGGACGGGTTCGATGCTTGAGTCCTCTTCCCCGTTCGCAGATGTGTTGATGACCCTTCCGGTGAACGAAGAAGAGATTGCCGATCAGGCCCGGGCCTTCAAGAGCGCTGCCGAGGGCGGAGACCTGGCCTCTGAAAACAGAGCTCTGAGGAAGATACTCGGGGAAAAAATACGGTCTCTGAGAGAACGGACCTACGAGCATGACAAAAGGGTCAAGGAGCTGAATTGCCTCTACGGCATCTCGGAACTCCGGGAACGGCCCGGAATGACCATAGAAGATATCCTTCAGGGCGTCGTCGAACTGATCCCGCCTTCCTGGCAGTACCCTGAGACCACCTGCGCCCGCATCATTATGGGATACCAGGAATTTACGACCCGTAATTTTCGTGAAACGCCTTGGAGACAGAGCTGCGATATTCAGGTTCATGGTGAGTGGGCCGGCAAACTGGAGGTTTATTACCTTGAGCGCCCCCAAGGCGATAAGCTGCCTTTTCTCGTGCAGGAGGATTCCCTGCTGAATGCGATCGCCGAGAGGCTCGGCAAAATCGCTGAAAGGGTGCAAGCGGAAGAAGCGTTACGAGTTGAGAGGGACAATATCCTTTCGATTTTGATGTCCATGGACGACGGTGTTTATAAAGTCAGCGATCAGTTTGTGATAGAGTATGCAAATCCCGCACTCGAACGTGAATTCGGTCCGCTTGATGGCCGTGCCTGTTACTATTATTTCAAAGGCCGGTCGACGCCCTGCGAAGGATGTATGCTCGATCGTGTTGTCTTGGAGAGAAAAAAAGTGCGCAGGGAGTGGTTTTTCCAGCGTAACGGACGAACTTACGATGTCGTTTCCACGCCTTTGACAAACGCGGACGGCAGTGTATCGAAGCTCTCGATATTGAGGGATGTAAGCGCCCTGGTCAAGGCTCAGAAGGCACTGGAGGAGCGTGAAAGACTTTACAGAAGTGTGACCGAATTTATCGCCGATGGTGCTGTTATGGTGCAGGATGGTTTGATCCTTTTCGCGAATCATTCGTTTATCGAGATGTTCGGATACGGTATCGATGATCTTAGAGGCATGAAGGCGACAGATCTTTTTGATGTTGAATTTCGGGATTTGTTCCGTCGTGTTTTCGACCCCGGTGAACAGGATGAAACTTTAGGCGGAGCCCTTAGAGGCGTTTGTGTGAGTAGAAGCGGCAGGGAATTCTGGGTCTCGGTTCACAGGAGCCTGATCGATCTCAAAAATAACCCGGCGATCCTGGCGACGATGCGGGACGTAACCGAAGAAGTTCAGTGGGAAATGTCGATCCAGGAGGAGTCCGAGTATCTCCGGCGTGAGAATATCAAGCTTAAATCCAGTATCAAGGAGCGTTACAGATTCGGTAGAATCGTCGGCAAGAGTGCGCCGATGCAAAAGGTTTACGAGCTTATCCTCAAAGCAGCGGGCTCCGATGTCAATGTGCTTGTTCTCGGAGAATCCGGAACCGGAAAGGAGCTCGTCGCCCGGGCGATCCACGAAATGAGCGCACGAGCAGGCAAACCTTTCATTCCCGTGAACTGTGGAGCGATACCGGAAAGTCTCGTGGAAAGTGAATTCTTCGGACACAGGCGCGGTGCATTCACCGGAGCCCATATCGACAAGACCGGGTATTTGGAATCGGCCAACGGTGGCACCCTTTTCCTCGACGAGGTCGCAGAGCTCGGTGTAAATATGCAGGTCAAACTGTTGAGGTCTTTTGAGGCGGGGGTTTACACGCCTGTGGGGGATACCCATGAACGCCATTCACGGTTGAGGCTGATTGCCGCCACAAATCGTGATTTCAATGCAATGGCGGCGTCCGGGCAGATTCGTCAGGATTTTTACTACAGGATAAGTATTCTACCGATCATGCTGCCTCCTCTTCGCGAAAAAAAGGAAGACATACCGTTGCTGGTGGAACATTTTCTGCGATTGTACTATAAAGGGAAAAAAATGCCGTCGATACCATCCAAGGTCATGGATATGTTTTACAAGCACAGCTGGCCGGGTAATGTCCGAGAACTGCAGGGGGTGATCCAGCGCTATCTGGCAGTCGGAAACTTCCATTTTCTCTCTCCGAAGAGCCTGGGACTCAAGAGTTGGGAGGAGGACGAACCCTTGCCGGAGGAACCCATGCAGGTCGGTGAGCTTCGCGAAGCAGTGGAGGATTTCGAAAGGCGCTTTATAACGAATGCATTGAATCAATGCCGCTGGCATCGAGGGAAGACCGCAGGCTTATTGGGAGTGGACCCAAAAACCTTATACAGCAAAATGCAAAAACTCGGTCTCTAAATGCCGAATTTAGGGTGTTTTCGCCCGGTTCGATTTCTTTCAATTTTTTCAATAACATGTAGATGGTTTTCTTTTATCTTCGGGCGCTTAAGCCCGAATTTTCTTTTCTCTCCTTTCCAGTCTAATTTTCCGTCAATGATTATCGCCCATAAATTGAGCCTATTAGGTTCTATGTCCTGCAGGGTTCATGATTGGCATATCTATTGCTGTGTATTGGAGCAATGCATTTGATCCGGGCATGAGGGAAGGAAACTCTATTGAATGAATGTGCTGGTTGTGGAAAGCGAAGCTCCATTGCTTTCGGAAATAGCCCATCTTATCGAGAATTGGCGATACCATGCAACGGCGGTCCGTTCCGGCAGGGAGGCTTTGGCGGTTATTCGGCGGATAGCCTTTGATCTGGTGCTGCTGGATGTATCTCTGCCTGATATCGACTGCAGGGAATTGATTTTGAAGCTCAAGGAAATTCGTCCGGATATCGGTATTGTCACCATGGCTTTAGAGAGTAGCGATAAATTGGAAAAGGAGATAAGAGCATTAGGAATCGTCTATTATATGTGTAAACCGATAAGCGAAAAATCCCTTAAAGATATTCTCGATCATATTTATTTGAAAAAGAAAAAGCGTATGCTTATGTAAAGGCGTATTTTGTAATAATATTAGCTTTAATTGATAAATCCTTATATCGAAAGGAGAATTTTAATGGCTCAACTTATAGCGCCTCATGGCAGGGAAGAGACCTTGATGCCTTTGTTGCTTGAGGGAAAGGAGCGCGAAGCCGAAGCTGAGCGGGCTAAAAGCCTGAAAATCGTTCCGATGACCTCCCGGGAGACATCGGACTTGATCATGCTCGGAATCGGTGCCTTTACGCCTCTCAAGGGGTTCATGGGAAAAGCGGACTGGCAGGGTGTCTGCGACAAATACACGATGGAGGATGGGACCTTCTGGCCGATTCCGATCACGCTGTCGACGGACGATAAAAATGTCCATCAGGGGGATGAGTTAGCTCTTCTTGACAGTGAAACCGGAATCATCATCGGGACCATGAAGGTCAGCGAGAAATACACCATTGACAAAGAGCACGAATGCAATGCGGTGTTCAGAACGACGGACCTTGATCACCCCGGGGTGGCCAAAGTGATGGGGCAGGGAAACTATAATCTTGCCGGACCGGTGAAAGTCATAAGTGAAAGTTACTATCCCGAGCAGTTTAAAGGAATCTATCAGCGTCCTGCCGAATCGAGGAAACTATTCGAAGAAATGGGGTGGTCACGAGTTGCCGCTCTTCAGTTGCGGAATCCCATGCACAGATCCCATGAATTTCTCGCGAAGATCGCCGTGGAAGTCATGGATGGCGTTTACATCCATCAGTTGGTTGGAAAATTAAAACCAGGCGATATTCCGGCAGATGTCCGGGTGCGCGCGATTCAGGCCCTCGTGGACAATTGGTTTGTAAAAGGCACGGTGGTCCAGGGCGGTTATCCGATGGAGATGCGGTACGCCGGACCCAGGGAGGCTCTTTTACATGCCGTTTTTCGCCAGAATTACGGCTGCAGCCACATGATCATAGGCAGGGATCATGCGGGTGTCGGGGACTATTACGGGCCTTTCGATGCACAGAAAATCTTCAACGAAATTCCGGAGGGCGCCTTGAAATGTGTGAATTTGAACATCGACTGGACATTCCACTGCTACAAGTGCGGAGGAATGGCTTCGATGAGAACGTGTCCGCATGGGAAGGACGATCGACTGCTGTTATCCGGAACGCTGGTGCGCAAGACGTTGTCGGAAGGAGGGGAACTGCCGCCGGAGTTTTCAAGACCTGAGGTGGTTAAGATACTCCAGGATTACTATCAGAATCTGGAAGAAAAAGTGGAAGTCAAGCTGCATGGAGCAGCTACCGGAGATGTCAAGAAATAGGAACCGGGGCGTCAGGAAGGAGGTGTGGCCGTTCTTTTAAAACTTATTTTCAGTCAAGTCTTTTAATTTTGTTATTTCAGGAGGTGTTCTAATGCCAAGTTATGTCATTACGGATAAATGCGACGGTTGCAAGGGGCAGGACAAAACCGCTTGCATGTATATCTGCCCCAACGATTTGATGGTGCTCGACAAGGAGACCATGAAGGCCTATAACCGCGATCCCTCGATGTGCTGGGAGTGCCAGTGTTGTGTCAAGATCTGTCCGCAGCAGGCAATGGATGTCCGCGGGTATGCCGATTTTATCCCGCTCGGTGCGAGCTGTACCCCGCTTCGGGGATCACAGGACATTATGTGGACAGTGAAATTCCGCGACGGATCCATAAAACGCTTCAAGTTCCCGATCCGGACCAACGCAGAAGGGTCGGCCGACCCCTTGGGCGGCTTTTCGACCCATGATGATTTGAACAGCCCGGCTCTGGCGACCGAACCGGCGTCGTTGGGTCTCGACGCTGTATCGGCACTGAAGTAGAAGAGGAGGTGAAAACATGGCGAATTATGAAACTGTAGAGGTAAAAACCGACCTCCTGATCCTTGGCGGTGGATTTGCGGCATGCGGGGCGGCTACAGAGGCCGCCTACTGGGCAAAAAAGAACGGTTTAAAGGTTACCCTGGTGGACAAGGCGGCCTTGGACCGCAGCGGCGCAGTTGCAATGGGCCTTTCGGCTATCAACCAGTACGTGGGGATCAAAGACGGGGAAAATACCCCGGAGGATTATGTTCGGTATGTCCGCCAGGACCTGATGGGGGTATCCAGAGAGGATCTGGTTTTCAATATCGCGAGGCACGTGGATTCGACGGTTCACCTGTTCGAAAAATGGGGACTCAAGATATGGACGGACGAGGAAGGTAAATATGTTCATGAGGGACGATGGCAGCTTATGATCAACGGGGAATCCTACAAGATCATCATTGCGGAGGCTGCGAAAAATGCCATCGCCGAGGCCGGGGGTGAAATTTACGAGCGTGTCTTTGTCGTCGAGCCGCTCGTGGAAGGGAACAAATGTGTAGGGGCCGTCGGGTTCAGCACCCGCGAAGAAACGTTCTATGTATTCAAAGCCAAGGCCACGATCATCGCGGCAGGCGGAGCGGTTCATGTGTTCCGTCCGCGCTCGGTCGGTGAAGGGTTCGGCCGTAGCTGGTATCCCCCCTTCAACACCGGATCAAGTGCCTATTTCACGATCAAGGCCGGTGCTGAAATGACCTGCCAGGAAGTTCGGTTTATTCCGGTGAGGTTCAAAGACGCCTACGGCCCTGTCGGCGCTTGGTTCCTTCTGTTTAAATCGAGGGCCATAAGCGCCGAGGGTGGTGAATACATGGCGGTCCGGAAGGATGAGCTGCAAAATTGGGCTCCTTACGGCCTGGCCAAGCCGATCCCGGCCAACCTGAGAAATTATCTTGGCATGCTGGATGTCGAAGCCGGGCTTGGTCCTCTATACATGGAGACGCACGAGGCGATAGGTAAGATCGCCGAAGAGTACAAGGACGATCCCAAGGCTTTCAAGAAAAAGATGAAGGAGCTTGAATCCGAAGCCTGGGAGGATTTCCTGGATATGACCATTTCCCAGGCGCATCTCTGGGCTGCACAGAATGTGAAACCCGAAGAGAAGCATTCGGAGATTGCCGCGTGTGAACCTTATTTCATCGGGTCGCATTCGGGTGCTTCCGGTGCATGGGTCAGCGGGCCGGAAGATATAGAGACCCCGTATAAATGGGGTTACGTGAATATGACCACGGTGGACGGGTTGTTTGCGGCCGGTGATGCCTCAGGTGCATCGAGCCATAAATTTTCTTCCGGGTCTCACGCGGAAGGGCGTATCGCTGGAAAATCCGCCATTCGCTATATCGTCGACAAGGGTTCAGAGCCTGAAATCGATGGAGCCAGGGTCGAAGAACTCAAGGGGAAAATCCTTGCACCGCTCGATCGCTACAAGGAGTATTGCAAGGAAACAACGGATCCGTCGATCAACCCGAAATATCTGCTCTGGCGCCAGTTCATGGATCGCCTGCAGAAAATCATGGATGAATATGCGGGTGGTGTAACCGCGCAGTTTAAAACCAGCAAGGCGCTTCTGGAAAGAGCCATGGAACTCTTCACCTTTCTAAAGGAAGACTCCGAAAAACTCGGTGCCGAAGATGTTTATTCACTCGAGCGTTGCTGGGAGAACATCCATAGGATGTGGCAGGGGGAGGCGCATGTGCGCACGGTGCTTTTCCGCGAGGAAACCAGGTGGCCGGGATATTATTTCCGGGCCGACACTCCGAAAATGGATGAAGACAACTGGCATTGTTTCGCCAACTGCAAGTATGATCCTGCGACCGGTGAATGGTCCATGTTCAAGAGGGACATAGCCAATTTGCCGGGCGTATAAGTATTGCTCATGATCAACCCGAGTGCCGGGTGCCGCTTTGCGGTACCCGGCCTTTACGGCAGGATGGAGGTAAGGGTCGAATATTGAACGTCCAACATCGATTAAAGTAGTATCCAGTTTTTTTTGTATTAAGTTCCTGTTCCGATTCTTGTTGATTGTCTCGTGATCGTAATCTCCTATTGATAATTTCGTGTTGATAATCTACCGTTGTTTCATTGGTACCGACGTGGCCGATTCTCTTTTTCAAGTTCATGGTACAGGTCGAACGGATTCTGTTTTTTGATTCATAGCTGGATGTTGGACGTTCAATGTTCGACGCGGATGTTTTATGGATTTTATTTTCATCGGCGATAAAAGCTGTATCGTTAGAGCAACAAATAGAGAATGGAAACCATACCGTTTCTGCAGGCTGTCGGAATTTTGGAAACGCTGCGGGGCGTATTCAAAATTGCTTGCGGGCGGATTTTCTATTTCTAGCGTCTGGACCGTTTCAACCTGATGCTGTCGCCTGAAGCGGGAAAAAGGGTTTTTTTTCATTTATGGCGCCGGCTATAAATGAGTACTTAATTTTAAATTGTTGTTTGGATTTTTAATATTTATTAAAAATGAATAAAAGTTTATAAGGTATCTATAAATAATTCAACTTGGAGGAGAAGATGCCGGATGTAGAAACGACGAACCAAACGATTCTGGTGGTCGGAGGGGGAATGAGCGGCGTCACGGCAGCGCTGGAAGCCGCAGAAGCCGGCTATGATGTTGTTTTGCTGGAAAAAAAGCCTTATCTCGGCGGTAAGGTCGCCCAGATGCACCAATATTTTCCCAAGCTTTGTCCTCCCAGCTGCGGCCTGGAAATCAATTTCAGACGCATGAAGCAGAATGCCCGGGTGAGGTTCTTCACCATGGCCGAACCGGTCGCTCTTTCGGGAAAGGAAGGGGATTATGATGTGAAGGTAAAACTATCCCCCCGGTATGTGAACGAAAAATGTACGGCGTGCGGGAAATGCGCTGAAGTTTGCGAAACGGAGATCCCCAACCCATTCAATTACGGGATGGATAGCATGAAGGCTGCCTATCTTCCTCATCCATTCGCTTTCCCGATGAGATATGTTCTTGATCCCTCGATTGTAGGGAATGACGAAGGCCGGAGGTGCAAGGAAGCATGTAGCTATGACGCTGTTGATCTGGATATGACCGAAAGCACCTTCGATATAAAAGCCGGAGCAGTGGTATGGGCTGCGGGCTGGGAGCCTTATGACGCTGCAGCGATAGAGTATTACGGCTTCGGACGCTACAAAAACGTCATCACCAATGTGATGATGGAGCGCCTGGCGGCGCAGGAAGGTCCTACGGGGGGGAAAATCGTGAGACCGTCCGATGGTAAAGCCCCGGAAAACCTTGCCTTCATTCAATGTGCGGGCTCGCGTGACGAAAACCACTTGCTTTACTGTTCGGGTGTATGCTGCCTGGCCTCCATGAAACAGGCCACCTATTTTCGGGAGCAGTACCCGGAGAGGAACATCACTATATTTTTCATCGATATCCGCGCCACCGACAGACTCGAAGATTTCTATTCAAAGGTTAAAGATGATAATAATCTAAATTTTATCAAAAGCAAAATCGCAATGATAACCGAGGATGAAGATTCAGGAGATCTTTTGGTGGAAGGTGAAAATACCAACACCGGAGAGCAGATCCGTACCCGCTTCGATATGGTGGTGCTTGCCACAGGAATGGTGCCGAACCGTTTCCCTGCGGGAATCGGCGTAGACGTCCTTTCCGATGATTACGGATTCGTTCGCAATGGTCCCGAAAACCTGGGTATTTACGGGGCAGGCTGCGTCAGAAGACCGACGGAAGTCTCATCATCCGTGCAGGACGGCACTGCGGCGGCGCTGAAAGCCATTCAATCAATTGCGAGGAGGTAGCTCGATGGATAAAAAGACGGCAGTATTTATATGCACCGGGTGCGGCATCGGAGAGGCGCTCGATGTGGAAAAGCTTTCAGAGGTGGCCGCGGAGGACGGCGGCGCCTCCGAATGCAAAACGCACCCTTTCCTTTGCGGGGCCGAGGGTGTCGATTTGATCAGGCAGGCAGTGAACGATGGAACCAACTCGGTTGTGATTGGAGCCTGCTCTCCGAGAGTGAACTATGATGTGTTCGATTTCGGTCGCGGGACGATTGTAGAGAGAGCCAATCTCCGGGAGCAGGTTGTATGGTGCCATCCCCCGCAGGAGGAAGACACCCAGATGATGGCCGAGGATTGCATCAGGATGGCCTGCGCCAAAATAGACAAGACCGAGGAGCCGGTGCCTTTTCTTCCCGAAGAGGAATTTTCGAAGGATATCCTCATGATTGGAGGGGGGCTTGCCGGAATGACCGCATCCCTCGAGGCTGCAAAGGCCGGCTACCGTGTTGTTCTGGTGGAAAAGGAAGCCTCCCTGGGCGGATTTCTTGCGAAGATGAAGGCAAGGGTAACCCAGCCGTACAAGGAAGTGACGGCTACCGGGGCTGCGGAACTGATCGGCGAGGTTGAATCCAACGAACGGATTCAGGTTTACACGTCGGCTTCGGTTTCTTCAATCGAAGGGGCACCGGGGTTGTTCAAAGCCCATATCGAATCGGACGGCTCCGAGCATGTCGAGCGGGTGGGAGCCGTCGTTCAGGCCACCGGCTGGGTTCCATACGATGCTTCCAAACTGGGTTCTCTCGGATATGGCAAGTCGAAAGACGTGGTGACCAACGTTGAATTCGAAACGATGGCCGCATCAGGAAAAATTGTCAGGCCATCCGACGGCAAAGAGGCAAAAAACGTTCTGTTTGTTCAATGCGCCGGGTCAAGGGATTCGGAGCATCTTCCCTATTGCTCCTCGGTCTGCTGCCTCGTTTCATTAAAACAGGCTGCCTATCTGAAGGAGCAAAACCCGGATTCGGTCAGTTATATCCTTTACAAAGACATGCGTACCATGGGGCAGGCCGAGGATTTTTACCGAAAGACCCAGCTCGATGGGAATGTATTCATAAGAGGATCTGCGGAGACGGTGGGGGAGGCCGGAGGCAAAATGTTCGTTGAAGCCACCGACGAGTTGCTCGGAGAGAAAGTCAAGCTGGAAGATCTGGATCTGGTGGTTTTGGCGGTTGGGCTGGTGCCTGCATCAAGACCCGAACACGTGCCCCGGATCAAGGCTCCTGAAGGTACCGACAACATAGATGAGAACGGCATGATAGAGGTGGCGCCCGATTCGGGTTTTTATGCGAGAAGTGCACTCAATCTTCAATACAGACAGGGGCCGGAATTGCCGACACTGAAATACGGCTTCCCGGATTCTCATTTCATCTGCTTTCCCTATGAAACGAGAAGAACAGGGATATACACCGCCGGATGTCTCAGGAGACCGATGGAGACGGCCAATGTACTGGAAGATGCAACCGGTGCGGCGATGAAGGCCATACAGTGCGTAGAAGCTGTTTCAGCCGGTTTTTCATTGCATCCCCGCTCCGGGGATCTTTCTTTCCCCGAAATCAATTTTCAACGTTGCACGCAGTGCAAGCGCTGCACTGAGGAGTGTCCGTTTGGAGCATTCAACGAGGACGAAAAGGCGAATCCACTCCCCAATCCCACGCGTTGCCGCCGTTGCGGCGTGTGCCTGGGGGCATGTCCGGAGCGTGTGATTTCCTTCAAGAATTATTCGGTGGGGATGATCGGAAACATGATCAAGGCTGTTCATGTGCCGGAGGAAGATGAAGAAAAGCCTCGGGTGCTGGTGTTCGTATGTGAAAACGACGCTTACCCGGCACTGGACATGGCTGGTATAAAGCGAATGGAACTTAGCCCCTATGTCAGATTTATACCGGTACGCTGCCTCGGTTCGTTGAATCTCATCTGGATCGCGGATGCTCTTTCCAGGGGCATAGACGGTGTGCTTCTTTTCGGCTGCCGACACGGTGATGATTACCAGTGCCATTTTGTCAAGGGAAGTGAACTGGCTGAAACCAGGCTGGGGAAAATTTCCGAGACGCTCGACCGGCTTGCACTCGAATCTGAACGCGTCCGGTTCGTTGAAGTAGGAATCACCGATTACTCCAAGATACCAGGGATTATAAACGAATTCATGGAGACGATCGAAGAGGTAGGCCCCAATCCGTTTAAAGGATGGTAAAAGGCCCCCGGTCTTTCCGGAAAATCGTCAAGAGGTTGGGAATGAAAAACGAGAAGCAATACAATCAATCTTTCGCTGATGAAGTGTTCAGGCGGGTGGATTTCGGGCAGGAGATAAAAAAGTGTATGCAGTGTGGTGTGTGTGCCGCGTCCTGCCCGTTGAGCCTGGATATGGACTATTCCCCAAGAAAAATTTTTGCAATGATTCGGGCTGGAAAGCGCGAGGAAGTCTTGAGCTCCGAGGCCCTGCTGCTTTGCACGTCGTGTTACGCATGCAAGGTGCGCTGTCCCAGGGGGATCCCGGTGGTGGACGTTATGCACGGGCTCGCGCATTATGCATTGAGTCAGGGCTATGTACCGCGCAAAAATACCGCGATATTCGCGGGTGAATTCTGGTCGCAGATTTATAAGAAAGGCAGAATTGACGAGAAAGACCTTTCACGACGCTATTTTTTCGCGGATGGATTCATCCCGGGGATACGAAACAGCCTGGAGTTGGCGGATATCGGCATAAGCATGCTGCTCCACAAGAGGATGAAAGTTTTGCCGGAACGATCGATAAAAGGAATCGGTGCTTTGCGAAAGATGCTCGACAAGGCCGATGAGGTCCGGAAAGGAGGCGCCGTATCATGAAATATTTTCTTTACTGGGGCTGTTCTCTGGAGGCGAGCGGCGCGAATTTTCTCGTTTCTCTGCGGCCCGCCTGCGAGGCTCTGGGAATGGAGTTCGAAGAAATCGATGATTGGAACTGCTGCGGAGCGAGTATTTCCTATGTGGGCGGAAACGACCTGGCGATAAAGGTGTTGAATGCCAGGAATCTGGCGCTTGCAGAGGCGGCCGGCGGTTTCGACATCGTTGCCCCCTGCAGTTCCTGTTATATTCAGATGAACAAGGTCAATCATGAGATCCAGCAGGATCCCGAACTGGCTTCCACCGTCAACGAGATCCTGGCAGAGGGGGGACTGTCGTATTCCGGGAACATCAAGGTACGGCACCTGCTGGATGTTCTTTATCACGACATAGGCGTCAAGACGATTGCGGACCACGTTGTATATCCGCTCGATGGCATAAAGGTGGCCGGATATGTGGGTTGCCAGTCCGTAAGACCTTATGGAGAATACGACAGCGTTGAAAACCCGGTGATACAGGACAAAATCCTGACTGCTCTGGGGGCGGAGGCTGCATATTTTCCGAACAAGATGAGATGCTGCGGATCGGGGATATTTTTGACCGAGATGGAACACTGCGCCCGCCTGGTGGCGGACATTCTGAATGACGCCATTGGACACGGAGCGGAACTGGTTTCCACGGTTTGCCCGATGTGCGCAATGAACCTGGAAAATTATCAGGGCAGAATCAACAAGCTGCTGGGAACCGAGTTTGATATCCCCATCGTGTACTTAACGCAATTGATGGCTGTGGCTTTCGGGATGGATCCGAAAACGGATGCGGCGTTGAATTATAACATCATCCCGCCGGAGAAGGTGCTCAACCGGGCATTGCATTGAGGCGTGCGGTCGAAAGGACGCGGAGGAACGAATGGATCAGAAGGAGATTCCCATCTGCCCTCATTGCGGGGCTGAAATGAAGAAGTGGGCTTCACCTGCCAATTCGACATGGGGACCGATTATTCAGTGGGTTTGTTTCAACGATGAATGTGGATATTATGTCCGGGGATGGGACCATTTGATGAAGACGCAGAACGTTCATGCTTCCTACCGATGCCGTTACAATCCGGAAACCGGTGAGATGGGACCGTTGCCGTGCTGGTCGAGCGATGCGCATCGGGACCAGATCGTGGAAGATTGAGGATGCGATGAAGAAAATCCCTAGAAACGATCCCTGCCCGTGTGGAAGCGGAAAGAAATTCAAGCACTGCCACCTCGGCAGAGAGAATGAACTCTGGAAATCCGGAATCGAGGATTTTACAGCCGGGCAAAGCGCTATGATCACCTCGCTGCCCCAGGTCTGGTACGGGCGTTCCCGTGAATTTATCGAGCAGCTTGACCTGCCTGCTCTTACCGGAAAAAGGATGGGGATCAGGTTGATAGATTTGGGGTTGTATCTCCA
>Ga0068714_10002925_pt1 | contig 20997 bp, 16 predicted proteins | sample MTBNYHSulfiMetaG_FD_62988 | JGI IMG/M metagenome (GOLD analysis project Ga0068714, IMG submission 62988) | Enrichment culture microbial communities from rom New York Harbor, USA that are MTBE-degrading - MTBE-NYH (New York Harbor Sulfidogenic)... | ecosystem: Environmental > Aquatic > Marine >... | reverse complement strand
GGGGGAGGGGGGGGGATGTCAAGAATAATCTGATCTGGATTCATGATTGCTAAACGTGTTCAGGCGAGTTAGACTCTCATAACTTACCCCTCCTCCACGTAGAGCAGCACATGGCGGGCATATAGGCTTTTCAGAATGGCTGAAGAATGATCCTACTTCAGCAACAGCACCTTCTGGACACCAGTGCCGTGCACGGTTGAGGTGGCGCGGACGAGGTAGAGGCCGCTTGCGAGGAGGGAGCCGTCGAAAGTGATGGTGTGGATGCCCGCTTTGGCGTGGGCGTCATGTAACAGGGCGGCACGTTGCCCGAGCAGGTTCAGCACCTCGACCCTCAAGTCGGAGGCTGCAGGAAGCTCGACACGGATCAGGGTCAATGGGTTGAAGGGATTGGGCTGGGCTGGGGCAAGCTCGAATTTTTTCGGTAAATTGTCTGGATCGCTACCACCTGGCACCGCCCCGGTGACATTAGCGCGAAGTTCGACTGTTTCACGGAAGGCTTCCGGGTCGTTGCAGTCGAAACGGAGGGTGTCGAGGTGGGCCTCCTCATCCTGGGCAACAAATCGGAGCAACACCTCAGCGCTTTCATCAGAAGCCAGCAACAGAGAATCGGCACCGAGCTCGAGAGAGAAGGCAGGATCCCCGAGGAACCCACCCCGCACGATGAGCGTCTCGACACCCGTATTGGTCAGGAGCAGGGAGCTATATGCTGTCACTCCCTCCGCGACCAGGCCGAATTCGACAAGGTTGGTATCCGGTTCGACATTGGCCGCCCAGAAGTGCTCGGTGGACCAGGGGATGAAATGCGTGTTTGCGACGGTATCTCCTTCACCAGAGGGATTAATGGTGGGATGGTAAGGACCGCTCGGATGAGACCAATAGTTCGATGAGATGTCTGCAAAAGCATTTGTCGGATTTTGAGCTATAGTAATTCCAGAATGATCCATAAAATCAGAATTATGTATAAACAAATAGGTGTCATTCTCCGTTTTAATCGCTCCTGAATACTCGGGAGCGTATGAACTGGCTCCCCACACACCATTACCACGGAACAAACATCTTTCGATATATACATACGGATCGATGCCCCCGGATCGATTGACCGAAAGACATCCTACTTCACCTCCCTTGTTTCCAATAAACTGGTTGCCGATCAAGGTCGCACTTCCCATGATCTCAATCGCCCCATCTCTTATTAACGCATAATTGTTCAAAAACAGGTTATCTTGAATAAGGCTGGAATCGCCCTGGATTAATTGTATACCGCCCGCATATCCATACACTCCAGATGAGTGATTTGCGATGTTCCCTTCGAAGACATTATCCTTAATGATGGCAGTATCTACGAGTACAAGATGGAGCCCCGCACCCTCCGGTGCGAGATTTCCTGTTACTCGGTTTCCGATGAAATCGCATCTCAGTGCCTCGTCCGGTGGCAGGAAGTTACCGGACAAAAAAACTCCACCTGAGACCGTTAATCCTGTATTATCTATTATCTCATTGTTCTGAAATTGAGCTCGTGTGATCCGATTCGCATAAACCCCTCCGCCCAAATTCTCGCGAATCGAGTTATTGAATAGACTGATAGTTCCGTAGAAGGAGCGAATACCACCCTGCTGTCCCGCTAGGGATACATTGTTCGAGATAACATTTCCAACAAATGTTGAGTAACAGGAATCCAGTCTTACCGCAGCACCATAATCAGCCGTATCCGCTGAAAACCAGTTGGAAATAAGTTCAATTTCAACTTCTCTGGCATATATGCCTGCACCACCGATCCAGTGTCGCTCCGTATAGATGGTTCTTCCCCCTGAAATCGTTAACCCGACAATTTTTACCGCACCCTGAAGTGGTCCTATAATTTCTATAATCCTTCTCTGTTCGACAGCCTGTGAAGGGTGGATTCGCGTTTCCGAAATGTGACTCGTATCTCCGTCAATTATAAACATGCTACCAAATACAATTCCATGATGCAATACTTCGATACTTTCATAATAATCCCCCTGCAAGCACAATACAGTATCACCGATTGTGGTGGCATTTATTGCGCCTTGAATAGAATGGTATTGCTCAGGAACGAGCAAAATATCTGATTTTGCGGGGACAAGAAGAATCATTATCATGATACAAATGAAAGTCAATCTAATCACACGATACTCCAATAAAAAACCCATCAAATGATGGGTTAATCTATTTACCAGCGATGTCTTACCACGAAACCTGGTAATAACAGGAGCCTTCTCCTGATCCCAGCCACTGGCATCTCATGCTTCCGTTAATCATATCCTTGTACCCTGGTCGCTCAGGTTCATAGACCCAGACCTGGTACCCTGTCGGGTCTGTTAATGGCTCGTGTTCGTAAAACTCTGGTGTACACTCAAAATATACCCGATTAGATATAAAGTCGTTGTAGAAATCTTCCACTTCCCGTGCATCAATCAACATCGTCAGCACCTCGGGATATTGAGCTGACGAAACCGGGAGAAATTGCTTCTCCACAACGCCATCGCCAGGCTGCGGTTCGTTAAGGACGACGACATGTTCCACCGCCCCACAAATCCCTGTGAAGAACAGAACGAGCAGCAGCACTCTTGCGACAAACAACACCGATTTCATACATCCCCCCTTATAAAGTTAGATTACCAGACCCATTTTACCAAGGGGGGAGGGGGGGGGATGTCAAGAATAATCTGATCTGGATTCATGATTGCTAAACGTGTTCAGGCGAGTTAGACTCTCGTAACTCACCCCTCCTCGACATAGAACAACACACGTGGGGCTTGCAGGATGTTCACAAATGTAGTCGTCAGCGTCGCAGGAGCATCTCAATCACCCATAAACCCCGGTCGACCCCTTCGATCATAGACGTCGAGGAGAGAGTTGCCCCGGAGATCGCATCGATCTTTCGATCTCTGCCGGACGGGTCATCCACACTGCGGTTCAGGAATCGTTTGACAAAGCGGTCATTGCCGATTTCGCTCCCATGTGGTGAGCTGTACTCCAGCAACACCACACCCCTCACCCGCCCGGTGTCATCCACACCAACCAGGTAGCTGAAGGGGTGGTACCGTCCCTGCCCCTCACAGCGCATCGCAAATCCGAGGACATCTCCGCCCCGTGAGATCTTGAACAGCGTTACAAAACGATCCTCGATCTTTATGCCGGTCGCACGCGTGATCTGTTTGACTTCGGCATCATCAAGGATGAAGTACTCCTCCTCAATCGCAAGGGAATCACCGAAAACTCTCATCACGGCATCCTCAAAGCTGACCAGCTCACGTCCCGCAGAGGTTACCGTGAGTAGCAGCAGCAAGCCGAGCAATCCAGCGGTTCGTAACCCGTTCATCAGAACATCCACCCAATTCCGAGATTCATAAGCATCGGCAGATCATTCCCCGCGGCATCACTCCGCACCTGGACGTCCGCTTTTAGTGCGACCTTGTCAAGGGGCAGGAAGGTGATTCCGGCCGTGAGTGCGGCCCTCTCGTTCGCCTTGTCGGGGTCCTGTCCGGTCGGCATGGAAAGCTGGGTGTTGTACATCTCATACCGGCAGAAGAGCTTGAACTGCGCCTGTTCCAGCTTGCCACGTTTCCAGCCAGCCGGGAGGATGTCCTGCGCGGCCTCGCCATACCAGCCAAACAGCTCCGATCCGACATCGCCGCTCAACTGGTAGGCACCCTTGATGAACCCGTATGCGACCTGACCGCGCAATTCTGTACGATATGCCCGCACGTCCGCATCGGTGGCCACCATGTTCGCACGCACATCCACACCGGGGACACTCCCCAGGTTGCCGTTATTGCCGCCGCCCGAGTAGCCGGCCAACCCGATCCGTGTGCTCCGCAACCATCCAAAGTTACCGGGACGGACATCGACACGGCCGGTGACGGCTGGATCGGTATAGCCGGGACGTTCCTTCATCCGTCCGCCACGAATACCGCTCGCGCCACTGAATCCGGTGGCGTCAAGGCCGTTCATCACATAAGCCTCGTAGGAGATCGCTGAACCGAGAAGTCCGAATATGCCCGCCCCCTCCGCAAACCAGGTCGATGGGATAATCTGAGTATCGATAAAGGGGCGTTCGACACCGTTGAAGATTGGCGGTTCATGCAGCGGGTTGACAATCCCCATCGGAACGAGAATCCGTCCAGCTCGAATGTTCACGCTGCGCGACAGGAGAAAATCGATCGCCAACTGCTCGATGGCAACCTCGCCATTGCCACCGGCGACGAAGGCATGCTCGATCTCCGTCTCCGAGTTCAGCAGAATCCAGTCGTTGAACTGGTAGCCGAGGTAGAAGACAAAACGGTGGATGTCCGCCATCTCGCCCTTCGACCCCTCCGTGCCGTTCCAGTGGATTTCGCCGTAGCCGCCGGGGATAAACCGAGATTCGCTCCCGGGTGACGTTGAGTGTTGACGCAGCCGCGCCAGCTCCTGCATCATCGTCCGGTTTGTATGAGCCTGCTTCTTCTCCAGCTCTGTGATCGTGGCCTGCAGACGCTCAAGCTGATGGGCGAGGCTGTCGGATGGAAGTGCTGCCAGATCCTGGGATTGGACCGGGCCGGGTGATAAGTGGAAGATCAAAACGAGAACGAGAGGGGGGAGTAAACGCAAACAATGACTGCATTTCACGGGGACCTCCTGCAGTGCAGTTCTACAGCCCCTCACCCATGAGGGAACCGCCCCCCGTTCTGGAAGACATGTCTACCAGATGAAGATTATCTTACCTGACCCTGCCGCCAAAATCAAGTGAAGATATTCACCGAATACTCCCTAACCTCTCGTTTATATTAGGCATACCTAACTCTTGTAAGCATAAAAATACGGCGAAATACAACCTTTTTCGCCGTGTCTTCTCGTTGCTGATGCCGTGTTGGGAGGGTCGGAGTGGATCGTCCGTCAGGATGTTGCAGCGGGGGGTGTGCTGGTTGCCTTCGCCTCTACGCTCTCGGATTTCTTTTCGGCTGACTTCTCCGTGGTCCCGGCGCTGCTGCCACCGTTGGAACCGTGGTCGCCCTTGTGACCGTTCGAGCCCTCGCCATTCGAGGGCATGCTGCTGTGGCCGTTCTTGTAGTCGGTGATGTAAAAACCGCTGCCTTTGAAGATCAGGCCGACGCCCGCCCCGATCCACCTCTTCGCCACTTCGCCGCACTCGGGGCAACTTTTCACACTGTTATCACTCATGCTGTGGAACAGGTCAAAGTGATGACCACATCCAGTGCATACGTAAGTGTAGGTAGGCATGCTGACTCTCCTGCTCCTGCTGAATCATACATCACAGGTGCGGTTTCGCAAGATCTGTGCCGGGAAAGAAGAGGGCCATCCACCTCCCGAACAGGTCACATCTCAGCTTGGCAGCGGCAACGTTTCAGCACATCAGCCCCCGATGGAGCGATGCTTCACCGCCGACGTCTGCCGATTCCCAGCCTGACACCTCTGCCAATTCGGCAGGCTGTCATTTGAACTGCGAATCTACTCCGTTGACGCTCCGGAAGTAAAGTGGCGGTTCAGAACAAGGGTGGGCGAAAGAGCACGGCTGGGCAGGAGTGTAGAGTTACGGTGCTGGGGAGGTTCGGCGGAATGTCTCGACCACGGAATCACCGTTTCCGGTTGTTCATCACCAGGGATTTCTCCTGATTATCCTCATCTGCGTCGACCAGGGTGGAGAATATGTCCCAACGGTGCATCACATCGGCGACATAACGTCGCACCGCGCGTCCACGTACAAACGCATAGCCTTCACGTCTGTAATACTCCAACTGCTCCAGCTTGGAGAGGGCGTCCGCGACATCATCCCACCGAGTCGAATCGCCGCCAAGCTCCGAAGCGAGACGGCGTGCGTTCGTCAGGTGCCCTATCCCCGCATTGTAAGCAGCGATGGCCATTCTGTATCGGTCATCCTCGGTGGCAGCGTCCGAATAAAGTGTGAGCAGACGGTTCATGTACCGCGATCCGGCATGGATGTTCTGCTCAGGATCGTACAAATCATCCACACCCATCGCGCGGGCGGTACGGGGCATAAGCTGCATCAATCCCACGGCACCCGCCCAGGAGACCTTGTCGGGATGGAAACGTGACTCATGGTAGGATTGGGCCGCGAGCAGACGCCAGTCGATGCCATACGCCCGCCCTGCTTCGATGAAATGAGTGTCGTAACGGCTGATCACGCCATGTTGGAACTGGGCATTGTAAGCCATCCGATGACGCAGGAAACGGTCCGGATTGTCGAAATAGCGCTGTTTCAGGATGTTGAAGAAGGCGCCCCGGCGATTGCGTTCCAGGTAGTCGTTCAATGACTCCAGCAGCTCCGGCGAGTTGGGACGGACCGCCCAGCCGATCTGCTCAGGCTCGCTGACGGCGACCCCGATTTCGAGGTCCGGGTAGAAATGCTGTTCGAGGCGGGCGATGGTGTTGTCCACAACTGTGAGGGGTGCACGGCCTCGTGCGACAAACTGCACCGGGTCCTCCACCTCGCTGATCTCATCATGGTATTCCAGGTGGATGCGGTAGCCCTGCTTGCGCAGTTCGCGCAGGCGTTCTTCATACGAGGAGCCACGCCGAACCAGGATCGTGAGACCGTTCAATTCCTCCATACTCATCGGAGGCGGGACCGCTTCGCTGCCGACCGTCACCTGCTGGACGTCCAGATAGGGGTGGGTGAAGGCGACATGCCGGGCGCGTTCAGGCGTGATGCTCAGCATCGAGCAGATGATATCGCCTTTGCCCTCGTAGAGGTAGGGGATCATGTCTGACCAGGTGGGTGGGATCACCACCTCGAGAAAGAGACCCTTCTCCTCGGCATACTGCTGGATGATCTCGAAATCGAAACCGCGGCGAGTACCACGGTAGAGATAGTAGGTGAGGGGGTGGTTGCGGGTGATAACACGGAGAGTGTCGCTCCGCGTGATCTCAGCGAGATCACGCTGCACTGGCTGACCGTAACGGTTGCCAAACAGCACGCAGCCCGTGAGCAGGAGTGAGGCGAGGAGCCCTCCCGAGATTACCCCACCCCATCGAAAAGAGAGACTCATGGAGTAAAACGTAGTCCGAGACGCCGATGAGTGTCAAGCGAAATCGAACTCGCCTGCCCCTGGATGGCTGCTGTGTACCTTGCCAATCAACTCCGCGCGCGAGAAAGCGCCTTGAATCGCACTCGTCCAGAAGTCGCAAAATCCGTCAGGTTAGATGAAACGATCCACTACACCACTACCCTTGCCCTGAACAGCTTTTGAGCCTGCACCGGCATTCACACGAATGCCGGAATGCAAGAACCCCCGCTTTCTGAACTTGGGTCAATCCGATCGCTTGAACAGGCCGGCTTTCGGTTGGCTGTGATGAGGTCTACCTGGCGAGCAAGTGTCACACAACTGTCATGACTCTCCTGGAGCCCGATTTGGAGACCACTCTCACGGACAGGATAATTCCGATCCGCACGAGAGTTAGCGGACGCTGAATCCCGGAAAACCCACATCCTTGCACGTAAAAGTGAAACTTTTCCCGAAAAGGAGAACTCTCGTGCCAGCATGAAATTAACCCGAACTCAAGGGGCAGAACCTTGTGAAACAAATAATTAGGCAAACCTAACTTATTGACTTCACTGCAATTAGCGGATAACTTTCCAGTGCAAGAAGAAAGGCTTGTCCTTTCAAAGACACCATCACAAGGGAAGTGGGTTGATCCTTAAGGGAGTAGAAAGATGAAAACCTCAAAAACCTTGATCCTGTTGCTTTCCCTCCTCCTGGCCGTTGCTTTTATCGGCTGCGAAGGCGAACAGGGTCCAGAAGGGCCAGAAGGTCCGACAGGGCCGAAAGGCGACCCGGGCGATCCGGCGGTGACGGTTGAGTACACCTTCCTCGGCAATGGCGGCCAGGATTGTGCCCACTGCCATCAGAGCACGGTGAATGCCTGGGAGACAACCGGCCACGTGCATGCGTACGACAACCTTGCCCCGGCGGATCGGGACCGTCCGTACTGCTTGCAGTGCCACACGACAGGTTGGGATTCCCCGGTTTCCTTCGCTGACACCGAGATCACAACCTACGGTCCGGACCTGTACGGTTACGACGACTACTTCGGTGATGACACTGAGGAAGGCGAGATGCGCCGTCACGCCCTCGCAGGTGTCCAGTGCGAAGCCTGCCACGGCCCGATGGGTCCGGAATTCAACGCGCATCGTCCGTTGATGTCCTTCTCGACTCACAACGACACCGACACAGGCGAATCGACCTCCCTCTGCGCACAGTGCCACGGCGGACAGTTGACTGAGTGGCTGGAGTCCGGCCACGGCCTCGCCGGCGGCACCACGGTCGAAGGGTTCAACGCGCAGCATTACGCTCACAACGCCACCTGCGCGGTCTGCCACACCTCCGAAGGATTCATCCTGAACAATGACCCGCGTTACGCGACCTACGAGTTCCCGCACGAAGTCAGCCAGATCGGTTGTGTGACATGCCATGATCCTCACAGCGGCGGCAACGAGCATCAGCTTCGTGCGCTTGGCGCAGTCTCCGTCAGCTACTTCGAAGACGAGCTGGATGTGCCCTCGATGAGTGGTTTCGGCACCGGCCAGTTGTGCGCCCAGTGCCACCACGCCCGCGGTGATTATGCAAGCATCCAGGGCCAGATTGACGTTGGCGCAGGCCGTGTCGGGCCGCACCACAGCAACCAGATGGACCTTTTCATCGGGCATGGTTCCTACGAGATCGAAGGCTACACGTATGACCGTCTCGCGGGCTTCAGCCACAACAACGTCACCAATGCCTGTGTCGGTTGCCACATGACCCGTGACGCCGAAATGCATGGCTCGGTTGAAGAGCACGCATTCCACACCTTCGCGCCCGAGGCTGGCTCCTGCACGAGCTGCCACACCACGATGACCGACATCGAATCGTTCCGTGCAGACATGACTGCAGAGATCGAAGGCAAGCTTGACCAGATCGCGGTTCTTTGCGGCTATACCGACTACCACGCATTTGAAGCGGCGTGGAATGCGGACAACCGCAGCAAAGAACGCTGGCAGCGTGAGATCGGGTATGCCGCCATCTACGTCCTTTCCGATGGCAGCATGGGCATCCACAACCCGACCTATGCCAACTCCCTGCTGGACAATGCAATCGAGCATGGTAACGCTCAGGTTGCCCGGTAGTGTGACAGGCGGAAGTTAACAGACCTCTGGGGGGGCTGGACTGTCCGAATGCGGGTTGTCCAGCCCCTTTTGCAAACAAGCGATCGGGAACACCCGTGGGGGGTGGATGAGACAAGCTCATCCGTTCCCCATGGTCCATTTTGGCCGGAGTAGCATAGCGGCGCAGTAGCTGGAAGCGCCGATACGGAAGGATCGACCGATGCCAGGCCTCGTCAAAGAATTCTTCAGCGCCCTCTGGGAAGTCTTCAAGCTGCCGTTCTTCCTGGTAGCCGAAGGGTTCCGCCGCCTGTTCCGTCTCGGATGGCGCAAAATCGGGATGCTCAGTTTCGCCGCCCTGATTCTGACGTTTGTGGTTCTCTTCGCTTTCTTTGAGACCACATCGCAGCCCGGCTTCTGCAGCTCCTGCCACCTGATGCAGCCCTACATCGAAGCCTGGAAGACCTCCAGTCACGACGAAATATCCTGCATGGTCTGCCACGCGAAACCTGGGCTCACCGGATTTTTCGAGACCAAGTTCACCGCGCTCTCCATGCTGACCAATTACGCAACAGGCCTCTACAAAAGGTCGAAGCCCTGGGCGGAAATCGAGGACAAGAACTGCCTCCAGTGCCATGAAACCCGTCTGCTCGACGGCAAGATCAGCATGGCGAATGGAGTCCATTTCGACCACACGCCCCACCTGACCGATCAACGTCGTGGCAGGCAACTGCGCTGCACATCCTGCCACTCTCAAATCGTGCAGGGCGAACATATTTCCATTACTCCCACAACCTGCTTCCTCTGCCATTTCAAGAACCTGGACAAGAAGGAGCGCGAGCATCTCTCCGAATGTATCCTCTGCCACGATGCCCCGACCGCCGAGCAGTCCGCTTTCGATCATACCCAGATCAGCGATGCCGAGGTGCCGTGTCAGACCTGCCATCAACCCATGTGGCAGGGGGAGGGACTGGTTCGCAAGGAACGCTGCGGCGCTTGCCACACTGAGGCGAACCACATCGATCGTTTCGATGACCTTGAATTCATCCATGAGTGGCACATTGAGAAGCGGAAGGTCGACTGCCAGCGTTGCCACGATGCCATCGAACATCGTCAACCGGACATTGCGGAGACCGTCTCCGGCAGCTGTGGATCCTGCCACAGCGACCCCCACGCACCGAAACTGGCGATATACAAGGGTGAGGGTGCGCGCCTGGTCGAGGGGATCTGGCCCGATGTGATGTACCAGAGCGGTGTCGCCTGCGTTTCCTGCCACAAGGACCCCTTCGCCATGGGCGGCGAGGCCCGTGTCGGCGAGAATACCTGCACACCCTGCCACTCGGCCTCTTACCTCACCCTGGCGGAGAATTGGAAGGAAGGCTTTACCGCACGCATCACACAGCTTGAGCAGGAGTTGCGCAAGGCAGGACCTCATCCGAAAATCGAGGATGCCCGTCATGATCTCTCGCTGCTGAAGGTGGGCGGTGCATGGCACAACCCGGAATACGCCCAGAAAATCCTGGCAGGCGTGGAACGTATCCTTGCGCAGACCGGCGCACCGGTCGCCACTCCACAAGTCCCGCGCGCCAGCCGTGAGTGTCTCACCTGCCACAGCGGCATCGAGGCAATCCAGCTGGACCGCCCCCTCTCTTCCTTCGACCACAGTGAGCATTTAACGTCCCGAGGGATTTCCTGCACAACATGCCACGTGGGCGGCAAACCGGGTGATACAGCACATGGAAGGCAGAAGCCAGTCGTCGATTCCTGCAACGATTGCCATCATAGCGAACCTGCTTTGGCACAGGATGCCTGCGCCCCCTGCCATGTACCCTCTGCCAGCCTCTATTTCGGCAAGGTCGAGGGTTTCCCGGAAGAACCCAGCCCGATGGCGGATGCCGGGATGAGCTGCACCGACTGCCACGAGGCGGATGCAGGCTTCGCACCACCTTCGGCTGAATCCTGCCTCGCCTGCCATGACCAGGAAATTGTGACCGACTGGCAGTTCAAGAAGGGCGAAATCCACCGGGCATTGAGGAACACACCCCGGGATGCAAAGGGTCGGGATGCGGTGGAAAATGACCGGGGTCGCGCGGTTCATCACCCCGATCTGGCAAAGAAAATACTTGGTTTACGTTGAGTTGTTTGGTGGACCTAACTTTATACTTATTAACAACTTAGCTCTTGCAGCGACATCCAAAAAGTGCTATACTCACTATAGTAATTGTTGCTGCGAACAAGGTTGCATCTGCGAGTGCAATCCGAAGCGCTGAAAGTGATCGGAGATGGCCTGAAACCCGCACCGGGTTCGGCGCATGAGCGAGGCAAGGAGGTTGTATGAGGACGCAGTTCAAACGGCCGCTGACGCTGATGACGGCAGTCTCTGTGTTGCTGCTTCTGTCGGCTGCCTCCGGACATGCCGGGTTCCGGCTGATGGGATCGGTCGGCGCCAGCGGATTTGCCTACAACGACGCCGACAACGAGAACCATTTCTGGTTGCAGCAAAGCACACGCTTCTCGCTGTACCAGCTCGGCGGGCCCTGGTCGATGCATTTCTCGGGCGGGTATCTCGGGGACTATGCGGATGACTTCTCCAACTCTGGCGAAGCTCGCTTTTACAGGGGCTACCTGGAGTATGGCCGACTTGGCGCGAGGGTCAACGGTCGCGCAGGACGTTTCTTTCTGTATGATGGCGTTGCCCTCGGTGTGTTGGATGGAGTCGAGAGCGGATACCGCATCAACCGGACTGTAGGTGTGAAGGCCTTCGCAGGGCTGATGGGCCCGATGAATCGCCGGTTTGAATTTGAGGATCCTGCCAAGGCATTCAGCTACGGTGGGCGTGTGGACGTCTCCCCTGCCAATTGCTTCATCGCCGACAAAGGCAGGATGGCGGTATCGTTCACCAGCCAGCAGCGAGAAACCGGTGCGACACGTCAGTTGATCGGGCTTTCCACCTACCACAGCTGGATGCGAGGAGTCACCTGGTTCAACACCCTGCATCTGCGGCCCAGCAGCACCACCCTGCGCAAATGGATGAGTCGGGCTCGCTACATGGACAGCGACTGGCGTGTGATGGGGGAGCTGGGCATTTACACTCCCAATGTCGCAGAGGATTCCTGGTTTAACGGGTTCTCCACCAGCACCAGCACACGCATCCGTTTCGCGTTGGACCGGATGCTGCAGGCGGATCGTTGGGGAATCGGTGTGGAGGGGGCTTACCTGACTGCGAATGGCCGTGACGGCTACCGTGCCGGGCCGGTGGTAACCACCCCGGTCGGCCAGGTCGGTTATCGGCTGAGTGGCGGCAAGCAGGCGGTCGCTTCCGGTCCCTGGGTCAGCCTCCGGTATACCCCGCTGAATGGACTCGAAGCCTACGCATATGGCTCGATCATGACCTACGAGTGGGATGCTTTTGACATTGAGACGGAAGAGCTGACGATGGTTCACGCCGGGTTGCGCTACACACCCGCACGCTTTTCCGCTTTCACGCTTTCGGGAGAATATCAGGTGTACAAGACTCCCCAGTTTAACAATGACCGTCGCGGGCTTGGCGGCCTGACATGGCGGTTTGACACCGGGAGGGCACGCTGATGAACCGCAGAAAATACCTGGTGCTCGGGCTGACAGTTGCCCTGCTTGCGATCCTCGGTCTTGGCTTCAGCGGACCCGGCAGGAAGGCTACACTCCACTTCAGCCACCCGGTGCACGTAATCGAAATGGAGATGGGCTGCGCCGACTGCCATGAAGGGATTCAGACCCTCGGCCTGACCGGTAGATCCATGCCGGACCATGATGTCTGTTCATCCTGCCATGATGTCGATGACTTTGACACCTGCGGCACCTGCCATGTCGACCCTGACAATCCTGCAGCATGGCAGAAGGTGACAGGGATGTACGAGGGCTTTGCCCACGACATCCACACCACTGCAAGTGTCTCCTGCGAGCAGTGTCATGGCACGATCGCCGTCGGACGTGGGCCCGGATTCCCCGACATGCAGGATTGCCAGTCTTGCCACCTGGCCGCGCCCGCCGCCCTCGAATGCGGCATCTGTCACCAGGGTCAGAGCCCGCAGCCCTGGGATCACAAGCTGGCGAGCTGGCATGGCGATCACGGCCTCGAGGCGAGCTTCGGCACCTCAGACTGCGCCGCCTGCCATACCCAGTCGAGCTGTGATGAGTGCCATCAGGGGCGTCTGCTGGATGGACGCCCCCACCCGGCTGGATGGGTGTTCAACCACTTTGTCGAGGCTTCCTTCGGAAGTGACTGCCTCGCCTGCCATGACACACGTTCCTACTGCACGGACTGCCATCGTGCCATGGCCCCACTGCCGCATCCCCTGGGTCCCGGTTATGCGGGCTACCCCAATGGCGGACTCCATGTGGAAGAGGCGCGCGCCTTCGGCGAAACCTGTGTGTCCTGCCATGACATGGGTGGGAATGAACCCACCTGTGCACGCTGCCATGAGTGAGGAGGGTGAGAAGATGACCAGCAAAAACGTCCGTAACGCTTCGCTCGCCCTGATGACCGCCGCCCTGCTCCTCTTCGCGATCGGTTGCGGCAGCGAAACCAACCCTGAGTACCAGGAACCCACCGGGGATTACCACCCCTTCGGTGATCTCTGGAATCACGGCAGTTACCTCGTGGAAAACGACTACGATTTCTCGGGTTGTGTCGAGTGCCACGGTCAGGTGGTCGATGGCGCCACACTGCTGAGTGGACAGCCGAGCGGTACAGCAGGGTCGACTGTCCGTTCCTGCTACCGTTGCCACAATGGCGAAAACCATCGGGTGCTGTTCACAGGCCGTAACGAACACTCGGCGGCAGTGGTTGCACAGGGCTGGAATTTCGATAACTGCATGAATTGCCATAGTGCCGCCCCGATCACGGAAGGCGTCCACTTCGGCGGCTCATGCAGCAGCAGCGCCTGCCACCCGGGAAGCGCAGATGGTCCAAACGCCTGCAACACCTGCCACGGTGATTTCATGGCCGATCCCACAGATCCTGCCGGCTGGGCACCGCCCCAGGGGATCTGGGCGACAAGCGTCCTCGAGCCAGGCATCGGCGCCCACCAGGCCCATCTCGACCCGCAATCCGGATGGTTCGAGCCCATGGCCTGCGAGAGCTGCCATTTCGTACCCGCCACGGTCGGCGAGAGAGCCCACATCGATACGGAAACTCCAAATAAAGCTGAAGTTGTGTTGCGAGGACTTGCGCGACGGGGGAGCGGAAATGCACAATACAACCCGGCATCCGCTTCCTGCTCGTCCGTCTACTGCCATGGCGATGCCACTCCGGTTTGGACTCAGCTCGACGGCACCTTCAGTTCATGCGGCAGTTGCCACGGCTTGCCGCCGGCAGCGCCACATGTACAGGACGCCAACTGCTCAGCCTGCCATGCTCAGGTCGTCGATGCATCCATGAACATCATCGCACCCGAATTGCACTTGAATGGGCGCGTCGAAGTACAGATACCGTAAAGCTGACCGATACCATACTTGGAGGGATGAGAAATGCGTCGTTTTCTGCTACCGGTGATGTTTCTGCTGCTCGTAGGCGCGGGTGCTTCTTTCGCCCAGGACCATGCTTTTACTGGCGCCAAACGCTGCAGCATGTGCCACAAAGGTGAAAAAGGCGGGATGATCTTCGAGAAATGGCAGGAGAGCGCACATGCGAAAGCCTTCGCTACCCTCGCGACCGATGAGGCGAAGGCTGTCTACGCCAACCTGGGTAAATCCGGCAATCCACAGGATGACGCCGATTGCCTCAAGTGCCATGTGACCGGCTTTGGAGTGGATGCTTCGCTGACAGCATCCATCACCTTCGACGAGGGCGTAAGCTGTGAAGCCTGCCACGGCGCCGGTGGCGATTACTGGAAGAAGAACATCATGGAGGATCGGGATCTCGCGATTGCCAACGGCATGGTCGCCGAACCGGGCGCGAATTGTACTGCCTGCCACAACGAGCAAAGCCCGACCTACAAGCCCTTTAATTTCGAGGAAGCCTGGCCGAAGATCGAACACGCCAGCCCAGCCTCCAACTGAAAGATCAACGATTGATCTGTCAGTGACCGACACGATGAAACCCGGCTTGCACTGCAGGCCGGGTTTCTTTATTGCAGTTCATGAAGGATGGGTCTTCCCAGGAATTGGTTCGTTTCAGTGTCGTGGCAGGTCTTTAGCGTAGCGGAGACCTGCCGCAAGCCCCTGCATGAACCCATCCAGCACATTTGCTTTCAATAAAACGTGGGTCGCTTCAACCCCGTGGTGCTGTCCTGTCGATCCCCTCCTCTCACATCGCAAGGACATCTTCGATCAGCTTGTGCACCTCGCCGCGATAATCCGGCATCCCCGACTTGTGGTGCCAGTACCCCTGCTGCGGGTGACGCTGATACTCACCGATCCGTCTCCCCTCGGCGATGTCTCGCACCACCTCGAGGGTTCGATCCACTTCCTCGGCTGTGTTGTAGAGTCCAAAGCTGACACGGATCGCCCCCGGGATACCATATTTCGCTCCGGATTCGACCACACGATTACGAAACTCGTCGATCTCCTTGCGTGATAGCCCAATCATCTGCATCACATAGGGATGGGCACAGAAACAGCCGTTCCGTACACCGACTCCCGCCTCACGAGCGAGGATGGTGGCGACCAGGTCATGATCGACATCGCCGATGTTGAATGCAACCACACCGACTCTTCGCGCGAGGTCCGCCTCATCGGTTAACCCGAAAACCTTGACATTGTCAAGCTCGGCGAGACCCTGCAGGAACCTGCGAGTCAGGCCCAACTCAATCTCGTCAAGCGCATCAAACCCGATCTCCCGCAACTTCTTCATCGCCGCCGTCAGGGTGACAGAACCCAGCACATTCGGCGAGCCTGCTTCCTCCCTTTCCGGAGGTGGCAGCCAGTCAACCTGATCTGAACCGACAACCAGCACTGCCCCACCACCCCGCACACTTGGCGGGCTGTCGGCCATGTAGTCTTTTCGACCGACGAGCACCCCTCCGCCGTAGGGTGCATACATCTTGTGGCCGGAGAGGAAGAGATAGTCGATCGAATCGCCATCCCCGGTCATCATCGAAATGGGTTTGTGGGGGGCGAGTTGGGCGGCGTCGATGGCGATGGGGACACCATAACGGTGTGCGATGCGTACAAATTCATCGATCGGCTGAAGTGTGCCGACGACATTCGACGCGCCTGTCAAGCTGACCAGCCGGGCAGATTTTCCTTCTGTACGCAACGCCAGATCGAGGTCGGCGGGGTCGATCTCGCCACGATCCGAAACCGGCACTCTCACAACTCGGCCCCGATCCCGCCAGGGGAGATCGTTGGCATGATGTTCCACATGGCTGATGATGACACTGCTGTCATTGTCGCGATTCAGCTTCCGCGCCAGCCGATTGATGGAATCAGTGGTGTTTGTCGTGAAGACCACACAATGCTGCTCGGGGTCACCATTGACAAAGTCCAGCACAATTTCCCTGCTCCGCTCGTACCATTCGCTGGCAAGCTGAGATTTGTACCCCGCACCGCGGTGGATGCTGGCGTAGACATCGAGGAGACGGTCACACGCCTTTTTGGCTGCTTTCAGAGAGGGTGTCGAGGCGGCGTTGTCGAGGTTCGCATAGCTGACATGCCGTCCATCCGGCAGAGTGATCGGGTGATCCACCCCCACGACCAGGTTACGATACGGATTATGACTGAGCATCACAGCATCCTTCGACAACTGGGGAAAATCCTTGCACTTTAAGGTGTGAGGCAATTTGCATCGTGAAAGTTCCGGGCGCAAACGTAAGTTTGCGGAACTGCAGGGTAGTTGAGGGGTCTGAATCGTTCAGGTTTGTGCTGCGCAGGAGAGTATTCGCAAGGAAGAATCACCGCGTCCGGGCAAATGCCTGGCGGTAAAGTTCGTCGAGAGGCAAACGCAACGCGGTCTCGCGGCGCGTCTTGACCGCCACAAAGCAAGCATCCTTAAGCGTAGCGGCAAATCTTCAGCGAAGCGGAGACCTGCCACCATGCTACTACAGATTGCCACGCTCGTTTTCGCTGGCGCGAAAACGGCTGGCCATGACCCACCTTTTTGAGGTGTGAGGGAGGTTCGGGCAGGTCCTGAGACCTGACCGTCTTTCCGCCATATCTGCGGATCTGGTGGAATGGTGAACGTGGATAACGCCCCCGCTCTGTGTGACAGTCACTCCAAAGCTCGAGGCTTTAGCGACAGTCACTTACGACCCGTAAAGGGGAAGGTGAGTGTGAAGATGCTCCCCTTCCCCTTCTCGCTGACAACTTCGATTGTTCCGCCATGATCCTCCACCACTTTCCTCACAATCGCCAGTCCGAGGCCTGTACCGTGGGGCTTGTCGAAGGTGACAAAGGGCTCGAAGATCTGTCCGATTCTCTCGGGTGCAATTCCCTCGCCGGTATCCTGCACAGTCAGCGTCCAGTTCTCCTTGCCACTCCGGATTTCGATGGTTAGAGTCCCCCCCTCCGGCATGGCGTCCCGGGCGTTGCCCGCGAGGTTGAAAAAGATCCTTGCCATTCGGTCAACGTCAAAACTGGCCTCAATTTTCGAGTCGGGGAGGAAGGTTTCAACCTCAATTCCCTGCTCACGGTACTCGTCCCTGATCGTCCGGCAGAGTTCCTCGAAGAGAGGGCTGATCAGGGTCGGTGCAGGATGAATCTGTGTCTCGCCACGGGAATAATCCAGCACCTCCTGTGACATCCCTACAAGCCGATCGACCTGCGCGGTGATGATTCGCAGGTAATTCTTGCGCTCTGCTTCCTCGAGGGGCTGCTCGAGCAACTGGGTATACCCGCGGATGATCGCCATCGGATTTTTGAAATCGTGGATGATCCCGGCGGCAAGCCTGCCAACGGTCGCCATCGCTTCATTACGGACCATCTGTTCGGCGAGGCGCGCCTTTTCGATCGCGATGGACGCCTGCACGCCCATCCCGGAGATGAACTCCTCATCCTCGCGGGTAAAAATCCCCCCGTCGGTCTTGTTCAGAAGCTGGATCACTCCGACAATTTTCCGTTCCGGATCACGCATCGGCATGGTCAGCATGCTGATCGTGCGGTAGCCGGTCTCCTTGTCCACCGCCGGATTAAAACGGTCGTCCTCGTAGGCGTCCGCCAGGTTGATCACACTCCCTTTCGCGGCGACTGTCCCGGCGATACCGGTGCCGATGGGGAGACGAATTTCCTGTACCGAGGCACCGTCGAACACCCGGCTGGTCAGCTCGTTGCTCTCGTGATCAACAAGGTAGATGGTCCCTTTGTCCGCATCGGTGTGACGCACCGCTTCGTGAAGAATCACCGCGAGCAACTGATCGAGGTTCAACTGGCTGTTGATCGATTCGCTGGCGCTTCGCAGCGCTTTAAGTCGATCAATGAACCGCTCCGCAGCGTTTTTCGTACGGATCAGTTCACGGATCAGCTCGGAGTCATGCTGGTTGTTGCGTGCCAGGATGTCACGGGTCAGGTTGACCAGGAAGCGAGGTTCACGCATGATGAACCGCTCGAAGGCATCCACCGGTAAGAAATGTCCTCGGACACGTTCGATTGCGGTGACCGTAATGTGCCGTCGCCGTCGGTCAAGCAGCGCCATCTCGCCGAAATAATCTCCCGGCCCGCGCACGGAACGCAGCTCCGGGGTCCGTTCCCCCTCGAGAGAACTGTGATGCACTTCGACATAACCTGTTCCTATCAGATAGAGCCCGATGGGCATCTCACCGTCACGATAGATCAAATCACCCGTCTCAGCGTGGAAGGGTTTCAGCATCGACTCGACTTCCACAACTTTGACACGATCCATGCCGGCGAACAAATTGCTGGATGACTCGATCATCCTCTATCTCCCAGGGTGCGTGCAGGTTGATTCGGCGGACCCTCTCTACCGTTTGTGAGCAAATTTCACAAACTGACGATGCCCCTCGCCCAAAATGAGCAGATCTGCTGTCCGCCAGGACTGCACTGAGGCTCCAGCGGACGTTGGTGAATACAAATCAAGGTAGAGGCACTTATCCGCCTGCTAATGTAATACGAAAATCCGCTAACAAATGGTGTGATCTGCATCATTCTTACACCATTACCGACTGAAAACTCTCCTTCTTTTTGGATTTTTGGTTTTCAATCGGACTTGGGCCGGTGTCCCACGAGTTTCCTACCCTCGCCACCTGAGATTCAGTGTCTGAATCCAGTGGTCAGGTCCGTATGCAGGCCGCGAGTCTCCAGGCGTCCCTCGACAAACTCAGTTGCCAGAGATCACCTCACGAATTGCTGCGCGGACCCTTCTTAAGTGGCGGGAGCTGTGATTCAGGTGTGCAGGATGTCCAAGGTCGGAAAAACGAGTGGCTACTCCATCCGAGCCAGGTCAAGCCCTCGGTCTGTGATGGAGAACATCGAGCCGGATTCCTCGCGGATGAAATCGAGTTTTCTCATATAGTTCACGATCTCGAAGCTGAAGGGCTGCCCGATCGTGCGAAAGATCTCCTCGGCATCCATCTGAGTGACCCCTTCGCTGTCCAGCAGCCGTGCGGCTTCGGTGAGAAAAAGACGAACAATCTCGTTCTTGGTCGGTATCTGCTCGTTCATGCCCACTGGAACTGCTCCTCTCGCATACGTTGAGCACAAAGGTACGTTACGATTTCATCAGAGAAGCAACCTCACTTGTGGACTCTCGTGCCATGAACGTGTGAATGAGAGTCACCCTGCCTGCTCCGCCTGCCACCGACCTTCCCCTGCGAACGGTATTCCCCTTTTTCACTTTTACAACCGTTTCAACATTCCTACATTTAATTGAGCCACGATCAATCATCCGGGAAAGAACTGTGACATCCCAGCCGACAAGTGGATTTGACCGTGAACGAGTGGAAGTGGCGCTGCGCGACCGCATCCCCTCACTCGGAATCCTCCATGTTTCAGAGTCCGCCTCAACGAACCGGGACCTGATGAAAATGGCGGAGACGGACGCGCCGGGCTGGACAGTACTCATCAGCGACCGCCAGAGCGCAGGGCGCGGACGCCGTTCGAGGCCCTGGGCCTCTCCTGAAGGTGGGTTGTATGTATCCATCCTGCTCAATCTGCCGAGAGACAGTTCGCCGGTTACCCTGGTTCCCCTTGCGGCGGGACTGGCTCTCGCCGAGGGGATAAAGCGTGTCGCTGATGAGCATGGGGAAACGCTGACCATCTGGTTGAAGTGGCCGAACGATCTCCTCACCGAGCGGGGAAAACTTGCCGGAATCCTGTGTGAAACCGCGCTCCAGGGAAATCGATGGCTTGTGGTTGTCGGAGTGGGCGTGAACCTCCAGCCCCTCGGGCCAGACATTCGTACGCTGGTGAAGGAAAATACTCCCACGTCGCTGATGGAGGAGGTGGACTTCACCTGGCAACGCGAGGAACTGCTGATCGCCTTCCTCGATTGCCTCAACAGCCGGTTAGACCATTGGGCAACATCCCCCGCACGGATTCGTGATGACTGGATGGCAAAATCCGGCCTGCTTGGTAAATCCATTCGTGTCAGGACCAGCGGGGAAACGGTTTCCGGCATTGCCGAAGGGGTGAATGATGTGGGAGCGTTGCGTGTGCGGACCGAGAAGGGGGTAGTCGAGTTGAACGCTGCTGAAGGGATCGAGGTCAACGAATGACGCAGGATCAATCGATGCTCTTAGCTTTTGATGTAGGCAACACGCATATCGTGATGGGCATTTTCAGTGGCAGCGAGCTGCTGGTTCGCCGCCGTCTCTCGACCCAATCGACACGCACCTCGGATGAAGCCTGGGTGCTGGTAAAAATGCTCTGCCAGGAGGGCGGGATTGATCCCGCGACAATCAGTGCAGTGGCGATTGCCAGTGTTGCGCCGAAAACAGGTATGGTTATTG
>Ga0068714_10002924_pt1 | contig 21005 bp, 13 predicted proteins | sample MTBNYHSulfiMetaG_FD_62988 | JGI IMG/M metagenome (GOLD analysis project Ga0068714, IMG submission 62988) | Enrichment culture microbial communities from rom New York Harbor, USA that are MTBE-degrading - MTBE-NYH (New York Harbor Sulfidogenic)... | ecosystem: Environmental > Aquatic > Marine >... | reverse complement strand
GCCAGTTCAACTGCCTTACTGGCAAAATTCGACTGCGAGGCCAGGCAGCACCCCGCCAGATATTCCTGGAAGGTGCGGTGGGGAAAAGTGTACACTTCCGGGCTGCGCTCCAGCAGTAACCCGGCGCGCAGCTTGATGGCCTCCACAACCCTCATCGCCCAGTTGCGGTCCCCATCGTGCAGCGCTGCCAGCGACTTCTCCAGTTGGAGTTCGTGGATGTCCGCCAGAGTCTCATCGTCACCACCCGCGATCTGCCCGTGAACGGAAAAAGCCAGTTTCCCCAGCACCTGCTTGAGGTCAATTTCCGAGCGTTGCGCTTCGTCCAGCAGTTCTTTCACCCTGGGGATCGCGCGCTGTCCGAGGCGCTTCTTCTGGTCCCAGCGCACCAGCAGAAAATCAATGGTGTCTTCATACAGTTGGGCGCGGGCGTCCGGCAGGCGCCCTTTGTGGGTATGCACCAGGGCCATCACGGTCAGCAGCAGGGGGTTGGGCGCCAGCCGGCGCATATCCGGGCGCCGCACCGCTTGCATCAACAGTCCGGTTAACCGCTCCGCCTCTTCCCTGTTCTCAACCGATCCCAGGCGCAGCAGTTCCTCATACCAGGCGGTGATGAAGGCGGTGATCTTCTCCTCGCTAAATGGCACCAGGCGGCACACCGGCCAGGCATCCAGGCGCAGGTCCTCTTCCCGTGGTGAAGTTGGCATCTGGTACGAGAGCACCCGGCAGGTGACCATGAAATGGTTGCCTCCAAAACGCCGGGCAAAGGCTTCCACCGCGTCACGCACAAACCGCCGCTGGGCCACAGTGGGGATCTCATCCAGGCCGTCCAGCAGCACAAAAGCCTGGCCTTTGTCCAGCAAAGAAAATATCGGCTTGCTGGCAAAATCCAGGCGCTGCTCCTGCAAGCGCTTCTCGATGAATCGACACATCAATTCGGGTTGGGCCGGCTGGGACAGATCTTCCGGCAGAGTGCGGGCAAAATCCCGCAGGGTGACCACCACCGGCAGCAGGGTCCGCATCCCTTCCGGCCAGCCGCTCAGCGCGTCCTGGCGCTGTTCGGCCAGACAGTTGGCAATGTAATTGACAAAGGTGGACTTGCCGCCGCCCGGATCACCCAGCACCACCAGCTTGGAGGTAATCGCCGGCAGATAGAACACCGGCAGCGGGACAGTTTTCTCAGGATCATTGGACGGCTGTAAACCTCGCTTCTTTGGAGTCCTGGACACCAGCCCTTCCGACCAGTTATTCAACAGTCCGTCAATCACTTTCCCGGTTTTCAGTTCCTCAAATGCTTCCTTTTCGATGTAAATATGCGTGTCCAGATCAATATAGACCTTTGCCAGGCCAATCTGTTTGCCCGCCCGGTCCGGATCCGAAGCGTCCACATCCACCCCGCGCAGGGGCAGGGTCGCTGTTTGCTGCGCCACCACCCGGCGGTAAATGCGCAGCGCCTCCTCAGGGTCGTCTGTCGGGTCACCCAGGTAAACATTGCTCTCAAACACTACCTTATTCCAGCCAACAAAATCGCCGCCGCCGGTACGCACCCCGCCAGAGATGTCTATCTTCTGCTCAGCAGCCGTGCTACCGCCCAGCGATTGAATCTGCTCTCGCAGCGGCGCAAGCACCTCCTCCCCCATCCCCAGCTTCTGCAGCTGCTCAAAATGTTTCTTTAATTCTTCCAGCTTCTTGCTGTCTCCCTTTGCCATTTTTCGCTCCCCTGCTGAATGATATCACTTGCCTATACTGTACAAAAATCCAGCGCAAAAAGCAATTCTGGCGGATGCCAACCACCGAAACACCAATCCTCCAAATAGAAAACAAGGAAAACAGCAACCAAACAACGTGGGCGAGGCAGTATTGGATGCCGCTGTTGGGTATCATACTTTTGATATCGGGTTTAATATTAATCGCATCTACACCCAGTCACAACACCCACTATTCTAAAATCAAATAACAATTTCCAGGGGCTATTCTTATAAACACTGTCAAGAATGCTGACTCGTTCAATTCCTCCTGCCATCCAACACACAAAAGTCCATGAAGGGTTACAAATATCACTCCTTCATGGACTTAAATCAATCGCCTTTGAGATTTAATAATTCACATTCAGGTAAAAATCGACTCCAGCAAATTAAGTTTTTCGGCTAAATGGCAGGCCACAAAATGCCCCTCTTCGATTTCCCGCCATTCTGGGCGCTCATTTTTACAGATCGCTTCCGCGTACCGACACCTCGGGTGAAAGGAACATCCGGAAGGCTGGTTGATAGGACTGGGGACACTTTCAACAAATAGACTGCTTAAATTTATCCAAGTTCACAATGGAGATGAGTGTATTGCCCGAAGCCAGTTACAAATTCGCTGAGGGGCAGTGTAATGACATTGGTGCCCGTCAACGCCATGACCTGAAACCCGCTTCGTTGGCCCAAAAGCAGTGTTCCAGCATCAGGTTTGGCCCGCTCAGATCGAGTCCGGTACAGATATCTAATTTCATTCATTCCCCGCTGCTCTATAACCCGTTCATTTCAGTACAGTTTTAGCATGTATTAACGTGCGCCCCGGTACCTATATTGATCTGTAAGCCTTTTTGCTTCCGGCTCATTCAGTCCAAAGAGTTCAGGATACCCCTAAACGCAGAAAAAGTCAGGTTTAGTCTGATAACACCGAGCCAGGTTATTTCGTTTTGGGGCGCTTGATTGTCCACAAAAAACGGTTGCCGTCCACCGTAAACCCGGCCACTTCCCAGCCCTGATCCCCCAGTTGATCCAAAAGCTCAACAACTTCCTGGAGCAGGCCGCACGGCACCGTTTTCATCCCGGTTGGTTCATATAAAATCAAGTTGTGATAGTCAAACGAAATCAGATTACATTCCCACTTCTGCATTGTTTTACCCCATCGTTGGTTTAGGTTGACTTATATCCTACCAAATTTCGGAAAACTTTTCCATCCATAAAAATCTGTTTTCCGATTGAATTCTGCCTGAACATCTGTATCTTAAAATACCCGTCCTCCTCCTGTGCTAAAATCAAAAAGATCCAGATAGATACTCACCGGGCGCTCATCCAGTGATAATCTGATTGAGGGCCGCCCCCGCCGACAGGGTAATTTTTACATGATCAACAACGATTTCACCACTTTCTGGCAGATTGGCCGCGCGCTTTTAACCGGTCAGAATCCCTACCTGGTGCCGCACAGCGTTTACCCGCCAGCGGCGTTGTTTCTGTTCGCGCCTTTCGCGCTTTTTCCTGAAAAGACCGGCTTTGTCATCTGGCTGCTGGTCTGCTGCGGGCTGCTGATCCTGGCCCTGCGCAAAAGCCGGCCCACCCTGCACACGCTTGGCTGGTTTGCCTACACCCCGGTCCTGTTCATCCTGGCGGTCGGACAGCTCGATATTTTCTTCTTCTGGTTGTCTACTTTTCTGGAGGAAAAGAGCTGGCGGGCAGTGGCGGCTGCTGCAGTAATCACCCTCAAACCCCAGCTGGCGGTTTTCATCCTGCCGTGGGTTCTGCTCAAGTGGCTGGTGAGTGACTGGCGCAAAATTCCGGCCTGGCTGGCATGCCTGTGCGGGCTGCACCTGGCGCCGCTGCTGCTGGACCCCACCATCTACCGCAAATGGCTGGGCGAGATTGGCGCGCAGGGCTCGCGATACATCATCAACAGCCCGGGCATCTTCTCGCTGACCGGTCAGGACATCCCGGAGTGGGCGCTGGCTTTCCCGGCTGTTTTGATTGTGGCGCTGGCGCTCCAGCTGCCGCGCGAGGGTTTTCTGGCAAGCCTGCTGCTGGCCGGCCCAATCGGGACCTGGTACAACTCCGTGCTGCTGGCCGGCAGCACGCCCTGGTATGTGCTGATCCCGGCCTCGTGGGCGGCGGTATTGTTATCCTATCTGGCACGCGCCCCGTATCCCTTTGCCCTGATCCCGCTTACAGCATGGCTGTGGTACCTCGCCCACCCCAAAGACAAACAGGAAAGCATGTGGTTTTTTCTCATGCAACTGCCCGGTGCGCTGTTTCCTCGTTCCAGCGAGGGCCAGGAGCCTTGACCTTTCATCCACTCCTTCAGAGAGCTTAAAACAACAGACCGCTGCTGTAGCGCGGCGGTCTGCGTAGATTGAAACATAGCTTCATTTGGAGTAAGCCTGCTCGAAGTCGATTTTTCCTTCGGCCACGGCGTCTTCCAACAGATCAGTGTACCCATTTCGCTTGAAATATAACGCCGCGTAGTTGCGCTGCCGCTGATCGCCCTGGAATAGGTAGTACCGGATGCGCCGGTATCCCTGGCGGGTATCCACCAGGCCCAGCGCAAAGTCAACCAATTTGGATGTGGTCAGGTCAACATCACAGGCCAGGACCCTCATCAGCGTGTCGACATCCTGCGCCGTACCAGAGGTTCCAATGGCCACAAAGTCATCATAGCAAAGTGCTCGTATGTCGGTTGTCATCGGTTTTCCATCCAGTCTTCTTTAGCTGATTTCACCAAGCCCTGTTCGCAGCCTGCGAATCCATTGGAGTTCGCCTTCATAGAAATGGATCCAGTTCTCCCGGATCATGCCCCACAGATAGGCTTCCCGCGGGGTCCTCGCCACAGACTCGTTCAGGGGCTGCTCTTTGGCCCGCAGCATCATCAGCTGCATCAGCACCTCATCTTCGTATTCTCCAGCCAGCGCGTCCAGCTCCTGCGGCTCTAGCAGGTCTGCCCACTCAAGTTGAACCAGAAAAGCGTTTTTAAGGTCGGGCAGCTCAGGTCTGGTTTGCACCCATTTCTTCAACCGGGATATTCCTTTATCGGTGATCGAGTAGATCTTGCGGGCAGGGTAATGATCCTGTTGCTGAATTTCCTGCGTAACCCAGCCCTCTTCATGAAGGTCCACCAGGGTATGGTAGATCTGATTATTGTTGCCTGACCAATACAGGGCCACCGAATCAGCGAACATCTTTTTTAGATCATAGCCTGTTAAAGGGCGCCAGCTCAGCAATCCCAAAATGGCATATTTAATCGACATAGCTCCTCCATAACAAGTAGCTAATTAACATAGGTTAATAATAACATAGTTTTACGATCTGTCAACACCCTTTTTGGAATATCCCGGAAACTTACCCGGAAGAAAAAACGTCTTATAATCAAATCAACACCTTATCCCGATGGGTTAAATACGCATGAAACAGCATTCACGGAAAATTCTGCGGATCACTTTATTAACTCTCCTGCTCGCCGCTTTGTTTGGGAGTGCTGGCTTCTATTTCTGGGTGCTAAAAGACTTGCCCGACCCGGCAGCGCTTCCTGAGCGCCTGAACCAGCCCAGTATCCGCATTCAAGACCGGAACGGAAAGCTCCTGTATGAGGCCCTGTCGCAGGAAGAAAGCCGCCACACCGTCGTTCCTTTGGAGCAAATCCCTTTATTCCTCCGTCAGGCAGTGATTGCCACCGAAGATAAAACCTTCTACCACAATCCAGGGGTTGACGCGCGGGGCATCCTGCGCTCTGCCTGGATCAACCTGCAGGGCGGCGAGACTCTGGCGGGCGGCAGCACGATCACCCAGCAGGTCACCCGCAACCTGCTGTTCGATCCGCAGGAACGCGGCCAGCGAACCCTGCGGCGCAAACTGCGGGAAGGTGTCCTGGCCTGGCGCATCACCCGGCGCTTCAGTAAGGATGAAATCCTGGCTCTATACCTCAACCAGACTTATTTTGGGCAAATGTCCATTGGGGTGGAAGCAGCCGCCCAGACTTATTTTGGCAAACCAGTCTCCGAGCTCGACCTGGCCGAATCTGCTCTGCTGGCCGGGCTGCCCCAGGCGCCATCCCTTTATAACCCCTTTGTGGACATGGACGCGGCCCGCGAGCGGCAAAAAGTTGTGCTGGGGTTGATGGAAAAAGAAGGTTATATCAGCGTGGAACAGCGCGAGCTGGCTGCCCGCGAACCGCTGGTCCTGGCGGCGGACTCCTTCCCCATGGAAGCCCCGCATTTTGTGATCATGGTCCGGGGTCAGCTCGATGCCATCTTATCACCTGAAGAAATCCGCTCGGGCGGCGGGTGGACGGTGCGAACCACCCTGAACCTGCACTGGCAGCATCTGGCCGAAAACGCCATCACCAACCAGATCGAGCGGCTGCGCGCCCAGAGTGATGACCTCCTGGCTCACAACATTCACAACGCCGCCCTGGTTGCGCTCGACCCAAATAACGGGGAGGTCCTGGCGATGGTTGGCAGCCCGGACTACAACGACCCCGAACACGCCGGAGCCGTCAACATGGCCCTGGCCCCCCGCCAGCCCGGTTCGGCGCTCAAGCCGCTGATCTACGCGGCCGCCTTTGACCCCGCCAACCCGCAGCCCTGGACGCCCGCCACGATGATCCTGGACGTGACCACTCATTTCACCACCCATGAAGGCAAGCCCTACACCCCGGTCAACTATGACGGTCTGGAACACGGCCCGGTGCTGGCCCGTGAAGCCCTGGCTTCTTCGCTGAATATCCCGGCAGTGATTGCCCTGGACCATGTTGGTCTGCCCGGACTGTATGCTTTTGCAAGTCGCCTGGGTATCACCACCCTGGGGGATCCCAACCATGCCGATCTTTCCGTGGCCCTGGGCGGCGGTGAGGTGCGGCTGCTCGACCTGACCGCGGCTTACGGTACTTTTGCAACCGGCGGCTATCGGGTGGAGCCGGTTTCCATTCTGGAAATTATGGATCAACGAGGCAGCACCCGCTACCACGCCGAGCCCTCTCCCAAAGAGCGCCTGGTGGATGAACGCGTGGCCTGGCTGGTCACCGATATTTTAAGCGATGATGACGCTCGCCTGCTTGGGTTCGGGCGCGACAGCGTCCTCCGCCTGGACCGCCCGGCGGCAGTAAAAACCGGCACGACAACCAACTTTCACGACAACTGGACGGTGGGCTACACCCCTTCTCTGGTGGTTGGAGTGTGGGCCGGCAACGCCAACCACGAAGCCATGCACAATATCACCGGCCTGACTGGGGCTGCCCCGATCTGGGCGCAAATGATGCGTTCTGCGCTGGCCGGACAACCAGAAGAAGATTTCTCCCGTCCGGAGGGACTTATCTGGGTGGAGGTGTGTGCCCTTTCTGGGCTGCTGCCCACACCGGCCTGTCCTTACCGGAAAACCGAGTGGTTCATTGAAGGAACACAACCGCTGGAGGAGGATAATCTCTACCGCCTGGTGGAACTGGATTCAGCATCCGGCAGGCTGGCAGGCAGTGCCACCCCACCAGAACAGCGCGTTACAGCAACAGCCCTCGATCTGCCGCCGCAAGCCGAGCGATGGGCGCGCGCTCAGGGGCTACTGCTGGTAAAAGACCTGGCCACCCCGGATACTTCCCCGGACCTGGCAGAAGACCAACCGGGAACGGAGCCATCCCTGCGCCTGCTTTCTCCGGCTCCCAATTCCATCTACCATCTGGCGCCCGGGCTGCCCGCCGAAACCCAACAGATCCATCTGACTGCCGCGAGCAATATCAGCCTGCGCCAGGTGGCCCTATGGGTGGATGGGGAACAGATTGCCCTGCTTGACCAGCCCCCCTATGAGTCCTGGTGGGCGCTGGAACCAGGCCGGCATGAAGCCTGGGCCGAAGCGATCCTGATCAGCGGAGAACGCCTGGCCAGCGAGTGGATTTCCTTTGAGGTCAAGTGATCCGGTTTGTGTGACAGGTTTGATAAAAACAGACACAACTGGCCAACAGCTATCAGGCCCAAAAGACCGGTTCATGGCAGTACCAATTAACGGTATCCAACGCTCGACAAAAAACACTGCTTCCGTAATCTTGTTCGGAAGCAGTGTTGGATCAGCTGGCCAGGTTATGGGGTTACTTCAAACAGGCTGCCTTCCCCGCGTCCATACACATCCGGGAAGTAAAACTCCTGGGCGGTTGGGGGGATGGTCTGGAAAGTTCCCAGGGTGCTGGCCCGGGCCAGATAGGTGTACACATAGGTTCCGGCCGGCAGATAATCGGTAGAAAGCACCACCTTCTCATCCCGCAGCTCAACATGGCTGAAATACCACCAGCCCCACCCTTGACGGGACATCTCCGCCCAATCATATACCTCTGGCAGCTCTCCTTGCGGGCTGGTCTTCAATGAGGCATCAATCGCTTCCAGACCGGCCGGCAGCGGGTCTTCCACCAGCAGGTAATGCACACTCTGCGGTACCACAATCGTCAGCCGCCCCCGCACAAGATCCCCTTGCCGGGCTGTGGTAATGGGTGTTTTGCTGTCCTCCAACGTGTAATAGCGCCGTGATATGATGATCCCCTGGTCCAGCGCACCCACCTCTGCCACCGGCAGGTGAACATTAAGGTTCGCAGAATAATACAGGCTGCCGGGTCCTTCGGTGCGGACGATCACCAAACGGTTAACCCGGTCAGAGAGCATATCCGCCACTGCCACCTGCAGCGTCTGCGTTTCTTCCAGCGTCGCAGAAGAAGCCTGACCCTCGCCAATTTTCGCATCGTTCAACTGGACAGCATAGCCGTAATCCGCCTCCAGCTCGCCGCTTCTCACCATCCAATCCGTCAAAGCCATCAACGTCCAGGCAGTTTCCTGCGTGCTGGCCCAACGACCGCCCACCCGGTTGCGCATCAGCCAGCGTACCGCGCTGGCGTTAAGCGGGTTATCCGGATCCAGTTCAAGCATCGCGGCCAGCACGATGGCCGTGGTGCGGGTATCGCTGTTCCAGTTCCAATAATCCACCTCGTTTTCTTCCCAATGCACGCCGCTGGCAGAAAGGTTGGCTGAATCCACCAGACTGCCAGTCAGATTCTTCAGGCGCACGTCTTCCGGATCGATCCAATACAGGGTTTGTGCCAGGTAAGCCCGGGCGTACAGCGGCAGGGACTGCCAATCGTCATACAGGGTCACCGTCCGGCTCACTTCCGGGCTGCCGGTGCGTGCCAGCACATACAGGATAAAGCTGAGCGTATTCCGCCCATGATCCGCGTAAGTTGTTTCCTCCACCATCACACGGGGCTGCGCCCGCAAATAAGACAGTCCCCGCTTTAGCACCTCAGTGTTGACCTCATAATCCGCCTGCTGGGCTTCATAAAGCCCCAGCACCACATAGGCAGAAGTAAGTCGCTGGCTTTCTCCGCCGCTCCACCAACCCCAGCCGCCATCGCTGTTCTGGGTATTGTACAGCCGCTGCAAGGCGGTGTTGACCTGAACTTTCAACTCTGCTTCCAGATCCGCGTCCGCCAGCCCCGCCGCCCGCATGGCACGCGTGGTGAACACATTGGGCAAGAAGCGCGAAACAGTCTGCTCGATACATTCATAAGGATACTGCTCCAGATAAGTCAAACCGGAGCGCATCCCAGCAGCCAGAGAGGGTTCAATCAATACTTCAAGGTTTCCCTGAGTCACTTCCATTTCCGCCGGAAGCTGGATGGCTTCCGTGCGGGTGCCGCCGGCAGTTAGCTCCCCGGAAGTCCCCACAGTTTCGGGGGCTTCATAGCGGTAAACCGGGATGCCCTGACCTTCCAGCGTTCCCAGTGTGGGCCGGCTGGCGTCCTGGTAGCCGTCGCTCTGCGCGCTGAAGACCAGGTCCACTCGCTCGGCATCTTCCAGCACGGCGATATTCCAGGAGACATAAGCCTGCTGTCCGGTAGGAATTTCCACCTCCCGAACCGCTTTGCTGTCCACCAGCTCCAACCCTTCAGCATCCAGTTCCACGATCACCGCCAGATCCTGACCAGTGTTGTTGTGGACGGCTGTTCCAATCACAGCCCGGTCGCCTGCCACAAAGAAGCGCGGAGTCTGCGGCCGGACCAAAAGCGGTTTGGTGCTCACCAGGTCTGTGGTGGTCTGTCCCACCCTGGTATCCAGGGTAACCGCCCGGGCATCCATCCGCCAGGTTGTCAGGTTATCGGGCAGTTTCGCCGTCACGCTGGCCTTTCCATCCGCGCCGGTCACAACGCCAGCTTCCCAGTATGCGGTATCCGGAAAGTCCTGCCGCACCCGGGGCACTCCCATGTACCCTTCGCCCTTGCCTCCTCCGCTGCCCCCGCCTTTTCCATCACTGATCTGCTCCTCAAGCTTTGCGTTGTAGTCTTCAACGCTGTTGGTGATCGGCACCGCGGTGCGCACCCCCAACCCGCGCTGGGCGTAGAAATAATCCAGCATCGGGACCGTATTGGGCCCGCTCAATACCAACGCGGACAGATCGGAAAGGCCCAGTGAAACTTCAGCTTCTACAGGCTCGCCGTCATTGCGGTTGACCTGGATGTGATAGGTAACCTGCTCACCCGGGCCAGCCGATTCGCGATCCGGCGACACCACTACCTGAAGCTGCTGTTCCTCTGTCGAAACGTTCACCGCTGCCATACCCATCTTGAAGTCCGGACGCGGGTTGGTCTCATCCACCCCTTTGACCACCAGCACCGAGACATACACCGTTGGGGCCATATCGCTGGTCACCGGCAGGCGATAAATGGTGCTGTTGCGGATCAGTTCCAGCACTTCCTGGTGGCGGATCAAACCGCGTTCAACCGTTACCAGCGCGTAAGAACTGCCCTGGAAAGGCGAAGCGATCAGGATCTCAGCCTGGTCGCCGGGCTGGTACGAGTCCCGGTCAACTACAAGTTGGAAGGTGCGGTCATTGGATTGCTGCCAGGAGATATACTCATTTCCGGACACCCACATATAAGCTGTCGCGCTAGTCTTGTTACCAGCCGGGTCATAAGCGGTCACCAGCGCACGGTAAACCCCGCCTTTTTCCGGCACAAAGCTCACCATAGCACGGCCTTCTTCATCCGTCTCAATCCCACTGAAACTGGTTACAGGGATGTTTCTGACCGAGCTAACCCAGCGCAGCGTACCGCGCGAGTCCTGTTCCTGGACACTGTACCATTGTTGTTCGCTTACGGCTACATCCAGCCTCTGGGCAGCTACCGGGCTGCTGTCCCAATCCACAGCGACCAGTTCAAAAGACTGCTCTTCACCCGCTCGCCCCACATACTGCGCCGGACGGAGACCTGCGTACACTGTGCTGCGGTGGGCAATAATTTGCGCCTGCCCGCTGACCGCGCTTCCGGCCAGATCGGTAACGGTGATCTCCACCCCCGCCCGCATGCTGGCCGCCGAAGTGGATTGGCCTGCCGGAAGAGACAGCTCCAGCCGCCCGTTTTCATCGGTTACGCCGCTACCCTCTGAGATCTGCCGCTCTGCCTGTTCCACTGGCATCACGCCCGCTCCATTGTAACGTTCTGAGTCATCATAAAAACTGTAATTTCCCAGATCACCGGTCGGGATGAACTGGTAAGGCTCGGCATAAACACTGTAGCCTACCTCAGCTCCTGAAAGCGCTCCGCCTGAATAATATTGCGCAGAAACTGCCGCATTAAACCGCTCACCCACCAGCACATTGGCTGGCGAAGCGCTCACATCCACGATGAACTCCGGCTTGCGGTACTCAGCCACGGTAAAATTCACCGCGCCAATCGTGGTCTTACTGCCGGGGAAGCGTACTTGAATGGAATATGCCCCCAGCGCGGCCCCGCTGTCCAGCACCAGTTTCCCGTCAAACGAGCCATAATCCGAGAGCGGGAGCTTCTCTTTGTAAATCTCCTCCTCATAGCTGGATATGATCACTTCCACTTCTTTGATGCGCTGCGGCGGGAGTTGGTACGCCAGATCGTTCTCCATCCGCACAATCCCTTTGAAATAAACCGGCTGGTCCGGGCGGTAGAGTGGGCGGTCAGTGTAAACATAAGCTGTGGCTTCCGCGGGACGGCTGTAATACTGGTCCCAGATTCCAAAATCCCAGGCAGACACCCCACTGGACCAGCTGCTGCTGGCAAAGGCGAAATGCCGCTGGTCTTCACTGATGGCGTAAAGAGTAGGGTTTTGCGCTTCGCTGATTTCTGGTAATTCAAACAGGAAAAGACCGTCTTTGTCTGTTTTTCCACCGGCAACTTCTTGTTTCACGCTGTCCAATACTTTGACCGGAGCGTTCCCAACCGGTTCTCCGCTGGTCAGGTTGGTGAGCCACAGTAAAGCGTCGCCATGCGAGGTCTTGAAGGTCAGGTTGTCTGTCGCCACCATAAGCGGGCGTCCATCCAGGAACTTGCCTTTCCCCTCATAAACCACATCCGGAGTGTCCATTGTCAGGAAATACACTCCGCCCGGCAAGGGACCGCCATCTTTACCGGTCAGAGGCATGCTTTTCTGTACCGTTTCATTCAGCGGCGCTTCGCTCAATTCTTCGTACTGCCAGACAATATCCATCTCTGGTGGGTTGTAAATACTGTAATTGACATTTTGCTGCACAAAACTGATAAAAGCTTCCGTTGAAATCCGGTACAGGGTGAACTGCGCCGAGCCGATATTGGTATAACTGAAATAAAACTCCTGCGGCCCATCCTGCCGGTAAAGCGCCTGGTAAGGCATGTCCAGATAGATCCAGGGCTGCACCGCGGCTGTGGCAAAGGTGACCACGCTGCCCTGGTTGATGGCATTGCCGTAAATATCCCGCATGCCCGCCCTCAGACTGACCTGGTATTGGGTGGAAGGCTCAAGCCCATAGAAGTTCATCGTGTTCTGCCACTCATCGTAATACCAGCTCAGACCTTTAACCGGTGGCGAGAAGATCACCCGGTTGGGAATGGTATCAATTTCCATTGGAGAAGCAAATTGGATCTGAAAATCCTGGCTGCCCGCGGTGAAGGATTGGTTGTTTGGTCCGGCGAACAGGATGGCCGGGGGATAAATAGTATTAAAAGACAGGGATACGTCTGCCGCCAGTTTCCCGCCATCAGATGCTTCTGCCTGCCGGGAGATGGAAAAAGTGTAACTGTTGCCCATCTGCAGGTAGCGCAGCGGTACGAGAGTCAGGATCTGGTTATCAGCCGACCATTTAAACCGCAGCGGGATGGGCTGGCCATCCGGAGCCATAAGAGACAGAGCCCCTGGCATGCTGTCACGTTTCATTGGTTGGCGGAAAGTGGTCCGGATCTCCGGCAATAAAGACACATTGCCCGGAAAATAGGGTTGTTCCAGGGTAATGGTATCCTGTCCGATCTGCACTTCAGCCACGCTGGGGGCAAGCGTGGTGAATTCCCAGCGGTAGGTCTCTGACAGCGCAGAATCCGGACTGGCGAGCGCGTCATTCAGGCCTGCTGGAATGGAAACCGTGTAGCGCGTGCCGCTCAGCAGCGGCACGTCTGGCTGGAAGACATACACCGAGGTGTTGACCCATTCCCCTTTCCCAGGCGTTGGCGGTTCAATCTCCAACGGTTGGACCAGGTCAGGCTGTTCCTCGCTGATTCCCAAAGCTACCACCGGACGGTTAAAGATAACTGTGATCTGGCTGGTAGGCTGCACCTGGTCCGCGCCATCCAACGGGAAGACCTGACCGACCTGCAAAGGGGTAATGGTATGGACGTGGAAGGTGAAAGCTTCTTCTAATGAGAGGCCGTCCTCTGAGGAAGCCTCCTGGCCAACAGTGACTTTGTAATTGCTGGCTGGCTCAAGGGGTTGGTCAGGCTTGAAGCGCAAGGTTTTACCCTGGTCTGTCCAGGTGATACTCCCCTGAACGGTCTCCCCATCCGGGCCAACAACCTGTAAGGCTTCTGCTGTTGTGCTGGAATCCATATTCTGGTCAAAAGAAACTTGGATCTCGCCGCTCAAAGCCGCGTCTTCCCCCATGCCAGGATGGTAACCGGTCACCACCGGCCCCAGGATCAGTGGCGCGGACAACAGCGATTCAAGTGCTTCGTCCGGCTCGCTGGTTGGAGAAACCTCAGCTTGAGAGACAACTGGCGTGCTGGTAGGATCCGGGGGAGTCTGGCTTTGCGTGCATCCAGACAGAACCACAACCAACACAATGATCATCATCAGCCAAAAGCATTTATTCTTCATCATCATCCACCCGCAATATGCGAAATCCTATTAGATTCACAGGAATGACCTTTCTGGTTGTGTTTGGGATGTAAACAGGGTCAAGGGGCAGCATACTGAACGCCACCCTGTTAATAGATTAAACCCAACAAGATAGATCGTCAAGCCTGTCTCTAAGACGAAACGACATCTTCTTTGGTTCCCTTCACTTCTAAAATTCTGAGTGCCGGGGAAAATCACTCCTACCATTTCTGGCTTGCCCCTGATGGAAAAATTAGCTAAAATCATAAAGACCCCTTCGCGGGCTGCTCCTCAAAACACAATTCCGTACGCAATAAAAAAGGACAGACCATGAAACAACCCCCTCCTCAATATCAGGAACAATTGAACCGGGTCAAATCAGATCCCCAAAACGCGGACGCATGGGAAACGTTGGCAGACCTGCTGGCGGAAGCGGGTGACACCCAACGCGCCGAAAAATGCTACCGGAAGGTGCTTGCCCTCCGGCCGGACGACCTGGAATCGCGGGTAAGCCTGGAAAGATTGCGGGGGAATGTAAATGAAGAAGAAAATAGCCTGATTTCGGAGCTCGAAAACTGGCATGGGTTCACCATCCCGCTCTGGTTCCAGGTTTTTCTGGGATTGTTCAGCTTCCTGGCCACCCTCATGCTGGCAGTGGCCCAGCAATGGCAGGTCACCGACCTGGTGTGGAGCCTCTGGATCTCCAGCCTGGTGCTGGGTTACGGGTATCTTTTGACCGGGATCATTTCCAGGGCTCTGCGCGGTGTGGATGGCCTGGAGGATACATGGGGCAAAGCCCTGCACGCCCTCAACGCGGAGAATAAAACCCCCTGGCCGCTGATCGTGCTGGGCGCTCTGTTTGTGATCGCCTTTTTCTCAGTACATTTCATCATGTTCCACTTCGTGCACTCAGTCTTTCTGAACCTGTTCTTCCCCCTTTATGGTGACGGCACCGATTTTCCGCGCTTGCTGCCAGTCGTCGGGATATGCATCGTACGCTACTGGCCAGTTGTTTTGTTCAGCGCGATCACCCAGCTGACCAGTTTTCTGGAAGTGGCGGAAAGCACCGGTTCCAATTTCCTTTCTATGCCTTACCGAAACGTGGTTAAGATGCACATCAGTATCTTTGTTTTTGCCGGGCTCAGCTTCACCAACATCAGCGGCCTGGCACTGTACTATGTGCTCATCCTCTACTTTTTCCCCTTCGGGTCATTGAAGACCTTCCTCCAGGGTCGGAAATCTCTCTCAACCACTATATAAACGCCGCGCATTACTCGCGCCCTATCCTGCGGTATTTCAAAACAACGAGACCTCCGGTTCCGGTGGTCTCGTCTGTAAAATATTTCACAAGATGAAACGATTTTCTTCTCACAACTCAACAATAGGTGTCCGGGTCTGGGCCCATTCGCTTGCCGCGGTCCAGGCCAGCGATCAGGGACATATCTTCCTGCGTTAACTCAAAATCATACAGATCCGCATTTGAGAGGATTCTTTCCTGCTTCACAGATTTCGGAATGACCACGATACCCAATTGCAGGATCCAGCGCAGGGTCACCTGAACGGCACTCTTGTCATATTTCTTGCCCAACGCCACCAACTCCGGGACCTCCAGCACTGTGCCCTTCATAATGGGCCGCCAGGCTTCCAGTTGAATGTGACCGCGTTCGCAGTATTCGCGCAGTTCGGGCTGTTGAAGGTGAGGATGAAATTCGATCTGGTTTATCATTGGAGGAATTTCAACAGTTTGCAGTAAATCCTCAAGGTGATGGATCAGGAAATTTGAAACCCCAATCGCTCTGGCTCGGCCGCTGCGATATATGGTTTCCATCGCCCGCCAGGTTTCTTTGTATTTACCCTTTACCGGCCAATGGACCAGATAAAGATCGACATAATCCATCTCCAGTTTGTTGAGGCTGGTTTCAAAAGCCGTAAGGGTTGAATCATACCCCTGATCGGTGTTCCAGACTTTGGTGGTAATGAAAATCTCACTCCTGTTGAGGCCGCTCTCGCGAACCGCTTTGCCAACGCTGGGTTCGTTCCCGTAGATCATGGCGGTATCGATGCTGCGGTAGCCGGCCTCCAGCGCCCAGCGGATTGCAACTTCAACCTCCCGTCCGGCTTCGCTTCGCAGCACACCCAGCCCCAAGCGGGGCATCTTCACGCCATTTCGCAGTACAACACAGTCTTCAAGCTTCATCGTGCCTCTCTCTCTGAAAATGTCAATTTTCCTTACGCCAGAAGTGGTTTACCACAAGCTTTTTACCTCAAGCATCGTAGCTGGCAGCGGTGATATCGCCGCCGGTTCCAGTCCAGTTGGTGTGGAAGAACTCCCCACGCGGGGCATCCACCCGCTCGTAGGTGTGCGCGCCAAAGTAGTCCCGCTGAGCCTGGATCAGGTTAGCCGGTACGCGCTCCCGGCGGTAACCATCATAAAACGCGAGCGCGCTCGACATGGCCGGGACCGGAACACCCATTTCCACCGCTTTGGCGACCACCCGCCGCCAGCCCGCCTGCGCGTTCATAATTTCCCGGCTGAAGAAAGGATCAAACAGCAGGTTTACCAACTCCGGATTGCTTTCATAGGCCCGTTTAATGTCATCGAGAAAGACGGAACGGATAATGCAGCCACCGCGCCACATCTGCGCGATCCCACCGAAGTTCAATTGCCATTCAAACTCCTCTGAAGCCGTCTTCATCAGCATATAGCCTTGCGCGTATGAAACGATCTTAGAGGCATACAGGGCCTGCTCCAGGTCTGCCAGAAAGTCTTCGCGGTCCCCTTCAAACGACGCTTTTGGCCCCTCCAGGACAGCCGCGGCTGCTTGGCGTTCTTCCTTCAAAGCGGAAAGCGAACGTGCCAGCACCGATTCGGTGATCAGGTTCATCGGGATTCCAAACTCGAGTGCGCTCATCGCGGCCCAGCGTCCGGTGCCTTTCTGACCCGCTGTATCCAGGATCTTTTCAATCAACGGCAGCCCATCTTCATCTTTGAAAGCCAGAATATCACGGGTGATCTCGATCAGGTAAGAATCAAGTTTCCCCGCATTCCACCGGGCGAAGACTTCATGCATCTCGTCCGCTGTCATTCCCAGCATTTCCCGCATGATGTGATACGCCTCAGCAATCGGCTGCATATCGCCGTACTCAATGCCGTTGTGCACCATCTTGACGAAATGCCCGGAACCGCCTGAACCCACCCAATCGCAGCACGGTATACCGCCCGCCACTTTGGCCGCTATCCCTTGAAAGATATCCTTCACATGAGGCCAGGCCTGCGGCGAACCGCCCGGCATGATCGAAGGGCCGGTGCGCGCCCCCTCTTCCCCTCCGGAAATGCCCGTTCCTATATAGTACAACCCTTTGGAAGTGACATGCTCCAGACGGCGGATGGTATCCTGATAGTTCGAGTTGCCACCATCGATGATAATATCACCCGGTTCCAAATGAGGCAGCAGAGAATCAATGGTCAGATCAACAGGCTTTCCTGCTTTGATCATCATCATCACCCGGCGTGGGCGCTTCAAGCTGGCTACCAGCTCTTCGATAGAATAAGTGCCAATCACAGAATGGCCCCGGGCTTCACCATTCACAAACGCGTCCACTTTAGAGGTTGTGCGGTTGAAAACACTGACCTGAAAGCCATGATCGCTCATATTCAACACCAGGTTCTGGCCCATCACCGCCAGCCCAATCAGACCAATATCACTTTTTTTCATTTTTTCTCCTTCTGAAACATCCCCTCAGATCACATGCCCATCCAGGCAGGCGCGAATTCAGCACTGTTTTATCTATCCATATTATCATACTGATTCATCTGAAAAAGTGCCTTTTTAACATTCTACAGGATGAAGACCACAACTCATAGAGAACTCCTTGCTGCCTGCCAAGATGGCGGGTTTTTTCGGATCATTCCAGATCTGGATTATACTTTTCTTGTCTGCAATCAATTCTCAATGAGGCAACCTGTAATGAAAATTCATCTCGCTCCATGGATGATCCTCTGTCTGGCCGCACTGATATTTGTTATTGCTTACACTCTCCAGGATAACCACCGGGTGGTCGTGGTCAACCAGCAGGTAGAGATTGAAGACCTTCCCGAGGAACTGGAAGGCTTCACCATCCTGCAAATCAGCGATCTGCATGGCCGGCGCTTCGGGAAAGATCAGCGGAATTTACTGGCATGGATCAACCAGACTCACTATAATATGCTGGCCATCACCGGGGACATGAACGACGGCTACCATCCTGACAACCAGCCGTTCTTTGATCTCCTGGACGGAATCGAGAACAAGGAAAATATCTTTTACACCAGCGGCAACACCGGGCCCTGGGCATTTGACGAGTTCAACGGAGAATTGACTGAAGACGGTAAAATGCTTGAGGAAAAAGGAGTGAAGAGCCTCAATCGTCTTTACAGCCTCCAGCGCGGTGAGAGCCGCGTCTGGGTTGGAGAGTTCTGGCTGGTTGATACGATCAAACTTTACAACATTGGTTTTTCAAAACAACGGTTAGAGGAACCCGACCTGCCCGCGGAAGAGCAGTTATATTTCCAGACTGCCCAGCAATACGCGCAGAATTTGATCCACAATCTGGAAAAAATAAATCCAGAGGACACTCTGATCGGGCTCACCCACGTTCCTTTTTCAATCGATTCGGCCAGCGCCATGCCCCGGATCGATCCCCCTTACGATCTGGTGCTGGCGGGACACTACCACGGCGGGCAAATCCGCCTGCCCCTGGTCGGCGCTCTTTACATCCCGGATGGCGCGTCCGAAACTGGCGGTTTCTTCCCGCGTCAGGATGAGGTCAGCGGCTTGAAAGACTGGGGAGACTTTCAACAATACATCTCGCGCGGATTGGGTTCCAGCGGCATCGTCCCCTGGCTCAATTTTCGATTGTTTAACACCCCCGAAATCAACCTGATCACTTTGAGCGCGAAGAAATAAAAACAGCCTGAAGTAACAAACCCGAAAAACATGGTTGCGGTGTGGGAGGGATAAAAGCATCAAGGTTTTCCGCGGGATTTCTGAATGAAAAAGATTGCTTTGATGAAATGTTTCTGTTCAGTATCCCGGCGGGACCGCAAAAACATCAGTCCACGGCAGGCGGTAAGTGAAAATTGAGAATTCAAGCAGCAGCACAAGGTACATCACCCACAACATCACACTGGCTGCTTTGGAAAAAGGACAACCCTCCGCCTCCCGCTCCAGGATCAGGCCGGCGCTCACGCTAACAATTAACACAATATTGGCGTTAACAATTTCCAGAAACTCAGAAGGCATCGGACCGCCCAAAATCGCCGGCGCAAAATAAAAGAAAATCAACATGGCCCACAGAAATACCAGCACGCCCAGCACCCGAGAACGGAAAAACTGCCCGGTCAGCGCTCCACGTTTCCGGAGAAGCCAGTACTCAACCCCGCTCACAAAGGTATAGACCCAGAAACCAATTTTCATGTGCTGAAAAATGCTCTCACTCACCGCGCTGAAGAAGTGGGTAACCGCGGAAGGGAAGAAATCATACAGGTAATGCAGAATGAGAAAGCCCGCCCATACTGAAGCGAGTTTGATCGCCAGAGACTGCCATTTTTTTGGAGCAGGCTTGTCAAGATCGTCTTGCATCGAATATTCCCTCCTCTATATAACCAACAGCCCTGGCAAGAAGGCGCAGAAGTTCCCTGGCAGATCTTACCGGTCAGTCCTCCACATCTAACGCCTGCTGCTGCAGCACGACCAGGCGTTGAATACCCGCCGCTGCCAGGTCAATCATCTCATCCAGTGCCCCACGGTCAAAAGGTTCCCCTTCCGCGGTTCCCTGCACCTCAATAAATTTGCCCTCAACGGTCATGATCACGTTCAGGTCCACATCGGCGCGGCGGTCTTCTTCGTAGCACAGATCGAGATAGGTTCGCGGGCCAATCCGGCCCACACTGACCGCTGCCACCGGCGGCTTGAGCGTATCCTCGGGCACCAACCCCGCCTTCACCAGTTTGCGGATTGCCAGCGCGACCGCCACGTACCCGCCGGTAATCGAAGCGGTTCGCGTGCCGCCATCTGCCTGGAGCACATCGCAGTCAACCAGCAGGGTGCGCTCACCCAACGCTTCCAGGTCCACCGCCACCCACAGCGAACGGCCGATCAGGCGTTTGATTTCCTGGCTTCTGCCGCGGGGACCGCTCGTCTCGCGGGGCGTGCGCCTCTGAGTGGAACGCGGCAGCATGGCGTATTCCGCCGTCAGCCAACCGCTTCCTTTCCCCGCCATCCATTCCGGGACGCTCTCCTCAACGGTCACATTGCACAGCACTCTTGTGCGTCCCATCTCCACCAGCACTGAGCCCTCCGGGAACTCCACATACCCGGGGGTAAACTTCACCGGCCGCAGATCATCATGCCTGCGGCAATCGATACGTTCCGAAAGTTTGTTCATAGTTTGATTGTATCAAAAACAGATTTTAATTTCAGGATTGTACGCATCAGATTTCGCGTTTTTTTGAAAACCCGGAGTTTAAGTATAAAGAGCGCCGCCGGGCGCTCTTTGCTATTTCTTTTTTCTTCCCACCGGGAAGACTGTATCAGACGCTCATCAGTCACCTGAGAAATAATAAAGTGAAGGGACCTGCTCAATGCAGTCACCCAGGCTGGATTTCACACTGTCGTAAGCCCAAACCAGCTGGGCGTCCGTCAGTTCCGGCTCTCCCAGCAGATAGCGCACCAGGCGCATGGCGTTGATCCCCCCACCCAGCTCTTCCCCTTCCTCCGCCAGCAACCGGTCCATGCTGCGCTTGACCGCTCCGGAGAGATACTGGCGCTGAGGCGTTCAATGGATTCCTGTAGTTCTTCCTGACGCATGTCAATGGCCTCACATGCCGCTACGAAGAAGTCTGCATTTTGGCCCAGGTGTCCTTAAGTGAAATGGTCCGGTTGAACACCAGCGCGTCCTGGGTTGAATCCACCGAGTCCAGGGTGAAATACCCGTTTCGCATGAACTGGTAGGGATCGCCGGGCCTGGCCTTCGCCAGAGCGGGCTCCAGCTTGCAGTGTTCCAGCACTACCAGCGAATCGGGGTTAACATTGCTGGTGAAATCCTGACCTTCTTCCACATCGTATGGGTCATCCTTGAGGAAAAGGTAATCATACAGACG
>Ga0068714_10002923_pt1 | contig 21016 bp, 14 predicted proteins | sample MTBNYHSulfiMetaG_FD_62988 | JGI IMG/M metagenome (GOLD analysis project Ga0068714, IMG submission 62988) | Enrichment culture microbial communities from rom New York Harbor, USA that are MTBE-degrading - MTBE-NYH (New York Harbor Sulfidogenic)... | ecosystem: Environmental > Aquatic > Marine >... | reverse complement strand
CTCGGTGAGCGCCGCACGACTGCTGTCGACGATGGTCTGCAGCGACCCTCGCGCCCGCTCGGGGTGCGACTCGAGCAACTGGAGGGCCGCGTTGGCCTGCACGATCACGACCGAGAGCGTGTGCGCCACCACGTCGTGGACCTCGCGGGCGATACGCAGGCGCTCCTCCTCGGCACGCCGCAGGGCCTCCTCCTCGCGGGTGCGCTCGGCCTCGAGGGCGCGCGCTTCCATCGCCGTCGTATAGGCGCGCCGCGAGCGCTGGATGCCGCCGGCGAAGGCCGCTGCGGCGAGCAGGGCCAAGGTGCCGCCCGCCTCGGTCATCCAGCCGACATCGGAGATCGTGAAGACGGCGGTGGCGACCACGAGGGCGGCGGCGACGAGGGCGACGAAGACGTCGACGAACCGCCGCCCGTGCACGGCCAGCGAGTACATGGCGATCATCGGGCCGGCGACCACGAACGCCGAGGGGTAGCCCCCGACGAGGTAGGCGAGCGCGCAGGCGCCGGAGAGCACGAGGGCGACGGCCGGCAGACGATGGCGGGCGAGCAGCGGGAGGAAGGCGCCGGCGGCCAACAGGTAGGCGACGGCGCCGGGCTCGCCGGCGCCGGCCTGCCAACGGTCCAGCGCCCCGACCTGCAGGCAGACGAGGGCGGTGAGCCCGAGCACGAACACGGCGTTCGTCGCGGGCGACATGCCGGTCAGCCGTCGCTCGAGGGTGGTGAGGTCCACGCGGCCATCGTAGGTGATGCCGCGCCGCCGTGACCAGCGCCTGCGGGAGTATGGCCGTGTACTTCTTGGGGACGACGCGGCGCGGCGGCGCGTCGGCTACGCTCGGCGCATGCTGGAGGGTTGGATCGTGTATCCACTGGCCGCAGTGCTCGGCGCCGGGTTCGCGCTGCGTGCTGCGCGGCGCGGCCGTGGCTGCTCCACGGTCGCCGTCACCACGCTCTTCGTCCTCCACCTGGGCTGGCTCGCCGGCGCGACGCTCTTCCCCATGCCTCTCGATGCGACGGTGCGGGCGCTCGAAGCGGCGGCCGGGCCGGCCGCCGCCGTCGATCTCGTGCCGCTGCGCGGCATCGCCGCCGTCATCGGCAGCGGCACGCCGAGGACGATCGTGTGGCTCGTCGGCGGCAACGTGCTCGCCTTCGTGCCGTTCGGCTTCATGCTTCCCGTCGTCTGGCGGTACGCGAGCACCTGGCGGCGCGCGGCCGCCGCAGGCCTCGCCCTCTCGCTGGGCATAGAGGCGGCGCAGCTCGGCGCGTCGCTGCTCGTCGGGTACGCCTACCGGGTGACCGAGATCGACGACGTCATACTCAACGTCGCCGGCGTGTTGCTCGGCTTCGCGCTCTACCGGCGCCTGCGGCGGCGCCTGGAGGCGGAGGGAGGGTCAGCAGCTCCAGGGTAGAGACAGCAGGTCGCTGTAGAGCGCATACGCGGTCTGCGTGAGCAGGGCGTCGCGCTCGACGACCTGCACCTCGCCCATGAGGTCGGTGCGGATGACGACCGTCGACATCGAGCCGCCGACGGCGAAGAAGGGGTGGTCGGCGTCGACCTCGACGAGGCGGACGGCCGCCGACACCGCCGGCGGCTCGGCGGCCGTGGCCGGCGCGTCCGCGGCCGGTGCTGGGTCGCGCGGCGCCCCGGCGTGCGCGGCGCCGAGCACCGGCAGGCGCTCGGCGCCGTCGACGACCTCGGCTTCGCAGGCCACGCGCAGGCGCCGGCCGGCCGCGCGCACCGCGGCGATGCGCTCCGCGTCGACGGCGCGGATGCTCTCGCGCGGCACGTCGGCCGGCGTCAGGCGGGCGTCCATCAGCACGTTGGCCAGCGCGGCCGTCTTGCTCGCCGCGTCGACGCCGTCGATGTCATGCGAAGGGTCGGCCTCGGCGAAGCCCTCGGCCTGGACCCAGGCGAGCGCCTCGTCGAAGGCCCGGCCCTCGGCCATGGCGTCGAGCAGGTAGTTGGTCGTCGAGTTCAGCACCCCGCTGATGCCGAGCACCCGCGTGCCCGGCAGGCAGCGCGCGGCGAGGTTGTAGACGGGGCAGCCGTCCATCGTCACGCCCTCGAAGAGGAGGCGCCGCCCGTGGGCGGCGGCGAGGTCGGCGAGTCGGCGGTAGTCCCAGGCGATCGGGCCCTTGTTGACGGTGAGGACGTGCATGCCGCGCGTCAGCGCGTGCTCGACGTGGGCGATCGCCGTCGCTGCACCGCCCTCCTCTTGCACGGTCGCCTCGACGAGCACGTCGGCGCCGGAGACGGCGATGAGCTCGGCGCCGGGGCGGGCCGGCTCGGCGAAGCCCCAGCCGGCCGGCGTCGCCGGCGCGGACTGCAGGTCCCCCGGCTCGAGCCCGGCGGCGCGCAGCGTCGCGGCCGGGCTCAGGCCGTCCGGGGCGACGAGACTGCCGTGCGAGCGCGTACCGGCGGCGGTCACGACGACCTCGAGGCCGAAGTGCTCGGCGAGGTCGCGCTCGCGCGCCGCCAGCACCTCGCAGAGCCGGCGCGCGACGTTGCCGAAGCCGAGGATGCAGAGACGCACGCGGCGGGGCGCCGCGACGGCGTCCTCGGCGCCTGGCGCCTCGTGCGTGCCCACGCGTGCCGTCATCATTGCCTCCCTTCCGGGGCCGCGCCGCCGGTCAGGCGTGGCCGCCACGCGCCGACGTCGCGAGTCCGGCGACCGCAGCGATGAGGCGCTCGGCCTCCTCCATGGTGTTGTAGGGCGCGAGGCCCGCACGCACCAGGCCGCCGCGGTCCATGAGCCCGAGCCGCTCCACCAGCTTGAACGCGTAGAAGTGGCCGTCCCAGAGGAAGAGGCCGCGCTCGCCGAGCGTGCGGCAGACGTCGGCGGCCTCGCTGCCGTCGATGGTGAACGAGACCGTCGAGGTGCGCGGGTGACCCGCCGGCGGGCCGTAGACGGTGACGCCGTCGATCGCCGAGAGCCCCTCGATGAGGCGGCGGGCGATGGGCCGCTCGTGCAGCTCGCTCGCCAGCATGCCCGCCACGATCGCCCGCCGCCGGCCCTCGACACCCTCGGGCAGCTCGTCGGCCACGAGCTCCTCGTGACGGCGCCCGAAGTCGGCGATGAACTCGATCGCGGCGGCCGCGCCGGCGATGCCCTCGTGGTTCAGGGTGCCGGTCTCGAGCTTGAACGGCGGCTCGGACTCCTGGGTGCTCAGCATCAGCGTGCGCAGCGCGTCGAGCACGGGGCGGCGGGCGTAGGCCACGCCGATGTGCGGCCCGAAGAACTTGTAGGCCGAGCAGAGCAGGAAGTCACAGCCGATGGCCTTGACGTCGATCGGCCCGTGCAGGGCGTAGTGCACGGCGTCGACGACCGACAGCGCGCCGATCTCGCGGGCGCGCGCCGCGGCGCGCGCCACGTCGCTGACCGTCCCCACCGCGTTGGAGGCGTAGTTGAGGGCGATGACCTTGGTGCGCCCGGGCTTGACCATGGTCTCGAAGGCGTCCCAGTCGAGGGTGCAGGTCGAGGTGTGGACCGGCACTTCGCGCACGAGCACGCCGCGCTCGGCGAGGTGCAGCCAGGGCCCGCGGTTGGCCTCGTGGTCGATCTCGGTGATCAGGATCTCGTCGCCGGGCTGCAGGTCGCGGCCGATGGCCTGCGCGAGCAGGAAGTTCAGGGTCGTCATGTTGGCGCCGAAGGCGACCTCGTCGGGGCCGCAGCCGAAGAAGTCGCCCAGCGCCTCTCGGGCGCCGGCGATCATCGCGTCGGTCTCCTGGGTCGTCGCGAAGAACCCGTGGATGTTGCTGTTGCTGGTGACGAGGTAGTCGCGCATGGCGTCGAGGACGCGCTGCGGGACCTGGGTGCCGCCGGGGCCGTCGAGGTAGGCCGCGGGGTGACCGGCGATGGTCCGCGCGAGGGCGGGGAACTGGCTGCGGACGAATTCGGTGTCGATGTGCGGCATGGTCCCTCCTGGACGAACGGCGGCCCCGTTAGTCTACAGCCGCGGCGCGCGATCGGCGGCCGGGCGGCCGGCCGCCGGAGACGGGTGGTGCAGCCGCCGCCGCTTTGGGGCAGGATGGCCCCGTGACGGTGCGCGCGCAGAGGAGTCTGCCCGACGAGCTCGACCGCGAATTCGGCGTGGTCTGCTTCACGTGGCCCGGCGCCGCCGCCGACGGCCCTGTGCTGCGCGCGCTGCGCAGCGCCGTCGAGCGTCTCACGGCACTCGGCGTCGACGTGGCCATCGTCGGGCGCGCCGGGGTGCGCGACGTCGACGAGGCCCTCGGCGCCCGTCCAGGCGCCGAGGGCCGTCTCTTCCTCTTGCTCAGGCGCGGCGCCGAGTTGTACGTCGTCGGCCCGCGCGGCCCGCGCCTCCTCGAGCGCCGCCACCTGACGGCCGCGGAGCAGACCGACCTGGCCGCGGCCGCCGGGTTCGTGGCCGAGCGCCTGCGCGGCCGCGGCTTGGAGGCGACCCCCGGGCCCGGTCCGGAGACGCGCATCAGCGTCGAGCTCGCCTCCAGGGGCGAAGGCCGCGTCGGCGCCGCGGCGCCGTCGCGCGGCCTGCGGGACGTCGTCGCCGGAGTCGGTTTCGACAGCGTCTGGCGCGCCGTCGAAGCCGTGCGCGACGACCTCGCCGAGGGCGGGTTCCCGGCGATCCGCGTCCACGCCGAGGGCGCGGCCGTCGAGCTGGGCGTGACCGACCGGGCGGACAGCATGCGCGCCGTCGCCCGCCTGCTCATCGCCGAGCGGGGTCGCGAGATCGCCGATCTCTTGGTCGTCGGTCACGCGTTCGCCCCCGTCCACGGCGTCGACGGGCCGGACCGCAAGCTTCTCCTCGCCGAGCTCGAAGGCGCGCGCTTCGCCTCGGTCGGGGAGGAGCCCGGCGGCCCCCCGCCGCGGGTGCTGCACCTCGGTGGGGGCTGGCACACGCTGCTGCACGTCCTCGAGGACCAGGTGGCGCGCCGCGAGGTGGTGGCGCGGGCCCGCTTCCCCGAGCCGACCGGCGACCCCGCATGGCGCTACGAGGTGAAGGGCTTCGACCCGTTCCGCGAGCGCGAGATCGAGACCCTCCTCACGGTCGCCAACGGCGAGACCGGCACCCGCGGCTCGCTCGAGGAGGGCTCGGCCATGTCGACGCCGGCGACCCTGGTCGCCGGCGTCTTCGGCGACGACACGGCCGAGCCCCGCATCCGCAAGCCGGTGCCGGCCCCGGACTGGCTGGGCCTGCGTCTGAAGATCGGCAACACGCCCCTGACGCTGGCGAACGGCGAGATCGTCGCTCACCACCGCGTGCTCGATCTGCGCAGCGGCGTCGTGTACCGGTACTGGCGCCAGCGGGAGACCGGGGGGCGCACCATCAGCGTCCGCACCGCCCGCTTCGCCTCGCTCGACGACCGTGCCGTCATGGCCCTGCGCGCCGAGGCGGTGCCCGAGGACTTCTCCGGCCGCATCGTCTGGGAGGGAGCCGTCGGCGTGACCCACGCCGGCGGCCCGGTGCTCGAGACCACCTTCGAGCCCGGCGAGGGCCCCGGGTTCGTCGTCAGCACGCGGGGCCACAAAGGCGGCGGCCACGTGCTGGCCGTGAGCACGAGAACGGCGGCCGGCTCGCCGGTCGAGCGCACCGTCGACCAGGCGCGGGACGTCATCGGCGGGCGCCTCGAGGCCGGCGAGCCGGCGACCGTCGACCGGCTCGCCGCCATCGTCTCGGCGCGCACGCGGCTCCCGTCCAGGGAGAAGGCGGTGCGCACCCTCGAGCGAGCCGGGCAGCTCGGCTTCGAGGAGCTGCTCGCACGTCACGAGGCCGCGTGGGCGGCGCGCTGGCGCGACAGCGACCTCGTCGTCGAGGGCGACGCAGCCGCGCAGGAGGCCCTGCGTTTCTCCATCCATCACCTCATCAGCACCGCGCACCCCGACAAGGAGACCGTCTCCGTCGGTGCCCGCGGCCTCAGCGGCATGTCGTACTTCCTCCACGTCTTCTGGGACACCGAGGTCTTCGTCCTGCCCTTCTACATCTACACGCACCCGCAAACGGCGCGCACCCTGCTCACCTACCGCTACCGGCTGCTGGACGGGGCGCGGGAGAAGGCGCGCGGGCTCGGGCATCGGGGCGCACTCTTCCCTTGGGAGTCGGCCGACCGCGGCGTCGAGACCACGCCGCCGTACGGCATCGGGCCCGGCGGGGAGGAGGTGCCGATCCTCTCCGGCCTCATGGAGCATCACATCTCGGCCGACGTGGCGTGGGCGGTGTGGGAGTACTGGAAGGCGACCGCGGACGACGGGTTCATGGACGAGATGGGCGTGGAGCTGCTGCTCGAGACGGCGCGTTTCTGGGCCTCGCGCGCCGTCCCGGAAGAGGACGGCCGCTACCACATCAACGAGATCGTCGGCCCCGACGAGTACCACGAGGACGTGGACGACAACGCCTACACCAATGTGCTCGCGCGCTGGAACATCCGCACGGCGATCGTCGCCCTGCGCTGGCTCGAGCGCCGGTCGCTGACCCGGGCCACGGAGCTGCGCGCGCGCCTGCGCGTGACGCCGCGCGAGCTCGAGGCCTGGCGGCAGGTGGCCGACGGCCTCGCCGACGGCTTCGACCCGGCAACGGGGCTCTACGAGCAATTCAAAGGGTTCTACGAGCTCGACGACGTGCCGCTCGAGCGCCTGCGCCCCCGCCCGATGGCCGCCGACCTGATGCTGACTCGCGAGGTGACGCTGCGCTCCAAGGTCATCAAGCAGGCCGACGTGGTGATGCTCTGCTGGCTCCTCAGCGACGACATCCCCGACGAGGTCGCGCGCGCCAACTACGAGTACTACGAGCCCCTCACCACCCACGGCAGCTCGCTCTCGCCGGGCATCCACGCCGCGGTGGCCGCCGAGTTCGGCGACCTGGCGGCGGCCGAGGCGGCCTTCAGGATGGCCTGCGACATCGACCTCGGCGACACCATGGGCAACGCCGCCCGGGGCCTGCACATGGCGACGATGGGAGGCATCTGGCAGGCGGCGGTGATGGGCATCGCCGGCATCCGCCGCCTCGACGAGGCCCTCGTCGTCGACCCCAACCTCCTGCCGTCCTGGCGGCGCCTCTCGGTGCCGCTGTGGTTCCGGGGCGCGCGGGCGCACTTCGACCTCGAGCAGGCTGGCGAGCGGCGGGTCCGGGTAGGTATAGCGGTGGAGCACGCGCCGGTGACGGTGGTGCTCGGCGGAGTCGAGCGGCAGCTCGCGCCCGGAGCATACCGCTGGGTGCGTGACGGGGCCGCTTGGGAGGAGGAGACGTGAGTCTGCTCGTCGCGCTCTCCGGACACGGCGAATCCGACGTCCGGCTGCTCGCCGACGCGACGGCGCTGGCCGAGGCGGGCGGCTGGGACGTGCTCGGCCTCCACGTCGGCGACCGGGGCGACGTGGCCGGCCTCCCCGGCCTCGAGCCGGAGGTCGTCGAGGAGGGCGAGGCCGCGGCGCAGGTCGCGCGGCGCGCCGCGGCCGACGAGGTCGAGGTCATCGCGCTGGGCCTGCGCACGGTGCCCAAGCCCGGCCTCGGCAGCGTCGCCCAGGCCCTCCTCGGCGAGCTCGCCGACCCGCTCCTGCTCGTGCGCCCGGGCATGCGGCCCATCGGCCGCCTGCGGCGGTTGCTGGTGCCGCTCGAAGGGAGCCCCTCGGCGTCCGAGGCGATGCGCTACGCCGACGAGGCCTTCTGCGCACCCGGCCGCGAGATCGTCATGCTGCACGTCATGACCGGTACGTGCCCGACCGAGCCGGGCAGCCTGCCGGCGCCGCGCATCGTCGACCAGGAGCAGTACGAGTGGCCGTCGTGGCAGGAGGAGTTCACGCTGCGCTTCGCGCAGTGCCCGAGGGGCGGCCGGCACCGCGTCGTGGTGCGGGTGGGCGAGCCGGTGCCCACCATCGTGCGGGAGGCTCGCGACCTCGACGCCGAGCTCGTCGTCTTGTCGTGGTGGGGCACGCTGGCCGGCGAGCGTGCGCCGGTGGTGCGCGCCATGTTCGAGGAGTCGCCCTGCCCGCTGCTGCTGGTGCCGGCGGCGCGCCCGGAGTGGCCCGCCGCGTGAGCTGCCGCGGCGCGCCCGGAGAGGCCCGCCGCAGGAGCCGGGGATGGGCGTATCAGCGCGCCCTGGCCCTCTCGGCGCGGCGCGCCTCGGCCCGCGTGACGTGCCGCTCGGGCGCCGTCTCGGCCGGCCGGCCGCGGAACGCGAGGATCAGCACGACGCCGATCGCGGCGCCGGCGATCGCCACCCATTGTGCCTGGGTCAGGCCCACGAACCACTCCGGGTTGCGCCGCCAGAACTCGACCACGAAGCGCTCGACTCCCGAGAGCACGAGGAACCAGCCGAAGGTCCACCAGCCCGATCGCTTCCCCTTCGCGAGGCGCCACAGCACGTAGATGATGGGCGCCATCATGAGGATCTCGTAGACCGGCGTCGGGTGCACGGTGACGCCGGGCGGTGTCGGCACCGTCCCGTTCGGGTAGCCCATCGCCCAGGGCAGGTCGCTGGGGCTGCCGTAGTCGCCGTCGCCGGCGAGCTGGCAACCGATGCGCCCGATCGCGTAGCCCAGAGCCACGGCCGGCGCCGTCGCGTTGGCGACGACGCCGAGGGGGATGCGGCGCACCAGCGACCAGACGACGACGGCGGCGAAGCCGCCGATGAGGCCCCCGTACCAGGTGAAGCCGATACCGGTGAAGATGCTGCCGAGGATGTCCTCGCGCACGCTGCTCCAGTGCTCGGCCATGTAGTAGAGCCGGGCCCCGACGAACCCCCCCACGCCGGCGGCGACGATCACCTCGATGGCGAAGTCGGGGGTGACGCCGCGGCGCCGGAGCAGCGGCCAGACGATGAGGAGGCCGGGGACGATGAGGGCCAGCGCGGCCATGAGGCCGAAGCTGTGGAAGGTCAGACCGTCGATGCGGAAGAGCTCGGGGTACATGGTGAGGCGCTCCGGGCCGGGGACCGCTCAAGTGTAGCCGGGAGGCGAGCGTGGGTAAACGCGGCGCCTCCGGCGGCGCGTCAGAGCGGGTCGACGCGGACCGTCGCGCCGGCCGCGAGACGGGCCACCTCGTGCGGGTCGAGGTGGGCGGTGAACGGCGAGGCGGCGTTGGCCGAGGCGGCCGCGGCCGCCTCGGCCAACGCCGCCCCCAGATCCTCGCCGCGCTCGAGCCCGAGCAGCAGCCGGGCGGCGAAGGAGTCGCCCGAGCCCACGGTGCTGATGACGTTCACCGGCTCCGTGCGCACGTGGTACACGGCGCCGCCGGCGAGCGCCACGGCGCCCGCCGCACCGATGGTGACGGCGGCACGGCCGGCGCCGGCCGCGACGAGCCGCCGGCAGAGCTCGAGCCCGCGTGCGACGCGCCCCGGGTCGTCGAGGGTCGCGGAGACGGCGTCGCAGTCGCCGTGATCGGCAGGGATCAGTGCCGGCGGTGCGTCCGCCGCCCCGGCCTCGTCCGCGGTGAGCGCGGCGGCGGCCTCGCCCGGGCCGCCGCCCGGTGCAGTGGGGCGGGGGGTCAGACCGCCGGCCCCGTCCGACCCAAGCGCGGTGGCTGCGCCGGGGGCGCCGTGGTCCGCGGCAGGGTCGCCTGCCAGGCTACCGGCTGCGGCAGGGTCGCCGACGGCGCTGCACGCCTCGAGGGCGTTGACCTTGACGAAGTCGGGGCGGGCCGCCAGGGCGTGCCCGAGCTGCGGACCGGCGGCGTCGATCATCACCCGTCGCCCGGCGCTGCGCAGGACGGCGACCAGCCGGGCGTAGAAGTCCGGCCCTGCCCCGGGCGGCGCGTGGCCGTTGACGATCGCCCAGCCGTCGTCCGCACCGGCCTGCTCGCGCACGGTCTCGAGCAGCGCGGTGACGGTCGCCGGGTCGATGCCGGGGCCGTGCTCGTAGACTTCGGTGACGCGGCCGTCGCCCTCGATGATCACGTTGGAGACGCGCGCCTCGCCGTCGGCGGCGACGAGCATGACGTCGAGGCCCTCGGCGGCCGCGAGCTCGCCGATCAGGCGGCCGGTGGAACCGGCCGCCACCCCGACGAGCAGCCCACGGCCGCCGAGGGCCTTGAGCACCCGGGCCACGTTCGCGCCCTTCCCCCCGGCCTGATGCTGCAGGCAGCGCAGCCGGTGCAGGTTGCCGGGCTCGAGCCTGGCGGCCAGCAGGACTCGGTCGATGGCGAGGTTGGGGCAGACGATCAGTGTCACGGTGTAGGGCCCTCCGCGGTCGCGCATGCGTGTCGGATGGTAGTGGGCCGTGCGGCAAAGGGGAAGCTCGGCGCCGGCCGGATCCAGCGCCGCTCCCGCTCCGTCGCTCCGCGCCGCGCTGCAGTCCCGCCCTGTCGCTCGCCGCCGAGCCGCACGGTACCGCGGGTCCACACTCCGCCCGGCATGCTGCGCGCCGGCGCGGCCCCGCCCGGCCGCTACAATGAGATCGAGTGACCTACGCGACCGGGAGGGACTCCGGGCTGTGAAGACCGTACGCGGCAGGGGTGCCCGACGAAGGGCGGCCGACGGGGCGGCGGCCGCATGAGCGGCCGCCCCGTGCGCCGCACGCTGCTCCTCGCCCTGGCGGCGTTCGTCCTCGGGGTCGTGGGCCTCGGCCTGCTGCCGGCGGCGGTCGACCTCGCCGGAGAGGGCAGCGAGCCCGCCGCGTCGGCGCCCGTCGATCGGCCGGCGACCCTCGCCGAGGCCGAAGCCGCCTTCGCCGCCGCCGTGGCGGCGCTCGAGGCCGGTGACCGGCAAGCCTGGCGCGACGCCCTGCCGGCCGAGGGCAAGCGTGCCAGGGACGCGGCGCGCGACGTCTACCGCCGCCTCATCCCGCTGCCGTGGTCGGGGGTGGCCGCCGACGTGGCGCCGATCCAGGGCCGGCCGGGGCGTTTCGACGTCCACTTCACCGGCAGGCTCGGTGCGGCCGGGCCGGCCGATCGCATCATGGCCGACCGAGTGCTCGACCTGCAGCGCACGGGCGACCGCACGCTCGTGGTCGGGGATGCCACGCCGGAGGCCGCCGAGCGCCAGTTCTTTATGGCGTTCAACCGCCCCATCGTCGTGAAAGGCGAGGGCTGTCTGGTGGTCGCCGACCGCTCCTGGCGGTCGCGCGCCGAGCTTCTCGCCGAGCTCTCCGGCCCGGCGCACGCGCGGCTCGAGGTGCTTCGTCTCGACCCCGGGCGCACGACGCTGATCCTGGTCTTCGGGTCGCGCGGCCAGATCGACCGCTTCCGCGGGGCGCCCTTCCCCGACGACCGCATCCGCTTCTTCTCGGCGCCGACGCCGCGCCTCGCCGACGTCGAGTGGTGGCCGCGCGACATCGGCGTCCTCGCGCCGGCGCTCGGCGACGTCGGCGACTGGGCGCCGCTCATGCTCGCCCACGAGCTCACTCACGCCTACACGATGCGCTGGTTCGCCGGCGCCGAGCACAGCCCGACGCTGCTGCTCGAAGGCCTCGCCGTGGCCGTCGAGGGAGGGCGTACCTACGCCGCCCTGCGCGACGAGCTCGCGGGGGGCAACCAGAGCCTCCCGCTGACCACCGCCCTCGCCACCGGCAGTCTGTGGATGGGCAGCGGCATCGAGCGCGTCCGCCTCGGCTACCTCATGGGCGGCAGCATCGTGCTGTACGTGCTCGACGGCTGGGGCGTCGCGACGCTCCGCGACTTCGCGCGCGCCGTCGCCGACTCCGACCTGACCCCCGAGGGCCTCGACGCCGCCGTGCGCGACTCGCTCGGCCTCGGCTGGGAGCAGTTCGTCGCCGGCTGGACGGCCTTCGTCTACACCCTGCCCTGACGCCTCTCTCGCCCTGAGGTTCGGAACCGCGGCGCGCGCGGAAGAACCGGGGCTGAGAGGACGCAGGGAAGGAGTAGTCGATGCGTTCGAGGTTCCCCCTCATCATCATCGCCGCGATGGCGGCGCTCGCGGCTCTCGCCGTCGGGCTGGCCGCGGTCGCCGGCGCCGACGACGACACCGATCTGCCGCCGCTGACCGCGGCCGAGCTGCTGGCGCGCGTGGCGGCCCACGACGAGGGACCGCAGGCGATCAGCGGCGACATCGTGTGGCAGAACCGCCTCTTCGGCGAACTCCCGGCCTTCGCCGACGAGGCCTTCGCCGACGCCGACCAGTCGCCGCTGCTCAGCGACGGCGCCGGCCGGCTGTGGGCGCAAGGCGAGCAGGCGCGATTCGACGCGTACACCCAGGCCGGCGACCAGGTGATCGTCGTGGACGGCGCCGCGGGCACGGCGTGGGTCTACGACGCGGTCGAGAACACGGCGCTCCTCTACGAGCTCGACGCGGCGCACGATGGTGCGGCGGCGGGTGCGAGTGGCGAGACGGAGCCGGCACTGGGGCCGCCGGCGACGGGCTCGCCGGCGCCGCAGCCGCCGACCCCCGAGCGCGTCGCCGACATGCTCGCCGCCGCGGCACGCTTCATGACCGTCGAGGTGACCGGCGAGAGCGTGGTCGCCGGCCAGGACGTCTACCTGCTGACCATGACGCCGGCGGCCACGGACACGGCGCTGGGCTCGATTCAGGCGGCGATCGACGGCCGCACCTTCGTTCCCCTGCGTGTCGATGTGACGGCGCGCGGCGCCGCCGAGCCGACTCTCTCGTTCGGCTTCGAGCGCGTGTCGTACGCTGCCGTGGACGACGACGTGTTCGCCTTCTCGCCGCCTGCAGGCGCCGAGGTCGAGCGCCGGACCATCGACCCGGACGCGTCTGAGAAGGGAGTAAGGAGCGACGAGGATGGCGGCGGCGATGAGCCCGGCGCCGGTGACGAGCCCGCTGCGGGAGACGACGACGCCGGCGACGAGGCCGGCGCCCACGACGAGGGCGCCGGGTCGTCGCGCGAGGAGCTCCGCCTCGAGGCGCGGCGGGCGCTGCTCGATCTCGAGCAGGCTGCCGCGCTCGTCGACTTCGAGCTGCGCGCCGCCGAGGGCTACACGGCGCGCACCTTCCGCTGGGCCTACGTGCTCGACGGGGGGCTGCCGCTCGACGCCGCCGGCTTCCCGCTGTTCGGCGAGATGCTGGGCGCGATGAGTGGCACGGGTGTCACCGGGAGCGATGCGGGCGACGACGGCGCGATCGCGGGCGACGGCGGCGCGAGCGAGGGCGGCGACGCCGGAGGCGACTCGCCGTCCGAGACGGGCGCCGCCGACTCCGCAGTCGCCGACCCCGAAGCCCCGGGGCCTGCCGCGGTGCTCCTCTACGGCGAGGGCTTCGGCGCGATCGGTCTCGCTCAGGCGCGGACGACCACCGAGCTGAGTGAGGCGCTGGGCGAGCTGCCCGCTCTCTTCGAGCTTCAGCGGGCGGGCGGCTCGGGCGCGAGGTCGCTGCTGACTCCGCTCGGCGGAGTGGTCGTCTGGGAGCAGGGCGGTGTCACCTTGGTGGCCTTCGGCATCGTGCGCGGGCAGGACCTGCTCGAGTTCGTCGAGTCCGTGCGCTAGGTGGACGGTGACGTGACGCCCGACGTCGTGACAGAGAAGACGCGTGAGCAGGAGGCGCGGCCCGAGCGGTCAGAGCGCGAGGGCCGCGCAGCCATCCTCTCGACCCACGGTCTGACCAAGGATTTCGGCAAGCTGCGCGCGGTCGACGGCCTCGACATACAGGTCCGCGCCGGCGACGTCTTCGGCTTCCTCGGGCCCAACGGCGCGGGCAAGACGACGGTCATCCGCCTCGTCCTCGGGCTGATCCACCCGACGAGCGGCTACGCGGAGGTCGCCGGCCACCGCGTCCCCGGCGAGCTGAAGGAGGCCCTGCGGCACGTGGGCGGCTTCGTCGACGACCCGACCTTCTACCCGCTCATGTCGGCGCGCCGTAACCTCCGTCTGCTTGGCAGCATGACCGGGCCGGTGAGCGAGGAGCGCATCGCCGAGGTGCTCGAGATCGTGGGCCTCATGGACCGTGCCGACTCGCGGGTCGGCGGGTTCTCGCACGGCATGAAGCAGCGCCTGGGCATCGCCCAGGCGCTGCTTCATGCCCCCGAGCTGGTCGTCCTCGACGAGCCGACCAGCGGCCTCGACCCGCGCGGTATGAAGGACGTACGCGAGCTGATCCGCGACCTGGGCCGCGGCGGCGTCACCGTCTTCCTCAGCTCGCACCTCCTCCATGAGGTCCAGCAGGTCTGCACGCGCGCGGTCATCATCGACCACGGCCGCGTCGTCGTGCAGGGGCCGGTGGCCGAACTGCGGCCGCACGGCCTTGCCGTCAAGGTGATGACCGACGACCAGACGAAGGCGGCGGAGACGGCGCGGGCCGTCTTCGGGGCCCGCGCCGTCGCCGAGGACGACGGCTACCTCGTCGTGCAGGCCGGCGACGACGTGCCCGAGCTGGTCCGCCGCCTTGTGGCCGACGACCTCGCCGTGCGCTCCGTCGTCCCGGCCGCCGACCAGGGCCTCGAGGACTACTTCCTCGAGCTGACCGCGCGCGGCATGCGACCGCCGGAGAAGGAGCCGCCGGGACCCACTGAGCAGGCGACACCCTCGGGCGAGGACGCGGCGCGTCATCACGAGTCGGAGCCGCCGGAGGAGACGGCGTCTTCTGCGGAGCTGGTGCCACCGAAGGATGCGGCGCCAACCGAGGCAGCGGCGTCACCCGAGGCCGCGGTGCCACTTGCGCACGGGTCGCGCGATGAGGAGGAGTCGGCCTCGGCGGACCGCGCGGAGACTCCGGCGCCGGCTCCTGAGGAGACGTCGCCGGCATCGGGGCCGCGCGTCACTATCGCCGTCGAACGACCCGGCGGTGCGGGACGGCCCGAGACACGTGCGGTGCGCCCGGCCGTGGGCGGCGGCGACGGCTCGCCGCCGCCCCCGGTCGAATCCTCGGCGGCGCCCCCCGCCGACCCCGCGCCGCCGTCCGCCTCTGCCTCGGCGGCGCCCTCCGTCGACGGCGCGGAGCCGGTCGTCGCCTGCAGCCAGACGCCGGGCCCGACGTACCGCTACGCTCCGCCGCCGTCGTCTCGCGCGACGCGGTCGCCCGCGTCTGGGGCGATGCCGGTCTCCGTTTACCGTGCGGCGCCAGGCTCACCTCAGGGCGCGAGCGTATCGGGGTCCTCCGCGCCCCAGTCGATCGACGGGAGGCGGCGATGAGCCCCGGCGGCGTCTGCGCGTGCCCGCCCACGCCGCCGCCAGAGCGCGACCCGGGCGACGGCTGCCACGGCAGCACGCAGCCGGCCATGCGCGGCGCGCACTGGGGCCCGCTGCGCCGCGAGTGGGTCAAGCTGCTCTTCACGTGGCGCACGTACCTGATCTGGGGCGGGCTCGCCGCCATCCCCTTCCTCATGGCCCTCGCCCTGTACATCTCCGACACCGGACCCGGGCCGGGCGAGGGCCCTCACTTCATGAGCCGTGTCCTCGAGAACGGGCTGTACGTGCCCGTCTCGGCGCTGGCGGCGCTGCTCCTCGTCCTGCTGCCGCTGGCCTCGGCGGTGCTCGGCAGCTACCTGGTCGCCGGTGAAGCAGAGCTCGGCACCCTGCGCGCGATCCTGCTGCGCCCCCAGTCGCGCGGCTCACTCATCGTCAGCAAGTGGCTCGTCGCCGTGCTCACGCTCTTCGTCGGGCTGGCTCTCGTGGTCGCCGCGGGCATCCTTTTCGGCGCCCTCTTCTTCGGCCTGGAACCGCTGGTCACGCTCTCCGGCACGACGGTCAGCATCGCCGAAGGCATCGGCCTGATCGTGCTGACCGCGCTCTTCGCCCTGGCGGCGATGGCCTGCATGATCTCGCTCGCGCTCCTCTTCTCGACGCTGACGAACTCGAGTCTCACCGCGTTGATCGCGACCTTCGTCGTCTTCATCGTCGTCCAGATCCTCGTCAGCTTCAGCTACTTCGACTGGCTGGAGCCCTACGTCTTCTCGAGCTACTTCGGCGAGTACGTCAACTTCTTCCGCGACCCGATCGCCTGGCGTCCCATCGGGGAGGCGCTGCTGGTCTTCGGCCTGTGGAGCGCGGGGTTGACGGCGCTGGCCTGGCTGGTCTTCCGCCGCAAGGACATCCTGTCGTAGGCTGAGACCGCTGTCTCAGACGTGAGGTGAGGACGATGAGGGACGCATCCGCTGCATCTCTGCCGGCTACCATGCGCGCCCTGCAGCTCGCCGCTCCGAGGCCGGTCGGAGAGCGCCCGTTGAGCATGGTCGAGCTTCCTGTGCCGCGGCCGGGCGAGAGGCAGGTCCTGCTCCGCGTGCGCGCCTGCGGTGTGTGCCGCACCGACCTGCACATCGTCGAGGGCGAGCTGCCGCCCCATCGCTCGCCCCTCGTGCCCGGGCATCAGGTCGTCGGCGAGGTCGCGGCGCTCGGCGCGGGCGCCGAGCGGCTGTCGCCGGGCGGAGAGCCCGGCGCGCCTCCGCTCGGCCTCGGCGAGCGCGTCGGCGTGCCCTGGCTGCACCGCACCTGCGGGCAGTGCCGCTTCTGCCGCAGCGGCCGGGAGAACCTCTGCGAGAACGCGCAGTTCACCGGCTGGGACGTGGACGGCGGCTTCGCCGAGTACATGGTGGCGCCGGCCGACTTCGTCTACCGGTTGCCCGAGGGGGTGGACGACCTCGCCGGCGCCCCGCTCCTCTGCGCCGGCATCATCGGCTATCGCTGCCTGCGGCTGGTCGGCATCGTCGGAGACGATGCCGGGCTGCCGGGCGTCGAGGACGCGGACGAGAGCGTGGGCGGTGCCGGGAACGCGGCCGCCGTGGGCGCAGGCGGGACCGGGCCTGCGGTCCGAGCGGCGACCGTCGCCGGGCCTCGCCGCCTCGGCCTGTTCGGCTTCGGCTCGGCGGCCCACCTCTGCACGCAGGTCGCGCGCTGGCGTGGCTGGGGTGTGTACGCCTTCACGCGTGGCGCCGAACACCGCAGCCTGGCGCTCGAGCTCGGCGCGGCGTGGGCCGGGGAGACGTCGGAAGACCCGGGCGTGCTCCTCGATGCGGCGATCGTCTTCGCCCCCGCCGGCGAGCTCGCCGTCGATGCCCTGCGCCGGACCGACAAGGGCGGCATCGTCGCCCTGGGTGGGATCTACTCGACGCCCATCCCGCCGATCGAGTACCCGTGGATCTACCACGAGCGTGTGGTGCGCAGCGTCGCCAACTCGACCCGCCAGGACGCGCGCGAGCTCTTGCGCGACGCGGCGCTCGTGCCGGTGCGCAGCCGCGTGCAGGAGTACGACCTCGAGGAGGCCAACGAGGCGCTGATCGACCTGAAGGCAGACCGCGTGCGCGGGTCGGCGGTGCTGCGGGTCGGGTAGCGGCGCGGCGTCGGCCGGCGGCGTGACCGGCAGCGGACCGCCCCCGGAAGTCGATCGAGGAGCGCAGACGGGGCGGGCGATGCCGGATGGCATCGCCCGCCCCGTCTGCGCCGTCGCCCGGGTCACGCCCGGGCCTTCAGTAGCCTCATATGCAGTCGAACAGCCCGTAGGCGGCCTCGCCGGCCGCGGCCTGGCCGCCGCAGGCGCCGGCAGCGACGCACTCCGCTGCCTCGTGGTCCTCTCCAAGCCGCTCGAGCAGCGGTCTCACCACGTCGCAGTACGGGAACGCCGCGCGGTAGCCGGCGGGCCGGTCCGCGGCGCGGGCGGCGTAGTGAGCCTGGACCCAGCACTCGCCGCCGCAGGCGTCGACGACCGGGCACACCGCGCACTCGGCCCGGTCGCGGGCGGCGGCGGCGCGCAACAGGCGCAGCGACGGCGACTCGCGCCAGATCTGCTCGAGCGGCTCGCGGCCGAGATGGCCGGCGACGAAGGCCGGGTCGCCGACCGTGATGGCACAGGCGTAGACCCGCCCGTACGGGTCGATGGCCAGGTCGCGGCACCCGGAGGCGCAGAGGTCGTTGCGCGCCCCGACGCGACGCTGCCAGGAGGGGAGGTTGTCGATGACGAGGCCGATCTCGTCGGCCACGGCGACCAGCTCGTCGATGGCGGCGAGGAGCGTCGGGCCGTCGGGCACGAGTGAGCTTCCGGGGCCTCGAGGCGGATCGGCATCTCGCTCGCGTCCGTGGTCGACACGGTGCACGTCGCCGTCGCCGGGCACCCCGCCGTGCTGGTGCGGGAAGATGAGGTGGAGCCGGCCGACCCCGGCCTGCCGCAGCTCGCGGGCGAGCTGCGGCAGGCCGGCGAGAACCGGCTCCACCAGCACCGTGTTGGCGACCGGGTCGAGCCCCGCGGCCTGAAGGTTGGCAATCGAGGCGTAGACCTCGGCGTGGTTGCCTTCGCCGCGCAGGGCGTCGTTGATGTCTCGCGGGCCATCGATGCTGACCAGTGGCCGCAGACGGCCGTGTCCGGCGGCGGCCAGGGACTCGGCCGTCGCGCGATCGATGAAGCTGTTGAAGAAGAAACGGGCCCCGGCGTTGTGGACGCCGGTGACGTGGGCGATCAGCTGCGGCAGATCGGGCCGCAGCAGCGGGTCGCCGCCGAGAAGGACGAAGCCGCTCGCGCCGAGCGCCGCGCACTGGTCGATCACCTCCCTCCACCGAGCGGCGGAGAGCTCGCCGGTCTCGGCGGCGCGGTCGCGGTTGTAGCAGTGAAGGCAGGCGTGGCCGCAGCGGTGGGTGACGTGGAGGTAGACCTCGTGTAACCGTTCGAGCGGCTCGCCGCGCAGCGGGCCGCCCCCGGTCAGTCGCTCGAGCACAGGCAGGTCGCGGGCATCGTCGACGTCGATCCAGAGCGGCAGCTGACAGACTTCGAGGCCGCGCTCGGCGGCCCCGCGCAGCGTGGCCGCGAGCAGCGCGGCCGTCCCCATCGCCGCGGTGGCGAGCAACTCGCGGACACGCTCGCCCCGGCAGCGCCACGTCTCCGCATCCATCCCGATGAGGTAGTAGCCGCCGTCGGCCGCCGGGCCGACGACGAGCCGTCCCGAGGGCGCGGCGACGTTCGCCAGCTCCACGGCTCGATGCAGGTACTCCTCGGGGATCGGCGGGCTGTCGCTGCCGACGGCGACGACGCTCGTCGCGCCGCTCTCGAAGAGCCCGGCGAACACGCCGGTCACGCGCTCGCCGAGCGTCTCGCCGCGCTGGCGAATGGCCGCCCAGCCGGCAGGCGGCGCGGCGGGCGGCGACAGCGGGTCACCAGGCGCGCCGGCCACGGCGAGCACGCGGGAGCAGCCGTCGAGCAGGTCGACCTGCGCCAGCGTGCCGGCGAGCAGGCCCGAGTAGATCTCGAGCGCGCGAGCGTCGCCGACGTCGGCGGCGAGCCTCGTCTTCACCCTGCCGCGGATCGGTTCCCGCGCCATGACCACGACCGCGGGTCGGCCGCTGACCGCCCCGGGGGGTCGTCCTGCCGCTCTCGTCATGTGTGGACAGCCGAGGCCGTCACGACCGCTCCTCTCGTGCCCCTGCTCGCCGACCTCTGGGCCAGCACCATTATGGGAGCGGTCGCCGATCACGGACAACTCCGGTCCGGTCTCCCGGCGGCGCCGCGGCGCCGCGGCGGTCGGGTACTTCCATGCCGCCGCCACATCGTGGCCAGTTCGGGGACGGCCGTCAGCGCGGGCAGGTAGGTGGCGATCGAGACGAGCAGACGGGAGCGCAGCGTCTGCGGCCAGCGCGCGTAGCGGAGCGGCGCGGCGAGGCCGAGCAGCACCGGGGTCCAGACGCCGGCGGCGAGGCCGAGAGCGGCGGGACCGATCCAGTACCACGGATGGATGCTCGGCAGCAGGAGCACGACGAGGGTCCAGGACCAGGCGAAGACGGCGGCCGTCTGCCCCCGGCCGCGGAAGAGGAGCGAGAGGGCGAGGAGGCCGGCGGCGGCGAGGGCGACGGACGTCGCCCTCGCCGCCGCCGGCCTCGCCACCGCGTCGACCACGTCGAACACCGCCGAGCCGGCCTTCCATGTCGTCCCCGCCTCGAACAGCGAGCCGAAGACGCCGCCGGTCAGCGCGTACGGCAACGCGGGCAGCAGCAACGCGGGCACGAAGCCGAGCAGGAACGGCAGCGGCCGGGCGCGGCGGCCGAGCAGCGCGGGCACAACCAGGGCGAGCGGCGTCACCTTGACGAGCGCCGCCGCGGCGAGCGCGACACCCGCCGGCGCGTCGCGCCGGCGCAGGAGAAGCCCGGCCGCGAGCACGACGAACAGGGCGGCGAGGACGTCGAGGTGGGCCGACCACCAGGTCTCGACGACGATGAAGGGGCAGGCGAGGTAGAGCAGCAGCGCTCTCCTCCTCCGCTGCGCGTCGGCGAGCCACCAGACCGCGGCGGCGACGAGCAGGTCGGCGACGCCCAGTACGAGCTTGAGGGTGGTCACCCCGCCGCCGAGACCGGCGAGCCCCAGGAACAGGGCTTGGGCGAGCGGAGGGTAGGGCGTCCGCAGGTCGGGGTGGTTCACGAGGTCGCGGCCCTCGAAGGCGACCTCGTCCAACCGGGCGTCGTCGGGCGCGTAGCGGTAGGGGTTGACGCCGGCGAGCTGCACGCGCCCGTCCCAGAGGTAGCGGTAGTGGTCGTCGGAGAGCGCCGGAGCGACCGGGAGGAAGGCGAGGCGCACGAGCACGGCGACCAGCACGACCGCGCGCAGCGGCAGGGCGTCACGGGCCGACACCAGCAGCAGGAAGCCGGCGACGGCGACGGCGTACACTACGACGAAGCGGGAGGCCGGCGCCCGCAGGCCGCCGGCCACGGCCGGCCCGAGGAGCCCGGCGGCCAGCAGCACCAGCCCGACCCAGGCGCGAGACGATGGACGCGACAGCCCCGGGAGCGACTCCAACGCGCGGCTCATGGCCGCACCCCTCCGTGCGCTTGGTCGTCCCGGTGCTCGACGAGGCCGAGGCGCTGCCCGCGCTGCTCGCCGAGCTCGCGGCGCTCGGGCTGCTCGGCCTCACACTCTTCGTCGACAACGGCTCGCGCGACGGCAGCCCGGGGCTGGTCCGCGCCGCCGGCGGCGAGGTGCTGTACGAACCGCGGCGCGGCTACGGCTACCCGTGCCTCACCGGCGCCCGGGCCGCCGCCGCGCACGGGGCGACCGTGGTCGTCTTCATGGAGGCCGACGGCACCGACGACCCGGCGGAGGCGGAGGGGCTGGCGCGGCCGGTGGTCGACGGCGCCGCCGACCTCGTCATCGGCTCGCGCCGAGACGCGGTGCGCGGCGCCGCCGCCGGCCGCATGCCCCTCCACCAGCGCCTCGGCAACGAGTGGCTGGCGGCCAG
>Ga0068714_10002922_pt1 | contig 21022 bp, 16 predicted proteins | sample MTBNYHSulfiMetaG_FD_62988 | JGI IMG/M metagenome (GOLD analysis project Ga0068714, IMG submission 62988) | Enrichment culture microbial communities from rom New York Harbor, USA that are MTBE-degrading - MTBE-NYH (New York Harbor Sulfidogenic)... | ecosystem: Environmental > Aquatic > Marine >... | reverse complement strand
ATGCTCGAACGGTTTCATCGCAAGAAGGACTACGCCGTCAACGTCCCGCTGGCCCTTCTCAAGCAGGCCGAAGCGACCAAACGGACGTTCAACATCGTTCTCGGGTCGATCGCCGGCATCAGTCTGCTCGTCGGCGGGATTGGGATCATGAACATCATGCTGGCTTCCGTCACCGAGAGGACACGCGAAATTGGCATCCGACGGGCGATTGGGGCCAAGCGCCGGCAGATCATCTACCAGTTTCTGATCGAGACGGTCGTTCTCTCCACGTTCGGAGGGCTGATCGGCTTGGGGATAGGCACTTTGATACCGTTCCTGATCACGTACTTCTCCGGCATGCCCACGGTGGTGAAGCTAAGCGGCATTTTGCTGCCTCTGTTTATCAGCATGGCAATCGGCATCCTCTTTGGCCTGTACCCCGCAATGAACGCAGCGAGAGTGGATCCGATCATCGCGCTGCGGCACGAATAGCGGAGCGGCAGACGCCATGGAGGGTAGACGGGAGCTGCGGCGTGGACACGAATGATCTTTCGAGGCTGTAACCTGACTGGAACGTTGCACCACCAGGCGTTTGGGGTGTGCCCGTGAAGGCGGATTCGCCGGTTGCATGCAACGGAGTATGCAGATATGAGACAGGCCAGGATCGTCAGGAACATCTGGCTGGGGATAGAGAACCTGCTGCTGCACAAACTGCGCTCGTTCCTGACGATGCTGGGCGTGGTGTTCGGTGTCGGCAGCGTGGTGGCCATGCTCTCGGTCGGCGAAGGGGCCAGCAAGCAGGCCTTGGCGGACATCCGCAGGCTCGGCAGCAACAACATCATCATTTCGTCGGTCAAGCCTTCGGCCGACGAGCAGCAGCGGACGACCACGTCTTTCATGAGCGTCTACGGCCTGACCTATGACGACCACCGGCGCATGGCCGAGTGCTTCGGCAACATCAAACAGGTCGCGCCGGTCAAGCTGACACGAAAAGAGACGCGATTGCGCGAACGCAGTCTGGAGCTGCGGATCGTGGGGACGACGCCGGAGTGGTTCGAACTGGTGCCTCGTGAGATTCTGGCCGGCCGTGTGATCATGTCGGCGGACCAGGCGAGGATGGCGCCGGTGGCCGTGCTAACCGAGTTCGGCGCCAGGAAGATTCTGGCGACGGAAGCGGTGGTCGGCCAGACCATTCGCATCGGAGGCGACGAATTCGAGGTGATCGGGATCGTTAAGAGCGAGGGCGGACAGGCCGGCAACATCCAGATTCCGGACCAGGAAGCGGATGCCTATATCCCCATGGAGGTTGCCAAGCGATATTTCGGCGATGTCTTCATGAAACGCACCTCCGGTTCGGAAGAACGCGAGAAAGTGGAACTGCATCAGGTCATCGTCCAGGTCGAGGACCCGAGAGGCGTGGAGGCTGTCGCGGCGGGCATCGGGCGCATGCTGGAGCAATTCCACAAGAAGAAGGATTACACGGTCAGTGTACCTCTGGCGCTGCTTAAGCAGGCCGAGGCGACCAAGCGGACGTTCAACATTGTTCTCGGGTCGATCGCCGGCATCAGCCTGCTCGTCGGTGGGATCGGGATTATGAACATCATGCTGGCTTCCGTGACGGAGCGCACCCGCGAGATCGGCATCCGTCGGGCCATCGGCGCCAAGCGCAGGCAGATCATCTATCAGTTTCTCGTCGAGACCGTCGTGCTTTCCACCACCGGCGGCCTGATCGGACTCGGCGTGGGGTTTCTGATCCCACTACTCATCACATACTTCTCCGGCATGCCCACCGTCATGACCTGGAACGGCATTCTGCTGCCGTTGTTCATCAGTATGGGGATCGGCATTCTGTTCGGCCTGTACCCCGCCATCAATGCCGCCAAGGTCGATCCGATCGTGGCCTTGCGGCACGAATAAGGCCGGCGGCAGGTGCCCACGCGAGTGACATGAGATCTGGCCAAGGTTGCCTGGCGTTCATCTGCGTTTCAATGTATCATGGTGCGGTTTGGTCTTGTTGCCACCATGATTGGGAAGGGCAGGAGCATGCTGCGAAAAGAAGTCATCGTGTGGATTCTCATTGGTCTTGCCGTGGCATCGGTCACGAACGGCCGCCAAGCGGCGGACCCCGATCCGAACCGGTTCGCCAAAGAGATTGAGGCGTTCGAGCAGTGGGACAGCAAGAATGCGTTTCCCGCCGAGCCGGTTCTGTTCGTGGGCTCTTCGAGCATCCGCATGTGGCGCACGCGTGAGGGCTTTCCGGATCTGCCTGTGATCAATCGTGGCTTCGGCGGTTCTCACATCTCCGACGTTCTTCACTCTTTCGATCGCGTCGTCCTGCCTTACCGGCCGAAGGTGATCGTCTTCTACGCCGGAGACAATGACGTCGCCGGCGGCAAGCCGGCTCAGCGCATTCTCGAAGACTATGGCAAGTTCGTCGATCGGGTCGCCGCCGCACTGCCGCAGACGCGCGTGATCTTCGTGGCGATCAAGCCCAGCGGGCAGCGCTGGGCGCTCTGGCCCGAAATGCACAAAGCCAACGATCTCGTCCGGAACCTCTGCGCCAAGAGCGATCGCCTGTTCTTCGCCGACCTGGGGACGCCCTTGCTCGATTCCGAAGGCAAGCCGGACGACAGCTTCTTCCTCGCCGATCGGCTGCATCTGAACGCGCAGGGCTACGCCGTCTGGAACAAGGCCCTGGTGCCCATTCTCCAGCAAGCCCTGGCGTCCTTCTCGACCGGCGCCAACGACCGCTGAGCGCGCAGGCTCGTAGGTCCGATACACCGAACACGGACTATCGGACCTGTGGTGGAGCCAGCGCGTATGTGAAATCATCCGGGCAACCGTGTGGCAGCCTCAAGGCGAAGCCTTGGGGATGGCTGGTATGATTTGGCTTTGTATCTCCAGAGACGCCGACACGTTCAGCCATCCCCAAGCCCTGCGGGCTTGAGGCTGCCACCCAACCGCTTCAATGGCTCAGGAATATCGGTGCCCGAAAATCTGCACACACACGAGCCGGCGCCTCCGGGCGAAAAAACTGGACAAAGAAGGATGAATTTGCTACAATACCCAACTGGGTAGGTAAGACTTCTTCTCTCGTCTTCTCGGAGCAGGGAGCAAGGATGTGGACAGCCCCGTTCGGGCTCTCGGTGCGCAGGGACGCTGCCTCTTGGGGGTGAAAAACGCGAAAAATGGCGTTACGAACTTCACGCGGGATGGCACTAAATGTCAGTTTTTTGACCATCCGACTTTCAGGGCATCTTTCAAAGGAGGGTTAAGCATGTATTGCCGACCCCGTGGTATGTATGTGCTGGTTGTGCTGTCGTGTCTCCTGGGCGTTTGTGGTCCGTTGTCTGCCGGCACGGTGTATGTGGACGGCAGCGGCAGGACCGGCTTCACGAGCATTCAGGCCGCAGTCGATGCCGCAGTCGACGGTGACGTCATCATCATCCAACCCGGCACCTATACCGGCCGGGGCAACCAGGACATCAGTCTGCAACGCAAGGCCATCCGGATTCAGAGCACCGACCCCGAGGACCCCGCCGTGGTGGAATCGACGATTGTCGATTGTGCGGGCGCACAGTCCGATCCTCATCGCGGCTTCTACGCGGTGGATTTCGCCGGTGAAATCGCCGGTCTGACGATCACCAACGGGCTCGCCTCGGCCGGCGGTGCGATCTACTGCCGGAACAGCACGCTGGCGTTGGAGCATTGTCGCATCGTTGGCAATGGTACTCTGGCCGGCTCAGAGAGAAGTCAGGCCGACGGTGGCGCCGGCGGCGGCGTCTATTGCGAGGCCAGCACGGTCGAGATGATCGGTTGTCTGGTCAGCGGCAACGTCACGGGCTCCGGTGCCGATTCCAGAGACACACTGGCCGGCGCCGGCGGTGACGGCGGGGGCATCTACTCGGTCAGCTCGCTCTTGTTGGTGTCCGATTCGACCATTTCCGACAATATGACGGGTGCCGGAGGCAATTCCGAGGTGATCGCCGGACGCGGCGGCAATGGCGCCGGCATCTACAGCGATTCACTCCTCGTGACAGGCTCGGCGATTGCCGACAACTCCTGCGGCCAGGGCGGCAGCGGGCCTCAGGGTGGCCAGGGCGGCCACGGCGCGGGCATCTACTGCTCGCGTGCCACGATCACCACGACCGTCATCGAGGCCAACCGGGCCGGGACCGGTGGCGACAGCACCATCGGAACCAAGGGCCTCGGCGGCTTGGGTGGTCACGGCGGCGGCCTCTTCTGCCAGGATTCGCTGGATATGCGAAGCAGTCTGATCGCCGGCAACCGCGCCGGACTGTCCGGCGGCGACGATTCGGCGCTCGCTGCATTGGCCGGTCGTGGCGGGGGCATCTACTGTTCGGCCGGTGTCATCGACCTTTGCACCATCGTCGGCAATGCCGCGTTTGGGCAGGTCGTTGACGGCAAGACGGTGACATCGGGTTCCGGCGGGGGACTGGCCTGCACCGCGCAGACGGCAGTCACCAATTCGATTCTGTGGGACAACGTCTCGGACCAGATCGCCGGTCAGGATTGTGCCAACGTGCTCTACTGCGACATCAAAGGCAATGTCTGTCTCGACAGCCGCAGCAATATCTCTGCTGATCCTCACTTCGTCGGGGCGGGATACTGGGCCGATCCGCGCGATTTGGAAGTGGTCGCCGGCGCCGACGATGCCGACGCGGTCTGGGTCAGCGGCGACTACCATCTGTCGGGCGGTTCGCCCTGTGTCGACGCGGCCGATCCGCAGTACGCGTCCGTCGCCGGCGAGACCGATCTCGACGGAAGGACTCGCGTCGCCGATGCGTCGGCCGATATGGGCGCCTACGAATCCCAGAGCCTCGTGCCGGTCTATCGGTTCCGTTCACGCCAGACCAACAAGTACTTGTACACGGCCAGCGAGAACGAGAAGGACAACCTGATCGGCCAGACCTCCGGGACGTGGCAGTTCGAAGGCACGGCGTACTACGTCTATCGCAGCGCCGTGATCGACACCCTCAAGCCCGTCTATCGATTCTGGTCGGCGAAGCTGTCGACCCATCTCTACACCATCAGCGAGAATGAGAAGAATCGCCTCATGACGCAGTACACGACGGACGTGTGGGCGTTCGAAGGCATCGTGTTCTACGCGTACCCCGAAGGCAGTCAGCCGGAAGGGGCCAAGCCGGTGTATCGCTTCTGGTCGGACCGGCTCGGCGGGCATTTCTACACCATCGACGAGACCGAGAAGGAGCAGTATCGCGCCAACACCGCCATGTGGACTTTCGAAGGCGTTGTCTGGTATGCTTTTGACGAGCCGGGCGAAGTCGAGGAACCCGATACGCCATCCGACTCCGCTACCGTCTACACGCTGACTGGCGGAAGCGACGCCGCTTCCTTCGTGGTCCAGTTGAAGGCTTACGTTGATGGGCAGGAGGCTCGTCTCGACAACGCGACCATCGCATTCACGCCGGCCGTCGGACGTATGCAAATGGCCGTGGACTTCGACGCGATGACGGCCGAAATGACCGAGTTCCACATCGAAAGCCAATCCATCGAGCACGCCACAACTGTCACCCTCGCCGATGCGGGAGTGGTCGATCTGCCGGTGGCGCTCTCGCTCAACGGATTCTTCGATGCCCTGACGCCGAGAGGCCCGTACGCCATCGAGTCGAGGAGCATGTCGTTCCCGACCGCTGCCGGCGCGGAAGAAGCCTCTGACGACGACACGTATCGAATCGCAGGCTCGGGGGTTGTGGACGGGGGCAAGTTCGACGTGAACCTGACCGCCGTCGCCACCGAGTTCGAGCTGGACGGCGCCGCGACGATCGACGATTCCGCCTATCCGGACCGCGTGGACGTCCAGATGGATGGACCGTTCCAGTGGAATCGTCGGCAGCAGGATCTGCTGCTCGAAACGGCGATCAAGGGACACACGCTGGAGATCTATGTCGACTCCGTCGAGGTGCGGTCGTCCGGGCTCTGGCAGGGCAAGAACGCCTCCGCGACCCAGGAAGACCGCAAGTAGTCCCCAGCGGCGCCTCGCCGAGCGTTTCAGCTTAAGTCCGATCTTTTCGCCAAGCGGCTTGCGGGTGCAGGCCGCTTGGTGTATTATGGATGTGTTGACGCGGCTGGGATGGGGAATACTATCATTGATGTGGATGGCTGTCTGTCAGGATGCGGATGGCCTCCGTTGAGGAGAATCCGGCATCATGACGCGCACCCCACGAGCCTTCACCCTCATTGAGCTGCTGGTTGTCATCGCAATCATCGCCATTCTCATGGCCATTCTCATGCCCGCGCTCGCGCGGGTCAAGGACCAGGCCCGCGACCAGGCCTGCCGGGCCAATCTCAAGGGGGTCGGCCTGGGCATCATGATGTACCTCCAGGACAATGACTTCACGATGCCCGACATGCACACCCACACCGGCAACACGAACGGGCATCTGTGGTGGGATGCTGCCGGCAATCCCCTCAGGGCGGGGGACGACATGGCGTACTGGGGAATCGCCTACTATGCCTACCTCAAGGACCGGGAGGTCTTCGGTTGTGCGGCGTTCCGCAATTTCTGCGAGACGCTGGCGAAGGACCTGCTGTACGGCGGCGATCACAAGCTCATCTACACCTCCGCCTTCGGCGCCAACGGCTGGCTGACCAAGGAGAATACGATCCGCATCCCCCGTCACTCTGAGGTCATCATGGCCCACGACCATATGGAGCCGCGCGTCGAGAACGGCAGCGCCGACATGCTGTTTCCGGCTGCCGGCGGTGTCAATCTGACGCACTATCGCCAAGGCGGTGGGCGCGACAACTGGTACCGCGGCATCTTCCGGCACAACATCCGCAGGTCGGGAAACTTCCAGACCGGCGGTACCCTCAACATCCTCTGGCTCGACGGCCACGTCACCAGCATGGACGAAAACAACGGCGAGGAAGTCCCCAAGCGCTGGTACGACCCCCTCGAAAAGAACTGATCCTCGGCGCCTGAGAACCGCTCTTGACGCCGACGAGGCTTCCCTGTAGCCTGTATCGCGAATATGCGAAGGGAAGCCAATGCGTGGAGAGGTTCCCACAATCTGGCCCAATGTCGCGGAGCCGCGCGGGATGGCGAGTGGTTCGCGCGGACAGTTCGTGGGCCGAGGCCCGCCCCACACCACTCGGCAACAGACACGACGCTGAGAGATACGAAGATCCGGACGAGAGGAGACAGGTATGAGGACAGCCAGCAACCGCAGAATCAAGATCATGGTGTGGGTCGTTGGAGCCCTGGTCCTGCACGGTTCCTGCGGTGAGGTGCTCGCCTCACCCAAGACTCCAAACAATGCAGCACTGCTGTATTACCAGGCATGTCTGGCCCGGTCGGGCTTGCCTCTACCCTGGGGCTTGGCCAAAGTGCAGAACGCGAGGGACCTTGCAGAGGAGACGAAGCTTCTCCGCGGGAACCAGTATCGCCTCGTGATCGATCTGACGATGGCGGGGACTCGTATACCCGAATGCGACTGGGGATTGTGGGTCTCGGGGCGATGGACTCCGGATGGGGCGATGGGCCATGGCCCGGAATCGCTGGGCCGTGTTCTCGCGGCCCAGGCGACGATACTTGCGACGAACGGTCAGTACTCTGAGGCGATAGAGATCATTGCAGCACTGCGTCGCCTTAGCCGCCATATCGGAGACGATACGTATGTTATGTGGGTTTCATCTCTCACGGTGGACAATCAAACCTTCGGAGTCGCCCAGTATCTTCTCGGCAGGATGCCGGCGGACGCCGATAGGCTCAAGTCGCTGGAGTCTGAACTGGCCGAAGATCCGCAGTGGCCGCCCAGCAACACGCTCATGAAGTGGTACGATATGCAGGTTGCCTCGCTACAGGCATCGATGGCCCTGCACTCTGACTGGAGACAAGCCCTCCGCACAGAGCTTGAAGCCTATCGAATGCGGGAAGGTGACACTGCCGAGAAGCTGATCGAAAGTGCAACCGCGCCCGAACAGGTGTTTGACCATGTACGCCAGGTGTATAAGCGGTTCTTTGATTTGGTGATGGCGATACTCGAAAGCGACGAATCGTATCGCGCCAAGCACAAGCAGATCGTGCAGCTCAAGGAGGAACTCGTTGCGGATATGGAGGCGGGCGATGCCATCATTCTCGTGGCAGGCGCCGTTGGCTTCGTGGAACCCTATTACCGGCTGCACATCAATGAGTTGGCTCTCGCCCACGCCGCGCAGGCGGCGGTTCCCATCTATCGCATCAGGGCCGCGACCGGCCAGTTGCCGCAGGGGCTTCCTGCCGGCCTGCCGAAAGATCCTTACAGCGGCCAGGACTTCGAATACCGCGTGACGGATGAGGGATTCTCTCTTACCTGTCGTGCCCCCGCCATTGACTGGGGCCAGCAGAACAATCCGAGACGGTTCGTTTTCAAAGTTGCCCCGGGCGGCAGCCTCAAGCCCGGAGGGCTTGGGGATGGTCCGCCCCCAGGGGGCGATCTCGCTGGTACATGGTAGAGTCTCGTGATACAACTGTCACGTGGACTACAAAGCGCGAATCTCCGCGTTTTCATCGATTCTTTGTTCGTCTGGTGCGTCTGCAGGAGTGAAACGGTGTCTCCGCGATGCCGTGCGCTGACCCGAGACAGAAAGAAGCGGAGAGGCAGCCATGACGACACGATCTGTTTTTGCACTGGGAATGCTGTGGGCCTCGGTTGCCTTCGCCAGTGGCGCTGGCGGAGGGCCTTTCGATCGCGAGGAGGGCATCGAGCAACTGCGTCGATTGTTGCGTGACGGGAGCATCACAGGTCAGGGTTTCTCGCAGCGTCGCGCGCTGGAGGATTACCAGAAAAGGGGGGCTGAGATCGCCCGCTGGCCGGACGAAGGGATCAAGCCCCGACCCGACAACGCCGCCTTGTTGTACTATCAGGCATTGGCTCACTACTCACCCCCGGACCCCTGCACCTTGGTCATTGCGAATCTGATGGGCCACGGACGGCGGGAGCCTGATGATCGCGTGCGAAGCTACCTGGGAGAGAACCTCAGAACTATCCAACTGACGCAGCTCGCCTCACAGATTTCTCCATGCGATTGGGGACTGGCGTACGATTACAGATTGAGGCATGACACGGACTCGGTGACCTCACTGAAACGGCTCAGCTCTCTCTTTGCCACGCTTATTCGCACGTTGACGGCCGATGGCCAGTATCAGGCCGCGATCGAGAATGCCTTGGTGGTCCGCCGTCTGGCACGGCACATCGGAGACGAAACGCACATGCTGTATCTGGTCTCCCGCACGGTCGAGAGCGCGGCTCTGCATACGATGTTGCACGTCTTGAGCTCCATGCCTTCGGATGAAGACGCATTCGTGATGCTGCGCGATCAACTTGAAGTGCCGGACAGGTCACCTTCCTGGCTGGGGCGGGCCTTGAACAACTGGTGTGACCTGGAGCTTCGTGAATGGCGTCTGTTCCAGGGTGACCGTGCCTTCGAGAGGGCCTGGGCGCTGGAGCAACTGGAAGATCAGAAGGGGGCAGATGAAAGGGCGACACTCAGCGATCAACAACTGCTCATTCGACTCCTTTGCGAAGAGCGGATGTGGCTCGACCGCCAATATGGGCTGTCTGTACCTGCCGGGTTTTTTACTCAAGCCCGCCAGGCGTTCGATGTGTTTGTAGATTCGGCGGTCCATATCATGGAGAGCGACATCGCCTACGATCTGAAGCAACAAGCCCTCAAGGGACTCGAACGCCAGCTTGCCCTCGCCATGAATCAGTACGAGCCTGTGGCTCTTTTACGGGAGGGTCCGACACGTGTGGAGGACTACCATCGGCTCATGACCTCCGACGCAGCTCTCTTCAATTGCCTCAGGGCGGCCCTTGAAATCCGCCTGATCCAGGCCCACACGGGACAGTTGCCGGAGACGCTTCCCGGAGGGGTACCGAGTGACCCGTTTACGGGCAAGGATTTCGAATACGAGCGGACCGACAAGGGATTCGTTATTCGGATCGATCCTGCGGGAATCAGCGATTACGGCGCGCGAACGTTCGAATTCGCGGTTAGCCGTCCGTGAGATGGCACAGGGCATGCGCCTTTGGGCCCGCATGTTTGCCTCAAGAAAAGGGCTCGGCGTGGTCGAAAGAGGGGGCAGTGGGGTCTGGGTTGGGTCCTCGTGGGTCGCTGCGAACGCCAAGAGAAGGGAACTGCGACATGCGCCGACTGCTGCGATGGGTGATGCTTTTGTCGATGGCGCTGCCGGCGACGGCCGGCGGCGCGTCCGGTCCTGAACTGCGCGGGATCTGGATGCACGCGACGCAGATCAAGACGCCGCGCGAGGCCGATGCGCTGGTGGCGAAGATCGACAGGGCCAACCTCAACGCGGTGTTCCTTCTCGTCTGGTACTGGGGCGGCCAGGCGTTCTTCGAGAGCGACCTGTGTCCCATGGGCGAAGGCGTCCAGCCGGGCTACGACCCGCTGGGCCACATGGTCAAGCAGTGTCACAAGCGGGGCATCCAGATCCACGCGTGGTTCGTCAACGGCGCCTACGGCGCAGCGCAGCCCAAACACGTCCTCGACAAGCATCCCGACTGGGCGGTCGACGAAGGGGCGGGCGGCAGCCTGTGGTATGATTTCGGCAAGCCCGAGGTCCGGCGGTTCCAGAGCGATCTGATGATCGAGTGCCTCAAGAAGTACGATCTCGACGGTCTCCATTTCGACTACATCCGCTACGGCCCCAAGCAGTGCTACTGCGACCACTGCCAGAATGAGTTCGCCAAACGATATGGCTTTGAGCCGATGACAGGGGCCAGGCGTACGACGTTCCCTACGGTCGTGGCGGGCATGTCCGCCAATCCGCTGGCGTCTCCGACCACGGCAGCGGTCCTGGCGGAGTTCTCCGAGGGCTCGCCTGCCATCGCGTTGAACAAGCTGGGGGCCGGCAGCGTGCTGCTGCTGAACTGGCACGCGGAGAACGAGATGCCGCCGGCAGTCTCCGAGACGGTCCAGCTGACACTGGGCGTCTGGACGACGGGCGGCGGGAAGGTCTTCCTTGCCACGACGGGGGCGACTAAGGCCGAGTACGGGGCGAGTTCGCTGGACGCCGCGAGGACCGCCCTGACGCGGCTTGGCCACACGCCCGCCACGATCGACGTCGGCCGCGTCGCGAAGTTGCCGGCCGACAGCGTGCTGGTGCTTCCGGCGGTCTACGTCATCGAGGAGAAGGTAGCGAAAGACATCGAGGCGTTCGTCAAGCGAGGCGGACAGGTGCTGATGCTGGACGGTCCCGTCAAGTCGATGCACCTGCCGGCCCTGCGCCGGATCACCGGCTTTGCCAAAGCGGGCCGCTACGTGCATCGCGACGAGGTCATCCGGTCCACCGGCCGCAGTCCGCTGGTGCCGCGAGGCGAACACCGCATCGACCTCAAGAAGGAAAAGACCCGGGCGCAGAAATGGGCGGAATATCGCATGCAGGGCGTCACCGAACTGGTCCGCGACGTCTATCGACGGGCCAAGGCGGCCAAGCCCAAGGCTCAGGTCACCACCGCGGTGTTCAGTTCCGTCGAGTCAGCCCAGAAGGCATACCAGGACTGGCCCCGCTGGCTCCGGGAGGGGGCCATCGACTACGTCGTCCCGATGGCGTACGCGGCCGACACGCATAAGCTGGGCCTTGAGATGGCCGAATGGAAGCGCATCGATCCCCATCTGACCCGGATCATTCCGGGCTTGTCCATCTACGACACACAGGACGGTCGGACCGTTACGCGCGACCTCGGCTTGATTCGCGAGCAGCACCGACTCTGTGAACGGCAGGGGGCGCACGGCAACGTCTACTTCTCTCTTCAGTATCTCAACGAAGGCGTGGTGGACGTATTCGGCCGAGAGTTCTACCCGAATGGGGCTCCCGCCTATGTGCCCGCCCTTCGGCCGGCGCGATAGCGTTCAGAGCGGCCGGCTCAGGCCGACGGATCGAGCCGCCGGCCCGCCAGCAAGAGCACGGCCAGGACCGCCAGAGCACCCAGCGCCAAACCCCAGATTGACGCCAGCCCCAGGCTACAGGGAATGTACGCGACGACCAGGGCGATCAAGGCGACCACCAGGCTGTAAGGCAACTGCGTGCGGACGTGCTGGATAAGGTCGCAAGAACTGGCCACCGAGCTGATGATTGTAGTATCGGAGATCGGCGAACAATGGTCCCCGAAGATGGCTCCGTCCAGCACGGCTCCCAGACTGACCATCGTAGTCGGTCCGTAGGAACTCCCATCGAGCGCGAACGCGATGGGGATGGCCGTCGGGATCAGGATGGCCATCGTTCCCCAGCTCGTTCCCGTCGCAAAGGACGTCATCGAGGCGACGATGAATAGCAGGGGGGGAAACCAGTGCGGCGGGATGCGGTCTGCCAGCAGGCTGGTGAGGAAGTCCCCGGTGTGCAGGCTCTGACAGCAGTGCTTGAGCGACCAGGCCAGGATCAGGACGATCGAGGGCAGCAGGGCGCGTTTGACGCCGCGGTAGACGCAGCCGGGCAGGGCCGACAGGGAAAGCGAGCCGGATAGCGTTCCGCACAGGGTTGCCAGAACGATGCCGAACAGAGCGGCACACATGAGCATGAGATGGCTGTTCTGTGAGGCGCTGATGACCTGCCGCCAGTAATCCCAGCTCAGAGGCGAGCCCCCGTCGGCCAGCTTCGCAGGCCCGCCTCCGTCGAGCCACAGGCCCGTGATGTGAAAAATGACCAGTCCGCCCAGCGGCAGCAGGGCGTTGACAGCCTTGGCCCCGGCGTGGCGGCCGGCGTCCTGCTCGCGGGTCTGGGGTCCGGCGGATCCATCACGCCCGGCCGCATCCCGCTCAGCGGCTCGCATAGTGCCAAATTCCCTGCCGATCAGGACTTGCGCGAAGATGAAGAATAGCATCAGCAGGCAGTAGAACCGGAAGCTCAGGGCGTCGAAGAACATGGCGTAACCGGTCTTGCCAAGACCGAGCTGGGCGCTGACGTCAGCGAAGAGGCCGACCTCATAGGCGATCCATGTGCTCACAACCGCCAGTCCCGAGACCGGGGCACTGGTGGCGTCGACCAGGAATGCCAGCTTGGCCCGGCTGGTTCGGAAACGATCGGTAATCGGCTGCATCATCGAGCCGACGATGATCGCGTTGGCGTAGTCGTCGATGAAACAGACGACGCCCATCACGGCCGTGGCCAATTGGGCAGACTTCTTGCTTCGCACACGCTTGAGCAGCCAGACCACGATCCCGGCGAAGCCTCCTGAAGCGATGATGATCTCGACCATCGTGAAGATGGGCGGGATGAAGGAGAGGATCAGCAGGTTCGTGGCGGTCGAGACTGTCTGGGTCACATAGGAGGCGGTTGCGGCGAGGCCCTGGCCCCACGCCGGACCGCCGGCGGGGGCTTGCGGGACGCTGGTGAGCAAGCCTCCCACGAGGATGGCTACGCCCAGGCTGATCATGACGTGGTGCGTCAGGAAGGCCAGCACAATCGCCAGTAGGGGCGGGACGATGCTGTACCATGGGGCGGCCGGGCTGGACCCGTCGGCAGGGGCCAGCCATGCCGCCAGAGCACACACGGTCACAAAGACCGCCGCCGCCACCGCAATCCTGGTGATCGTCTTCGTCTGCAAGGCGTCCTTGAATCCTGAGTTATCCATGCACAAGCCGTTCGGCCCACGACCTGGTGGCTCAAACCCGTCGCAGGTATTCTCGCGAAAGCCGCGATCAACGCAAGCCAAAAAGAAGAGTCCTCCGGTAGTTCCCTCGGCGCCCGTGCGCCACTGGCGGGCAGAAGGCCGTCAGCCACCCGACGCGGTATGCCTGGTCCTATATCATGACGTCTCGTGGTGTTCTGGGGGGACTTGCCAACGCCGAGAATCCGGGGAGACCGGCTGACGATGATTCCTTGAGGTCCGAGTGTACGGCAGAGTGTGGGGACAATGACCGACGCTGGCAGCGTTCAACGTCGTGACGCGTAAAATCTGCGATATTAGTACTGATATCTTGGTTTTTTTGCTTGCATTCTCCTATTGGTTTGGGTATAATACTATCGTGGTCGGGGTAGTGGCAGCGAGGGAAGAGTGATTGTCCAGAAGGCATGGTTGCGTGGTCTGCCGGGAGTGCAGTGCTCTATGAAGACGGTCGTGGTTGCGTTGCTCTTGGTAATTCTTGTCGCAGGCTGTAGTCCAACAAATCGCAAGGGGCTGATCGCCGCCGGATATGCGCCAGAATACGTCGACGGCTACGTCGATGGCTACTCCGCCGGCTGTCACACAATCGGCCATCCCTTCTACCGGTTCACACGCGATACGACGCGATACGAAAAGGACAATCGCTACAAGAAGGGTTGGGAAGACGGCTTCACCATTGCGCGGTGCGATTACGCCGCCGTGTGGTAAGACCCGATCCGACTGCCCTGTCTCTGATCTGGTTTCTTCGAAGTACCAGTTCCTGCCGTAGCCTCCCTGCCGATTTGGCATCACGCCGAACATAGATTACACTTTCTTTGGAGCCTCCTGCGGATCCGCTCGGGGCGCGCCGTCAGTGTCGCCCCCGCCCACGGCCTGCTGCAGGGAGTCCGACCCAAGCTTGACATCCAGCGAGAGCTGGAAAATTTGGTCCGTGGCACGCACCACTCCGCCGCCTCAGGTGCGTGCCACCGTTTTTTTTGCGCACTGCGAGACGGAACTGAGACAGAAGATGGCTTGGTCGGGAGTGAGGGGGGAACCAGCCGACAGCGAAAGAGCCGCGTCCGATCGCTCACGCAGTGGGTCGGTGACGCGGCTCAGGCATTCAACCGGTCTTTCCGGTGTGTCGCGGGCTTGCGAGAGTTCGCCTACAGGAGGACGACAGGCTCTGTCTCCTCGGAGAACTGCTTTGATTCGCGTTTGTGGGTCTTGAGCTGAACCTGGGGTTCCTCGGCCTCCGACGTGACGGACGCCTCCAGCGGCGACCAGCGGCTCTTGGCCTTCTTGACGATCTGGATCAGGCGGCCGATTACCGAGTCCGGCGTGTCGTCAAAAGGGTCCACGACCAGGCTTTTCAGTTCATCAAACAGCTCATCGGATATCTGGATTGATTTCATGACTCTCCTCCCCTGGCAGGATGGCTGGTTGCTTCGTGCGGCATCTGCGCCGCACACGATCACCTCACACAAAATATAGAAACTAATCCCGGCCGTAGCCAAATCGTTTGTTCGCATGCGGCAGGGTACACCCTTCCTGGCGAAACCGCAGCCGGCTGTCCCGGGCCGTGGGGGCGAAACGGATGCGTTGCCCCGGGTATTGTGGAAACTACGTATTTTTCGGCCTCCACGAGGATTTGGAATGCCATTCCCCTTAACTGACCGGGAGATGCATCGAGAACAAACATGACGATGGGTGATGCAGACGAAGAATCACCGATAGCCGGCGGCAGTGTCGCTGGACTGCCTCCGGGCAGGCCTGATCTGGACGAAGGGGCTATGAGAGTGGGCAACGATATGCGGTACGAGATCCGTCCCGCCACCTCCGGGGACATCGGCGAGCTGGTGAAGATGCAGACTGCCTTGCAGCAGAGCACGCTCCGCACCGGGACCCGTATGCTGCGGCTGAGCCCCTATAGCACCGCCCGGCTGAACGAGTATTATCGGGCACAGGTCAGCGACGACCACACGCATCTGTTGGTTGCCACAACCAGCGAAGTCGATCACCCCGTCGGGATGGGCATGGGGAAGATCTGGGTCCACGCCGACTACGTGCCGCCCCGATCGGGCGAACTGATCGACATCTGGGTCGAGCCGAGCTACAGGCGCCGGGGGCTTGGCGGACGTATCGTCAGGCGGCTATTGGATTTCTTCCATTTGCGCAGGGTGGAGTTCCTGGCCGTCAACTACGTGCACGGAAACGGCTCCGCCGAGGCCCTGTGGAGGAAGCTCGGCTTCAGCCCGGTCCTGATCACCGCAACCGCCGAGCGAAGTCAGGCGATGGCGGCGATCGGACCGGCTATGAGCCATATCGCGCCGGTGGTCTGCCGCAGGAGCGCGGCGGCCGAACAGGTTGTTGCTGTCGCAAGCCTGTCCGGTGTAGGCGCCTGCCGTCAACTATGCGGCGCAGGCAAGGTTCAGGAGTGAATTGGCAAGGATCACCGCCACCGAGACCGCGATGGTCAGCCTGCCGCTGGTGTGATTCGACCTCGACCACGAAAGCAGACCCAGGATCAGGCCCGCCAGACCCAGGGCGTTGGCGACGGCCAGGAACACCGCAATGTTCCCGATGGTGGCCGGCTCAGCCTGCATGGCGATCAGACGCACTCGGTTGGAACTCTGACCGATGAGACCCCAAGGCATGCTGGGTTCCACGGTCTCTTTCTCTTTCGTATCCTTGGCCTTATCCTGATCGCTACCCGCGGCGTTGTAGTTGTAGATGCTTCCCGCCGCCAGCAGGGCCTGCCCGCCGATGAAGACCCATGCCACCAAGACCAGCACGAGGCTTCGGGTATGTCGCTTCTTGTCGTTGTCGTGCGTTATTATCGACATGTTGTCTCTCCCCAAAAGTTCGCAGTCAATCGTTCAATGCACCGTTCAGCAGGGGGGCATTGTGTCCGCTCACGCCTCCCCAGTCGACTGAGGGGGCGTATTCTGAGTGGAGCCAAATAAATTATGGCAATGGACGAGGCAGCGGGCAAATGGCTGATGCTCGCAGTCTGCGAGAGCGCCGCCGGGGCGGCATCGTTACGGTTGGCGACGATGCGGGGCCGTCGCGGCGATGGCGGCGGTTCGTTCGGTCTGCTCTCGGCAGGCCGGACGCCGTGAGGTACATTGCCGAGGGGCCATTCTATCGTCTCGGTTCGACCGAGGTCGTCTCGAACGCGGAGTCGGGCAACGTGTGGATGAAACAACGCAGTCTCTCGGCGTTCTCCACGAGATGGCCGGCAAGGCGGCGCAGTTCGGACCGGAGCATGGGGTGATTCTGCTCCAGCCGCTCCAGCTCATTCCGGACCGCCTTCATGATGTCGGTCTGAGTGATGATGCCGCACACCTTCCGGGGATGGTCCATAACGACCAGGCGGTGAAGCCGCATGGTGTCCATCTTCTTGCCCGCACTCAGAACGGAATAGGTCGATGGAATACTCACGATCGGAAAAGACATGATTTCCACCACCTGCGTCGTGGCCGGGTTTTTGTGCAGCGCAACCACGCGTCGAAGCAGATCCTTCTCGGTCAACATGCCGGCCACTTCCTGGCGATGCATGGTGACCAGGCAGGAGATGCCGCGGGAGGCCATGATTCGAGCGGCCTCGGCAGCGGTAGCTCCGGTGTCCACCGTGGCGATCTCCGTGCTCATGATTTCGGAGACCGACCCCAGAGGACTGATCGAGATGAGGCCGCGTGTGACATCGGTCTGTGTGACGATGCCCACGAGAGCGCCGGCGTCGACCACCGGCAGCCGCTTGATGCCCTTGGCCTCCATGATCTTGCCGGCGTCAATCACCGATTCCTCGGGTGAGATGACCTCTACGGGACTGGACATCCGCTGGCCGATACGCAAGCGATGGAAATCGCTGTCGTTGCCTGCGATTCCCTTGAGGATATCTTTGTCGGTCAGGATGCCGATGACCATCTCGTCGTCCGTGACGACGACGCAGGAGATGTTGTTCTCGGACATGCGCCTGGCTGCGGCGAAGACCGTGTCGTCAGGGTTTGCTGAGATGATCTCCCTGCCCATGATGTCACGTACCTTCAGCGTCCCACCGGTCGCGGGGAATACGCAGGGGACAACCGCATTTCTATTGTGCGACGTCTCGGTTACCTCGGCCACAGACTCCATCAGTCCACTCCTGAAGAACAGGCTTCTCGAGTATTGCGGTGCCATCCCTTGAGTTCGACCGCTCCGTGTTCCTACTGATCTCTTCTTTCGGCAAATATCCGGACCAACTTGGGGAAAGGCTTGATTTGCCTGGTCCGGACTGGAGAAAATACGCATTCCGCCTCGGTCCGGCGGCCGACCCGGTTCCGATTGCGGCTGCCTCGGCAAGCCGGTTGTGGCGTGCGGGGTGGGCTGGTATGCTACGCCGCACAGACAGTCCACAAGACATGGCCAACTGGGATGCAGTCATGAATCGACTGGACAAGGCCAGAAGCCTTCTTCGTCAGTTCAAGGGCGACGACTATTTATTCGGACCTGGCGTACTGCCACGAATCGGACGGCAGGTCCGAAAAGCTGGAGATCAGGCCGCTCTGGTCCGGGGCACTTTCCGAGGCAGCGACGACTACGTGCGAGTGATCCGGCGGTCGCTGGCGGACGCCGGAGTTGAGCTGTCCGCGGAGATTCGGGGCGCTCGGCCGAACACGCCCACGGAGGATGTCCGCCGGATTCGTGGCGAGTTGGCGCAGTCCGACGCGAATGTGGTCGTCAGCTTCGGCGGCGGCAGTACGATCGACGCGACCAAAGCGGCGATGGTGCTCTGGGTGGCAGGGGGCCAGATCGACGAGTATTTCGGTACGGCTCTGGTGGCTGAGGCTCTTCGCCGGTCGGGCAGGACGCTGCCCGGACACGTAGCCATCCAGACCATCGCCGGCTCAGCGGCGCATCTGACGAAGTACTCGAACGTGACCGATCCGGCCACCGGTCAGAAGAAACTGATCGTCGACAATGCCATCGTCCCGGCGTATCCGGTCTTCGACTGCGACCTCACTCTCACCGAGCCGCCGGCGCTGACGGCTGACGGGGCGTTCGACGGGATGTCTCACCTGCTCGAAGTCCTCTATGGAGCGGTGGGAAGGCCTCACTGTCGCCTGGCCGCTGAGATCACGGAGACCGGCCTCGCTCTGATCCTCGAACACCTGCCTGCCGTGATGGCCGACCCGTCCGACCGGCTGGGACGCGAGGCCCTCGCACTGGCGACCGACCTGGGTGGCTACGCGATCATGATCGGGGGCACCAACGGGGGGCACCTGACGAGCTTCTCCCTGGTCGATATCCTGCCGCACGGGCGAGCCTGCGCGCTGATGAATCCCTACTACACCGTCTTCTTTGCACCGGCTATCGAACAGCCTCTCCGCGAGGTCGGGCGGATCTGGCGCCGCGCCGGCCTGATCCCCACGTCTGCCGGAACCGATTTCGATGTCCTTGCAGGCCGCAAGCTGGGCCTTGCCGTCGCCGAAGCCATGCTCGCCTTCGCCAGGCAGGTCGGGTTTCCGACCCGCCTGAAGGATGTGCAAGGGTTCACCTGGGCCTACATCGACCGCGCCCTGACCGCGGCCAAGGATCCCCAGTCGAGCATGAAACTCCAGAACATGCCCATACCCATGACCGCCGAAATGGTCGACGACTACATGGGCCCTGTACTGGAGGCCGCGGCCACGGGCGACCTGAACCGGATTCGAAACCTCCCCTGAAAACCCCGTTCGCCCGACCGGTGTTTTGTGAGGCCGCACCAAACCGCGTTCACCTGGCTCTCGAGGCCGTCTCAAATGGCCGCACCGAATGAGCAAAAGGCTGATTCGGCTCCGCCATTTGCCTATCACCGATTCCAATCTACGCGTCGAACTATTATGTGGCTTTTCGGTACAATGAATTCTGTGTTTCTCGCAGAGGGATCGTGCCGATCAAAGGACTGAACGCGGCCTTCTGCGTGAGAAATGACACGAATCCGTTTGGAAGGCAACGGCAATGTATAAGCTGAATCCGAAGGTCGATACGAGCGGTATGGACAGCCTGACGCTGTTCGAGTTCCCACCTGCCGGCCTCGTGGAACTTTTCGGCGACGCCTGCGACAGCGACGGCTGCAAGGTCTCCCGCAAGCACGTCTTCACCAGCGACCGAGGCGACGTCTTCACCGTCTACGATTGGAAGCAGACCACCCTCTACCGTGGCGAAGACAGCGGGGCGCCCACGCCGGAGGAGTTCTGGCGGAGTCGCGAGCTGAAGCCCCTCCGCGTCGGTGGTCGCGTCGGCAGCAATCCGCGCCCGTTCCTCAAGTGGCTCCAGGCCCAATACGAACTGCGTGCGGCCATCCGCCGGGCCGGTCAGACCCCCGACACCGAGCGCCCCTGACGACCGTCGACCAGCCCGCACGCCGGGCGGACGGGATACGGGGTGGTGGACTGTAGATTTGCGCATCACCACGAATGCGCGATCCTCATCGCTCCATCCGCAATCGAGACGGGTTCAGTCTGTTTCTTGCCTTTGTGTGTATCCGCCTTTACAATGCCCGCCGTTTGACGTCGGCAGGGCCGGTCAACGAGCCACCCTGCCTGGGAACACGAGCGCATCGAGAAAGGAAGGGGCATGTTAGGACGTACCGACCCGACGCGAACGCAGGCCTGGAAGCAGCTTGCCGGTCATTTCGAAACGATCAAAGACGTGCACATGAAGGACCTGTTCGCTCAGGACAGGGATCGTTTCAGCGCTTTCTCGACGCAGTTCGAAGACATCCTCGTCGACTATTCCAAGAACCGGATCACGCGCGAGACGCTGGAGCTGCTGCTGCGGCTGGCCCGCGAGACGGGCGTCCCCGAGGCGATCGAAGCGATGTTCTCCGGCGAACGGATCAATGAGACCGAAGGCCGGGCGGTGCTGCACGTGGCGCTGCGCAATCGGTCGAACGAGCCGATCCTCGCCGATGGCAAGGACGTCATGCCGGCGGTCAACGCGGTCCTGGACCAGATGCAGGCCTTTTCCGATGACCTCCTGTCGGGCCGGTGGAAAGGCTACACGGGCAAGCCCATCACGGACATCGTCAACATCGGCATCGGCGGCTCGGACCTGGGACCGGTCATGGTCACCGAGGCGCTGCGGCCCTGTTGGAACCATGTCAGGCCCCATTTCGTCTCCAACGTCGACGGCACCCACATCGCCGAGACGCTTCGCAGGGTCGACCCCGAGACGACGCTGTTCATCGTGGCCTCCAAGACCTTCACCACGCAGGAGACGATGCGCAACGCCCACTCGGCGCGCGACTGGTTCCTCCGGACCGCCAAGGAAAGCGACATAGCCAGGCACTTCGTGGCCGTCTCGACGAACCGCGCCAAGGTCGAAGAGTTCGGCATCGATCCGGCCAATATGTTCGTCTTCTGGAACTGGGTTGGCGGCCGCTATTCGCT
>Ga0068714_10002921_pt1 | contig 21034 bp, 19 predicted proteins | sample MTBNYHSulfiMetaG_FD_62988 | JGI IMG/M metagenome (GOLD analysis project Ga0068714, IMG submission 62988) | Enrichment culture microbial communities from rom New York Harbor, USA that are MTBE-degrading - MTBE-NYH (New York Harbor Sulfidogenic)... | ecosystem: Environmental > Aquatic > Marine >... | reverse complement strand
ACGATCGGACGATCCCTTCATTACTAATAAATCAGGAATCCTTTCTTCCATGTTAATCACTTTGTAACCGGGATGCAAGCGCTGTGAAAAACTCTGTCTCTCCAGTACCGTATAATCTCACCCCAACCGCTCAATCCACGTAAGTCAGCACCAATTGGCGGTTCAACGGCAGTTCAAAACGCGCCGTGGCTTCCGGACCGAAGGTTCCTGTGTACTGGCAGTTTTCATCCACAATCCGGCTGGTGCAGCCCACCCCAACCACCGACGCCGTCCAGGTATATTGGCTGTCCAGAGAGAGATAAGCTACAAAGATGCCTTTGGCGTTGGTGGTGGCTTCGGTGCGGAGTTCATCCGCACCGGTTCCCTGGTAAACAGCGACGGTGATATCATCAATGGGTTCGCCCGCAGAATCCACCACCCTGCCCATCACGATATAACTTTCCGAGACGCTGACCTGCGGCAGCGCGGTGATCGGTCCGGAGAGTTCCAGCAGCGCTGTCGCCATATAGCCCACTGTCCCATCCGGCAGCCGCACCCGCAGCCAATCATCTCCCGGAGCCCTTCCCAGCGCTTCCAGCCGTGTCCCCTGCAGTTCCTGACCAATCACTTCAAACATTGTTCCCGGTCCGGCTCGAAGGTTGAGTGAATCCACACCGACCCACACGCTGAAACCTGGCATCTCTTCTGTCGCCGCGGTTGGAAGGGATGGCGCAGTGGGGGACGGCTCAGGCGTTTCGGAGGATTCGAGTGTTGGGGTGCTGGTTGGCAGCGCCAGCGCCGTGCGGAACGCCGGGTCCAGGGTCGGTTCCGGAGCGGCTTCAAGCGTGCATGCCAGACTGGCAGTCAGAAGCAAAATCGCGGAAAGGATAATTCTCGTCCCGTGAGGTTTTTTCATGATCCCTCCCTCTCGATATAATCCGCTTTTTTATCATTTTTGAACCTGGACTCATCCAATAACACACGATGGATATGTGGGTCACGCTCCAACATACGCACCTGTATCATATCTCCGGGTTTCAAACCAATAGCATACTTCTTTTTGACTTCCGCTTTACCTTCATAGGTTTCATAGTATCGATACGCTATCCAAAACTCATTACTGATCCGGCCTTCTTTTCCCCATATTTCCAAAACTTCTGCCTGGGTATCAACGCCCTGAGAAGCCAAATCAGCCGCTGCGCTGGCTGAACGCCAATGCCTGAAAACCATCCAGAGGAAGAGCGCCATGATCACAATATAAATGAGAAGATTCCCAACATGTTGTAAAAGATTAGCACCGCCCGAATCCAAAACTGCGAGCAAGTTGGGGAATACCAGCCATAAACCAGTTGCTATTCCCAGCGCCAACATTACCACTGCTGTAACAATCTCTCGTATTGCAGAAGAGGTTTGTCTGTAGATATAAATTTTTGTAGGGATTTCCTGAATGTCCATATAATTACACTCATCCTGTATAAAGAATGATTCTATTCTAATCCATCACAACGCGTTGGTCATCCAAGTTAATAGTTTTGTTAAGCCTGGTCATAGCAGATACCAACAAGAAGGGCAAACCCAGGATGAAACAACAGTGTATTTCAGTTTGACTTCATGTTAGTGGTGGCATAGAATTGGGTAGATTACTTTGGGTTTTAAAGACTTAATAAATTTTACATCTTTTAGAAAGAAGCGCGAATATAACATGAAGAAGATTGGATTAATTGTAAATCCCGTCGCGGGCATGGGGGGCAGCGTAGGACTGAAAGGCACCGATGACGGCATGCACCGCGAAGCGCTCGCTTTAGGCGCTCAACCGGTAACCCCTAAGCAAACCGCTGTATTTTTATCTGCAATTCAGAAAGCCGAACAGATTATTTTTTTTGCCGCGCCTGGTAAAATGGGCGCGGATTATCTCTCGGAATCCGGGCTGCCTTGCCAGGTCATCGGAGAAATCCACGCTGAAACCAGCGCGGCAGATACCATTCGCATCGCCAAACAGATGGCAGAAAGTGGGGTCAATCTGCTGGTGTTTGTCGGGGGAGATGGCACCGCGCGGGATATTCACGATGCCATTGGCATCCGTGTTCCAGTTGTCGCTGTTCCCTCCGGCGTGAAGGTGTTCAGCGCGGTTTTCGCTGTCAGTGCCCGGGGGGCAGCCGGTATTGTGGATGCTTTTGTGGATGGAACCGGACTGACCGAAGAAGAGATCCTGGATATTGATGAAGAAGCTTACCGCGATAACCATCTTGAAGCCCGCCTGTATGGCACGCTGAAAGTCCCCGATGTGCGGGCTCTCATTCAGCACGGCAAAGAAGCCTCCCGTGCCACGGCATCCAATGAAGAAGCCAGGATGGATATCACCGACACCCTCGCCGAAAAGATGAAGCCGGATACCCTTTATCTTCTGGGAGCTGGCTCCACAATCAAAGCCGTTGCCGGAGAAATGGGACTTTCCAAAACGCTGCTGGGGATAGACGCGCTTTTCAATAATGAGCTGGTTGGCATGGATTTGAATGAACAGGACCTGCTGGCATTACTTGAAAAATATCCGCGCCGCAAGATCATCGTCACCCCCATTGGCGGCAATGGGTTTATTTTTGGCCGCGGTACACGCCAGTTCACGCCAGCCGTTCTTCAACAGTTTGGCAAAGAGAATATCCTCGTGGTCGCCACTCCGGATAAGATTTCCAACCTGGAATGCCTCCGTGTGGATACCGGCGATTTAGAAACCGACCAGATGCTCAGCGGGTATATTTCTGTGATTGTTGGATATCGTGAGACTCGGGTAATGAAAGTGGCGGTCTAGTCTTCATCCATCTTTGGGTGCGGACCAGACTGTTGTCCTGTTTCTTCCCTGATTTTTAGAGGCGTACAGCGCCCGGTCCACTCTGGACAGAAGCGTTTCCAGGCTGACCTTTTCGCCAGGCACCAGGCTGGTTGCACCCAGGCTGATCGTGACTGGCATCGCCTGTCCATCCACAAAGACTGCAAGTTGTTCCACCCCTTCTCGCAGTCTTTCAGCTGCTTCCAGCGCTTGCTGCGGGCCAGTTTCCGGCAGCAAAAAGATCATTTCGTCTCCCCCGTAACGGGCCAGCACGTCCACCATCCGCATGGTTTGCCGGCAGAACTCCGCCACCTGGATCAACACCTGATCCCCAACCAGGTGGCCATAAGTATCATTGATGGTTTTGAAATGATCAATGTCCAGCATCACAAGCGAGAAACCAGTGCCGTAGCGCCGGAATCGTTCCAATTCCAGATTGATCCTTTCAAAGAAATGCCTTCGATTGAACAATTCACTGAGTGGATCTGTTCTTGCCAATTCCTGAACACTTCGCAGCAGTGCCGCCCGCTCTGTAACGTCATGGAAAATTAACAGGGTTTTGTGAGCGCGAACGTTCTTCTCGGAAAACCGGATGATTTTCGTCTCGTAGGTCTTTATATCCCCATTTTTCTGCCGCGTGATCTCAATTTCCGGGTTGTTTCCCTCCCAGACAGGCGCAAGCTGGTCCCACACAGTGGGAAAACTGGAAAGCGGGCGGCCAAGACATTCGCGCAACGAAATATCAAAGATTTGCTGCCCGGCCAGGTTGAGGTCGATGACCCGATCTTCATGATCCAGCACAGCCACAGCGTCCCGCATATGGTCCAGGATCAGACTGCGCGAAATTGGCACCAGATCAAACAGATGGTAGCGGGAAATCCCTACCACATAGGCCAGTGATCCAAAAGCAAATACCAGCGAGGAAAAATCCAGTTGCATGCCGGGGATCAACCTGAGCACGAAAACAATGTTGTACACAAGGGGGAGAATTGCCCCAACCACAATCCAGAAGGGCTGCCTGCGGTACAAACGGATTGAATGAAAATAGTATTGGATGATCCAGAAAGATCCTATCGCGACCAGCGTGTACGAATACACCGCGTGTACCCAGAACCAGTAACCAAACTGCACCCGAAAGCTGAGTAAATTATCCTGTGGGATGTAAAACACATAGTCCCAGAGCAGGTTGCTCAATGAGTCTGTCCAGGCGACCAGGATTGTCAACATGGGAATCACTGCCAGCAACCACACACTTCGGGTGCGGATCCCTTTTCCCCGTCCGGTGTATTCCGCCGCGAAGATTAACCATACAATTGGGGCTGCCGCGATAAACACATACGTCACCCGGAGAAAAAAGAAAGTCCAGTACGGTGTTTGAGCGATCAATTGCATTGTATCGAAAAACACCCAACCCAGGATAACCATCATCAACCAGATCATGGCTGAAACGCCAGGCGTGGAACGATGCCGCTGGGTGAAATAAATCGCCAGGATCAATGTGGATATTGCCAGAGGTGATAGCGTTAAAAATAATGTGAACTGCCAGCTCATAGAACGGTATTTTTCCCCATCCAAAATGCCCCAAAATTAATTTTAAGGGTATTCCAGAAATATAAATTGATTATACGGTAAAATCCTTTAAGGTGTAGATTTTAAAAACCTTTCAAATCAGCAAAGTAAAGCTTGTTATCAGAAATCTGTCTGATAAATTGCGTTTTGCCCTTGAAACTATTGTGCTGAAAGCTCGTGTCCAACCAAAAATATGGATACACATCATCATCCTCCCAACATCCCGGCAAAAAAATATTCTTCTGCTATCCTGTACCAGCCAATGTTTTACTGGTCACTCCCCTTTGTATTCCTTTCTTTTGCGCTCCCTGTTTACAGCAAAGCCCTGGGTGCCAGCGCGCTGGAGATTGGCGGATTATTCTCCATGTTTACTGCAACTACGCTGGTGCTCCGTCCTCTCATTGGATGGGCAGTTGACCGCTTTGGACGTAAGCAGTTCCTGGTAGCTGCGTTTGGTCTGTACACCCTTTCCATGATCCTGTTTGCCCTGTCAGACAATATGCTGGGATTGTATGCCTCCCGGCTTGTGCAGGGCATTGGGTCTTCCCTGTTGTGGATTGCGGTAAATACGATTGTCGCTGATCTTTCCACCAAAGAGGATTTGGGAAGGGCAATGGGAAGAGTCAAAGAGATGACTGCCCGCGGTGGGATGGTGGGTGCTTTTGCTGGCTTTTTGTTAATCACCACTCTGTCCGAAGAGATTAGCTGGCAGGTAATTTTTTTCGGTTTTTCCGCTTTTACCCTTCTGGCAGGATGGCTTGCGTGGCGCAGTGTCCCGGAGACTCGGGTCAACCAATCCACGGCAAACAAAGAGCGGCAGCCGCTTTCATCCAATCTGCTCAAGCTGCTGCTGGTGATCTTCATCACCGGAGCCTCTGAGGCAATGTTGGGGCCAATCTTCCTCATTTACCTCGCCGATCGTTTTACCACCGATATCGACGCGCTGGCTTTTGCTTCCATTCCGGCAGGACTGGTGTGGGGCTTTCTGGCCGGGCGCCTGGGTAGCCTCAGTGATCGTTTTGGCCGTGTACGGATGATGGCGGTTGGATTGGCTGGATCGGGGCTGCTCTCGATCGTGCTGCCGCATCTTCCATCTTTGTTTTGGCTGGGTGTGTTTTATGCACTCAACGCAGTTACCTGGGCTACGTCTGAGCCGGCTGAAGCCGCTCTGGTAGCCGAATACACGGGAAATCAGGAGCGGGGTATGGGGTATGGTCTATATGATTTCGCCGGCAATGTTGGCGCCACTTTTGGACCGCTGCTGGGTGGCTGGCTGTATGACCAGGTTGATCAGGCAATGCCGTTTTACATGAATGGTGTCATACTCTTCTTCTGTGCCATCTGGGTTGTTATTCTGTTAGGCAGAATCCAGCAGGCGACCAACCCGGCGAATTACGCTCCGAAAATCCGGTTTCCTGAACCTTAGACAATCTGTTTCTTCTGAACTTGCCAGTCAGTATATTATGTATAAGCAGATGCAGATTTTAGACAATAAAATCGCAGCAGATACTCTCTTTTTCATTTTTCTCCTCTCCGCTGTGCAGCGGAAACAGACGCGGCTTCTACGCCCATAGAAGCCGCGTCTCCTGTTGCAACTCCTTCGAAGGCAAAGCCAGGCCAACCGCTCTTTCTAGATATCCTGTAAGCGGGTCTCACTGAGCAGGGCGATAACACCTATCCCAACTCCGTGCCGTTTCATCTCCATACGATACACCCCAACGCTACGCCGACACCTGGCGAATCCTCATCACCGATGGAAATGTTTTGGGAGAACGAATTCTGACGCACGACAATGCCAATGAACAGCCCTTCACCCGGTCGCTTTCCGGTCTGGTAATCCCCGACAATATTTCCAAAGTGACCATCCCGGGCCATGACAAAATCAACGGCTCTGGCGGTAAACCCTGGAAATCTCAGTCCCTGGTCGAGACTAACCACTCACCGCGCGCTTCCTACAAGTAATCCAACCCGCAAATCCAACTTTGGTTCATTGGTTTCTATTGCGCTCTATGATATGCTGTGTCTGATTCACTGGAACCACATCAGTATCCGGAGATAAACCATGACAGTAATCAAACAAAACATCCCTCGCCAGCGCGTACGCGCAGCCGCCTTATTGCTCGCTCTGCTGCTTTTCCCGATTACAATGAATTATCTTTCCCCTTACCTCATTATCGATTCGGCCGCCGGAGGCACAATCAATGCAAGCCTGGTTGTCTTTGGGCTGCTTTTCCTCACAGCGTTCATCTTTTTTGGCCGCGCCTGGTGCGGGTGGATCTGCCCGGCGGGCGGGTTGTCTGAGGCCTGCTTTCCCATCCAGAACAAACCTTTTAATAGCCGCCTGAAATGGATCAAGTGGCTGGTCTGGGGACTCTGGTTGGCGGCAATTGTCCTTGTGGCATACTCTGCGGGTGGATATCACGCGGTTGACCTGCTTTATAAAACTGAGACCGGGATCTCTATCAGCGAACCCTTCATGTACATGATGTATTACTTTGTGCTGGGCACTTTCATCACCCTCTCTCTGACTCTGGGGAAACGCGGCGGATGCCACACCATCTGCTGGATGGCTCCTTTCATGATCCTCGGGCGGAAGCTCAGCAATCTGCTGCGCCTGCCCGGTCTGCGCCTCAAAGCTGAACCCGGTGCCTGTACCGCCTGCCAGCGCTGCACCGCGGCCTGCCCAATGAGTCTCGAAGTGCACCACATGGTCGAGCGAAACCGTATGGAGCACAGCGAGTGCATCCTGTGCGGCAGCTGCGTGGATACCTGCCCGCGCAGTGCGATCCATTTCCGGGTTAACGGTCCGTGAAAACAATATCCAGGCAGCGCATTGACACCCACTCCCGCCCCATCTATACTGGTATAAATATTGGCTCATTAGGGAGCAATTCTCATGTTCAGTTCTGATCTTGAAACTTATCTTAAACAAACGCTGGTCCCCATCCGCCTCGCGGTTCAGAGTGATACCGGCTGGCCGGTTGTGCTATCGTTGTGGTACATCTACCATCAGAACCATATCTACTGCGCCACCCAGGAAAGCGCCAGAGTGGTTGGTTGGCTGCGCAAGGATGCCCGCTGCGCCTTTGAGATCGCCAGCGACCAGCCCCCCTACTGCGGCCTGCGCGGGCAGGCGCGTGCCTATCTCGAGCCGCAGCACGGCGAACATATCCTGCGCCTGTTACTCCAGCGCTATCTGGGAGGAGTCGACAATCCTTTGGCCCGCGGCCTGCTCCAGCGCTCCAGTCGAGAGGTCGCTATTCGCCTCGATCCAATCAACCATTTCACCTGGAATTACCGGGAGCGAATGAAGGAATCACCGGGTGCCGACATCAATAAACCATGCCCGGAATAATGCCAGCGTCTCATCGCCCTGCGATTTCTGCCCAGGCGCGGCATGATAGTTTTATGAACCGCGCCTCATCTTCTCGTTGCCCTGCGGATAACATTTCAAACCCGCCCAAAACACAATCTATTTTGCCAAAAAGGATATTTTCCTTTGGCCGCTGAAAAAAACACAAAAGACCTTTTTATCCCACTCTATCCCCTCCTGGCAGCGCTCGAGGGAATGGTGGCTGTGCTGTTGCTTTTCAGCCAGCGCTCGATGGAGCGCAACGCCTGGCTGCTTGGGTATTCCAAAGAGCGCATTCTGCTGGGTGGGGCCGCACTGATGGGTGTTCTCGTCCTGGGGGTGCTGGGGTTCCTGACGTATCGCAGCGCTGCCCTGCGCCAGAGGATTGCCGCGTACCTGGACCGGCATCTGGGAAACAGCAGCCTGCTTCAGGTCTTTGGCACCCTTCTAGCCTGGCTCCTCCTGATCATTATTGGGCTTGTAGTCCTCTTCAATACCCCTTTCGCCCGTAATCTTGGCCTTCTCGGAGCCATTTATAACCGCGCCGCCGCGCTGTTGGGATGGGCTGCCCTTTTAATCCTCCAGACCGGAATTTTCGCCTGGATACGCTATCGCGAACACCTTACCGGGATTCGACTCGATTCCATCCTGATTGGAAAAACCCTCCTCGCCCTGCTTCTGGCGACCCTGGCGATAGCCCATGTCATCATTTTGGTTTTTCGTCTGGATTTGTTGATCTCCATCCCCGGCTGGTTCTGGCAATTCCACGAAAAAGAAACCGGCCCGCGCGATCTGATCCTGCCGGTCTTATTCTTCGCGCCCATCGCTGCCGCCATCTGGCTTTACCGCCACCCGCGGCGCGGCAAAACCGGATTGCTGCTGCTCATCGCCCTGGGTCTCTTCCTTCAATATGGTTTCGGCCTGGCGGATGAGTTTGGGGTCGATACGGTGCGCCGCAAGTACAGCGAGTCCGGGCACAAAGTTTACGTGCAGCATGCCTGTGACGACCCCGGCCTGATCCGGGCTATTACCAGCTATGAATCGCTCTATGGAGACCTGCGTTACGTATCCACCAAAACCCCTGGGGTGCTTTCAGTGTATATCCTCACCCAAAAACTTGCCAATTTCCTCCACCCACAGCGCAGCTATGCGGCGTGTATGGAGGAGACCACCCGATTCATGCTATGGGTCTATCCCCTGCTTTCTTTCTCGGTCTTAGCGCTGCTGTACTGGCTGAACCGCGAACTCCTGGATGGAGAAGACGGCTTGCTTCCCGGACTGTTATATCTTTCCTGTTCCAACGTAATTCTCATTCCCCTGTTTCTCGATCAGGCCGTTTACCCACCGGTTTTCCTGCTGGGCGCGGCGCTGATGGTGATCACCGTCCGCAAACAGTCCTTTAAATGGACCTTGTTTTCCGGAGTAGCCGCGTACGCGATGATGTTCCTGTCCTTCACTTTCCTGACCATCCTGCCTTTCGCTGCGGTCTTATTCACCTTTGATTACTGGGTACACCGCAAACAACGCCGCTTCACCGACCTGATAAAACTGGGCGCGGGCCTTCTGCTGGGCGCGCTGGCCCTATACGCTGTGCTGCGCGTTGGGTTGAATTTTGATATCCTGACCCGCTATGAGAATATGATGGTTGTCCACCGCTATGATGATTTCTTCGCCCGCTACCCGGAGATGACCATTACCCCCGAGATCCTCGAACGCGGTTTTCGCCCCACCCTGTCCGACACGCTGTACGGCGTATGGCTCAACAACATTTCCACCGCCGCCTGGATGGGGTTCCCGCTCTACCTGTTGTTCCTGATCGGCGCGGTCAGTGTTTTTCCGCCCATCCTGCGCGGCAATGCCACCCCTCGCCAGGTACTGCTGGCGGCCTTCACTGCCATGTTTGTGGCGCTCAACCTCTTTGGCCAAACCGCCGGCGAGGTGGCCCGGTTGTGGATCTTCATGGCGCCCATGATGTGCATGCTGGCAGTTCCTCTTGTTAAGACGCTGTTCAAAAGGGAAAAAATGGCGGTTATATTTTTGCTCGCGCTGCAGATGTCGGTAATGATTGCCACCTTTAAGTTTCAGGATTTTTTCTCATAAAATCCCTCCGCAAGCTCACAATTCCATAAACCTGATACACCCCTACAAAACCTGTACAACAAACGCTATAATTAATTTTAGGTAATTAAGATACCAATTCACGTAAATATGGAGAATATATCATGTTAATCAGTAAACAGTTAAACGAGACAATCAATGCTCAGATTGGTAATGAGCTGGGCGCTTCCATGCAATATCTTCAGATCGCTTCCTACTTTGATGGCGAATCGCTTCCCAACCTGGCTAAGTTTTTCTTCCTGCAGGCTGAAGAAGAAAACGAACACGCCATGAAGTTCCTCCATTTCCTCCTGGAAGTCGGCGCTGAAGTCAAAATTCCAACCATCCAGCAGCCAAAATCCAAGTTTGGTTCCGCGGAAGAATGCGTTAAAGACGCGCTTGCCTGGGAAGTTGAAGTGACCAAACAGATTTACAACCTGGTGGATATCGCTGTCAAGGATAAAGACTACATCAGCCAGCGTTTCCTGGATTATTATGTTTCCGAACAGCTTGAGGAAATCTCTTCCATGGAAACTCTGCTCGCGATGGTTCAACGTGCCGGCGATTCCAATTTATTCCAGCTTGACGGCCGTGTGCTGGAGCTGCGCGAAGAATAGAAACCGGCATAACCAACAAATCATCCAATTTGTAAGGCGGTCATCAGACCGCCTCTTTTTTGTTCATTTTTGAGAATGCCGGGTGCTTCGCGCCGCTCGTAAGGAACGGCCAGGCCAGAACCGGCAATCCGCCTGATCACTGCTTGCCAGTCTGTGCTAGAATCGATGTATAAACCGCAACTTGGAAAGGTGGTGGTCAGATGGATCACAGCAAACCTCATCCCGAATTCTTCAAAGCGCCTCTGGAAATTCAACAGTTTCACAACATGCCTTTTCAACCGCTTGGACAATCCGGGTTGTGGGTGCCCAGGATCGGGCTTGGCACCTGGAAATTCGGCATGCCGGAAACCGGTGATGAGTCCAGGGTAGATCGAAAAACCGCGCTGCGGATCTTTGATCGCGCGGTTGAATTGGGTGTAACCTTCTGGGATACCGCTCCCCGCTACAACAACGCTTCGGGAAATTCTGAACGCTTGATCGGAGAATGGTTGAGCGCCAACCCGGGCCAGCGCCGGAATGTGGTTATCGCCACCAAGGTCTACGGCGCGATGGATGGCCTCACCCCCAACCATTGCCGGCTGACCCGCGGAAATATCAAAGAATCAGTTTACGCCTCGTTGGAAAGAATGAAAACCGGCACTATTGATCTCCTTTACTTCCATCATTATGACCCGGTCACCCCGGTTGAAGAAAGTTTCAGCGCGGTGGAAGATCTGGTTGGCGCCGACCTGGTACGCTATGTGGCTGTTTCAAACTTTACGGCGGACCAGTTTAAACTTTCCCAAAGCATGGAAAAACTTTTTACTTCCCGCTCCCGTGTTGTCGCAGTTCAAAACCAGTTCGACATCCTCAGAAAAGAACCGCCGGAATACGCCGGCGTCCTCGACCTCTGCCGGACAAATGGGGTAGCCTTCATCGCCTACAGCCCGCTGGCAGAGGGTTTCCTCACGGACCGCTATCTCGACCTCACGAAGGTTGGGCCTGGCGACCGCATCCACGATCAGGGAATGCTCACCGAACTGGCCAGCGATTCAAACATGAAGCAGTTGCAGAACCTCTCAACTCTGGCCCGCCTTTGGGAAATGGAGACCAGCCAGCTTGTTCTGGCTTACACCCTCACCCTGCCCGGTATGGGGCCTGCCATACCGGCCGCGTCCAACGTCCGCCAGCTTGAATCCAACGCCAGCGCGGGAAAACTGCGCCTGACCGGTGAGCAGCGGCTTCAAATCCAGGCCATCGTCGGGTAAGCCAGCGCCTTTTTTCGCCATCAGATCGCGCCCTTTACGTTTTACGTTAAACCCAACACCCCGGACAAGCTGCCGGGGTGTTTTCTGGTAAATTCCATTCCAATTCTATCTAGGGTCACGCGGTGGAAAATTTGTTCCTGAGTAGTTTAACCCCATCAATAACCACCAACACCAGCAGGCTCGCGCCCAGACTGATCCCCAATTCCAGCATAGACAGGGAATTGGTATTGAAAATATCCTGCAGGAAAGGCACATAGATCACCGCGAGCTGCAGCAAGAAGGTCAGCAGCACTGCTCCCAATAAGGATTTATTGGTAAAAATACCTGCTTGCCATAGAGTCTGGCTTTCTGAACGGGTCGCCAACGCGTTGCCCATTTGTGCCAGAGTGAGGGTGGTGAACACCATCGTTTGCCAGGCAAGTTGGTGATCATAGTTGAAAGCCCACAACCCTGCCAGAAGAGAAATCGCGCCCATCAGCGTGCCAATCCACAATACATCTATACCTAAACCGCGCCCAAAGATTTTCTCCTGCGGGTCACGTGGGGGGCGCTGCATTGTATTCGGTTCAGCCGGTTCCTGGGTGAGCGCCAGGCCTGGCAAACCATCCGTCACCAGGTTGACCCACAGAATTTGCAGCGGCAGCAGCGGCAGCCCCAGGCCAACAAATGGCCCGGCCAGCATCACGATGATCTCTCCAAAGTTGGAAGTCATCGTGTACTTGATGAACTTGCGGATGTTCTCGTAGATACGGCGTCCTTCCCTCACAGCCTTAACAATAGTGGCAAAGTTATCATCCAGCAGTACCATATCCGCCGCTTCTTTTGAAACATCGGTGCCGGTAATCCCCATTGCCACGCCAATATCCGCCTTCTTAAGCGCCGGGGCGTCATTGACGCCGTCTCCGGTCATCGCCACAATCTGTCCCAGTTCCTGCAGGGCCTGGACAATCTTTAGTTTATGTTCGGGCGAAACACGCGCGAACACCGATACTGTCTTCAAGCGTTCTTTCAGCGTAGGCATGTCAATTTTCGCCAGATCCGTGCCAGTAAGCGCTTCATCGTTATCGGCAATCCCCAGCTCTTTGGCGATGTGCATGGCCGTCAGGGGGTGGTCGCCGGTGATCATGATCGGGCGGATGCCCGCGGCTTTGGCGACCGCGACCGCGTCTTTTACCTCCGAACGCGCCGGGTCGATCATGGCAAACATCCCCACAAACACCAGTTCTTGCTCCAAAGAATCACAGACCGGCTTGGTTTCCTGCTCGGAGCATTGCCTGAAAGCCACCCCCAGCACCCGCATCCCCTTGAGCGCCAGGTCATTGTTGGCATCGAGGATGCGCTGCCGCCAGCCCTCATCCAACTCAATAATTGTTTTATCGTTCCAGACCCGGTTCGAGATTTCCAGCAGGCCATCCACCGAACCTTTGGTAATCACCAGATAAGGCATATCCGATTCAAAAGCCGGAGAATTCAGCAGGTCCCGCAAAACGGCGGGAAGCTGCTCAACGTTTTCCTTTTTGTGTACCGTGCTCATCCGTTTGCGGTCCGAGTCAAAAGGCAGTTCAGAAACCCGCGGCAAGGCGCTTTCCAGCTTCTCTTTCCACAACCCGGCACGCACCGCTGCCACTACCAGGGCTCCCTCGGTGGGATCGCCCACCGCCGAAAAGCCTTCTTCGGTTTGCTCCAGCACCGCGTCATTGCACAACGCGCCGCCAATCAGCATAATCGCTACCGCGCTGTTCTTGTCAATCACCGGAGCGGTGGATTCCGCTATGCTCACCGAAGGGCTGTATTCCCGCAAATTCTGCTGCAAATCCAGCCGGTTGCCGGCCACATCCAACAAGGTAACCGTCATCCGGTTTTCGGTGAGGGTACCGGTCTTATCCGAACAGATGGTCGTCACCGAACCCAGGGTCTCCACCGCCGGCAGCTTGCGGATCAGTGAATTGCGCTTGAGCATACGCTGGGCACCCAACGCCAAAGCGATGGTCACCACCGCGGGCAGGCCTTCCGGGATAGCCGCTACTGCCATGCTGATTGCCGTCAGGAACATGGTGCGCGGGTCTTCTCCGCGCAGCAGCCCCAGACCAAACACCACCACCACAATCGCCAAAGCCGCGATTGCCAGCATTTTGCCGAGCTGGTCCAGCCGTTTCTGCAAGGGGGTGGATTCCTGGCCTACTGATTGGATCATATCAGCGATCTTGCCCAGTTCGGTCTTCATACTGATATCGGTAACCACCATAGTTCCACGGCCATAGGTCGCGACTGTGCCCATGAAGAGCCTGTTATGCTGGTCACCCAAAGCCGGATTTTCCCGGTTGATTGGGGCCACATCTTTTTCGACAGGTTCCGATTCACCCGTCAGCACGGCTTCCTGTACCCGCAGGTTGGCGTTTTCCACCAGGTTGCCGTCCGCCGGCACAGCGTTACCTGCTTCCAGATAGACAACATCCCCCGGCACAAGTTCTTTCGCGGAGATTTCACTGACCTTTCCATTCCTTCGAATCCGCACTTTTGGAACAGCCATTTTCTTCAATGCCGCCATGGCTTGCTCAGCGCGATATTCCTGGGTAAAGCCCAGGATGGAGTTCAATACCACAATAACCAGGATGGCAATCGCGTCTTTATATTCCTGTAAAAACAGGGTGACCACCGCCGAAATGATCAGGATCACGACCATGGTTTCGGTCAGCTGTTCCCATAGTATTTTCCAGGGGCTTTTCGTGCCGCGGTCTACCAGTTCATTAAAACCATATTTTTCCCGGCGACTGGCGACTTCAGCAGTGGTAAGCCCTTGCTGTAAGTCAGTCTCACTTTCCTGGAGGACTTCCTCCACACTTTTCGTGTACCAATGGCTCATCTTTACACCTTTCTTCAACCATCTGATTTCTTAAGTGCCGGTTTTCTGGACATAAAAACAGAAAAACCAACACACCGGAGTGTATTGGTCTCGCAAACGCCATTGGCGCACAGGTTACCGAGAGAATTTAACTCCGTCTTGACGATAACCCGTTCCCTGACGGGAACGCTACTCCCCAATTACAAACTTAGTATAAGGTTTCCAGTACACACTTGTCAAGAGTGATAAATTTAAAACCTTCTTTTTGATGATGACCACCAGAACCACTTACGCTTCCATATCATTTCCCGCTCGCCACTACCCTTTACGCCAGGTTTCCATGTAAAATATGATTATGCCACACCGTACCCGGTTATATCTACAAACCTATACCAGCGACTCGATCAATATCCTCGAAGGCAGTCTTAAAATGATCAGAAACGGCAACCCCGCGTTTTATAAAGTGGTTGCCGTTGAACTGCGCACACTGCTGTGCGACTCCACCCGCCGTCACAACGAAATCGTCGATATTTCTCTGGCCTCCCGGCTGGCTCCGCATCTCAGCCTGCACCCCATCAGCCAGGAAGGCAGTTTCGACCATTCTTTGCCCCGCCTGCCGCTCGCAGAGTGGCTGCAGCAGCCGCTGCCTGCCAGCATTGAGCCGCCCATCACCATCCGGGAACTGATCCGCAAAGTATGCGATCAGGAAGGCGGCGCCCACGTGGACCCCAAACCGGAAGGCAGGCTGCCCCAAAATCTGAACGCCACAGCCTGGATTGCGGATATTGGCAGCTACGTTGTCCCGGAGCTTAAAGCCGCCATTTTATCCCAGGATGTATAAATCAAATTCCGCGGAAAGCTCTCTTGACCTGCCCGCGGAATTTGTCGTGAATCAAGCTGGTTATCGCCAGCGCCTCAGCCGCCTTACCCGGTTCTCCGCTGTCTGCTTTCAAGCCTGGCTTTCCCGCCCACCTTGCTGATGGCCAGTCCCATTTCTGCCAGCAGTTCCGGCAGCGTTCCCACCGCGACCTCAAAAACATCCGGTTCCATCACTGCCAGAACATTGATCGCTTTTTGTAATCGTTCGGGGTCTGCCCGGTGGCCTTTTTGGGCTTCAACACCAATTTTGCTGATCTGCTCCGCCAGATCATCCTGTTCCGTTTCGGACAGAGTCGGGTTCATCATGATGGAATTCCACATCATTTCGCGCCATTGGTCAAAAGACTTTGGCACCCGGTCATCTTTACGGATCAGACCACTCTTCGCGGCGGGCGCATTCCTGTCCTTTTGTTTGGGCTTGCGGGGTGCCGCGTCCCGCTCTGCTTTCAGATGCGTTCTGCGTTTTGCCTGTGATGCTTTCTCGCGGTCGGTCTTGCCCCGGGATTTTTGATTCGTGCTCACTGAATATCTCCTGTCATCCTGCCTGAAAATGTGGGTGGAAATGCGCTGATGATCTGGTATGAGTATACCCTCCACCCACACAGGTTACAATAGTATCGCCCATACCCTGCCAGACATGCCATCCATTCCGTGAACACCTGTTTCTATGTTTTTTCCGCCGGGATGCGCATGCCGGCCAGGGCATCCAGCGCCCGCAAGACTTTCTCCCGCATGTCCGGTTCTGGCGGTGCCAGACCGAACAGCTCCACCATCCACAGACCATCCACGGCCAGGCGGATGATCGTGGCCACTGTCGGGTCAATCCCATCCTTTTCCAGCAGCCTGACCCATTCCCCAAAAGTTTGCTGCATTGGGGCCAGCAGGTCCGGGTTGGTAGCGACCGCCGCCAGCAGGCCGGAACTCATCCGGGGGCTGCGCTGGTAATCCTCAGAAGTGGTATAAAGATACGCCCGCGTCCAGCGTCCTGGTGCCCCGGCATCCTGCTGCTGTGAAACCTCGTTAAAATCATCTGTAAAACGATCCAGGTAGTACTGGATCATGCCCTGGATGAGCGCTTCCTTGCTGGGGAAATGATGCAGCAATCCCCCTTTGCTGACGCCAGCTTCCTCAGCTGTCAGTTTCAGGGTCAGATGGTCTACACCACGTTCCTGAACTATGCGGTTGGCCGCATCCAGAATGGCTTTGCGGGTATTTTCTCCTGATCTGGGCATACAGGTATCTCCTTACAGCGGAATCATGTTATAATTGTACCGTCTGGACGGTATAATTATAATACAGTTTCCAGGCCGCGAAACAGAAGTTTATCACGATTTTTCGAGGTATTTATGAAAGCAGAAAAACCCATCCAATGGATCGCAAACCCCCATGCCCATCCAGGCGTTCCGGGTGGTTTGACAACTGAATTTTTCTCCAAAGAGCTGCCGCGCCGCATCCGCGGTTTTCACCGCGAGATTCCCGGCTATAAAATGAGCCCTCTCAAAGGGCTGCCAATACTGGCCGAACGGCTGGGATTGGGCGGCATCTGGGTCAAAGACGAATCCGCCCGCCTGAACCTGGGCTCGTTCAAAGTTTTAGGCGGTTCATACGCTATTTACCAGCGCCTCAAACAGCGTCTGGGGCTGCAGGACCAGGATATTCCCCTGTCGGAAATGTTGAGCGGCGCGATGCGCGAAAAACTGGGACCAATTACTTTTGCCGCCGCCACCGATGGCAACCACGGCCGCGGCGTAGCCTGGTCGGCAACCCGCATGGGCTTTGAGTCCATCATTTACGTTCACAAACTGACCTCCCGCCAGCGCATTGAGGCGATTGAATACAATGGCGGCAAGGTGGTCATTATCGATGGGAATTACGACGACGCCGTCCGCCAGGTTTACCAGGACGCGCAGCGCAACGGCTGGGAAGTGATCTCAGACACCTCCTGGGAAGGCTACGAAGATGTACCCAAATGGGTCATGCAAGGCTACACTACCATGTTGAGCGAAACCCAGGAACAACTCTCCGGGCAGGGTCTCAGCCGTCCCACCCACGTCTTTGTGCAGGCTGGAGTCGGCTCTCTGGCCGCTGCTACCCTCGGATTCTATGCCACCCTGCTGGGCGAAGACCGGCCCCGCTCGGTGGTCGTTGAACCCACCAAAGCCGCCTGCCTGTATGAATCAATGCGCGCGGATGACGGCAAACCCCACAGTGTCGGGGGGGATCTGGATACCATCATGGCCGGCCTGGCCTGCGGTGATCCCAACCCGCTGGCCTGGGAAATTCTACGGGGCTGCGCCGACTACTTCGCTGTTTGCCCGGACTATGTGGCCGCCAAGGGCATGCGGGTGTACGGCGTTCCCATTCACGGCGACCCCTTCATTATCTCCGGGGAATCCGGCGCGGTGACCCTGGGCGCGTTAATGTATGTCATGGAATATGAAGGCGCGGCCGCGCTGCGCGAGGGATTGGCGCTTGGCCCGCAATCGCAGGTCCTGCTGATCAATTCCGAAGGCAACACCTCTCCGGATGACTTCCGCAACGTGGTCTGGGAAGGCGGCAACCCCGTCCCTGAGGAATATAAAATTTACCCGACACCCTGACCGGGCTGACCTCCGCCCATCCGCAGGCGTCCCCCAAGGCCCTGCCTGTGAAACACCCCAAAAATAAACTGCCCTCGACACCGAGTTTTTTCAGAAAAACTCGGTGTCTTTATCAACCAGATGCGGCTTGTAATGGGTTGGCAGCGCGCCAAATCCATCCAGCCCAAAAGGCATCATCCAAAGACAGTAACGCCCCGGCAGAACTGTACGGCTGTACAGGCTTATATGGGTCTGTTGGCGGGGGCAGCCCGCGCGCTTTCATGGCATAATTTTTTCCGCGGATGGCTGATTTCCGCGAAGGAGTTTTTTATGAAAAACAATGACAAAAAAATGGATGGTGTCTCCTATGGCATCCTGTACGGCTTGCTCCTCGGCACCCTGATCTACGTCCTGACCCAAGACCCGGTCTTCTTTGCCCTGATCGGGCCGGGCGCCATGCTCGGGCTGCTGTTTGATATTTCCGCCGGGCGGGTACAGTCAAAATACCCCATCGGCATCCTGTACGGCATGGTCTTCGGCCTGCTGCTGGGGTTGGTGCTCTTCCTTGCCACTGGCCGCGCACTCTGGTTGGCCCTGTTATTACCCGGCGCGGCGCTGGGTCTGTTCGCCAGCCCTGCGGCCCGAGCCAAAAATCTGGAACAATAACCGCGGCCCCGCACATCGCCCGTCCGATCCGATTAAAACCGACTGTGGGCCGAACGCGGCATCACGTTGTACACCCGCTGCTGCCAGTTGGCGCAGACATCAGATAGCCGCCGGTTTCCCTCTATTACATTAAAACGAAAATCTCCTTGTGCAAGGAGATTTTCTATCTAAATAGAAGAGACGCACACGTGGTTCCTACCTGTTCCACCACCCCGCGGGTTAGTCAGCCTTATTCTATTCCGCTATGGTTAAGATCCAATAAAAACGGTCAGGAAATTGTTTATCTTTCCCCTGCCCGCCCTGCGCTATAATTAACCCATCAGCCCCCTTTCAACCGGATCGTACCGGAGAAATGAAACCCACTATGGACCCTCACAGTTCTCGATTTGAATCCTTGCTGGACGATGCCAGCCGCGCTCTCCTGGGCTCGCTCGCCAGCCCCTGGGATATCCAGGGCTACCTCGACAGCCTGCCTTACGTCGGAGAAGAGCTCAACCGCTCCCCACTGCGCGTCATCCAGGACCGCCAGTGCCACTGCCTGGATGGCGGCATGCTGGCCGCCCTGTGCCTGCGCCGTCTGGGCCACCCCGCCCTGCTCCTGGACCTGCTCCCCGAGCCGGGCACCGATGATGACCACGTGCTGGCTGTCTTCCAGCGCGGCGGCAAATATGGCGCTGTCGCCAAATCCAACTACGCCGGGCTGCGCTTCCGCGAGCCGGTCTACCGCGGCCTGCGCGAGCTGGTCATGTCTTATTTTGAAGTCTTCTTTAATGTGGATGGGCTTAAAACCCTGCGCGGCTACACCCGCCCCCTCGATCTGGCAGCCTATGACCGTTACCACTGGCAGACGACTCAAACCGGTGTGGATCGGGTTGTCGCGCGGCTCTACAGCTTGCGCAGCATCCCCGTTATCAGTGCGGACGAAGCCGCTGCACTGCACCCGATCGATGAGCGCTCTTACCAGGCCGGTATGCTGGGGGCCAACCCTGATGGTTTATACAAGCCGGGCAGTTCGCACTGATTTCAATCCTGCCCGCCGCACACAAAAAATTCCTAAACACCAGGAGCAATTCATGTCCAATCTTCTCAATGAAACCTTGCAAACCATTGAAAAACGCAAATCGACCCGTGCTTTCGCGGATATTCCCATCACACCGGAAGAAAAAGAGATCATCCTCCATGCCGCCTTCCGCGCCCCATCGGCGGGCAACATGATGCTGTACACCATCCTCGAGATTGAGGATCAATCCATCAAAGACCACCTCGCTGTGAGCTGCGATAACCAGCCCTTCATCGCCAAAGCGCCGTATGTCCTGCTGTTCCTGGCCGACTACCAGCGGTGGGTGGATGTCTACGCCCTGAGCGGTGTCAAAGAACGCTGCGCCGAACTGGGCCTGCGTTATCGTGAACCGCAGGTTGGTGATTTCCTGCTGGCGGTCACCGATGCCGTCATCGCCGCCCAGAACGCCGTCATCGCCGCCGAATCGTTGGGAATCGGCTCGTGCTACATCGGCGATATCACCGAGAATTATGAGGATAACCGCCAGCTCTTTTCGCTGCCGCGCTATGTCTTCCCTGCCGCCCTGCTATGCTTCGGGCGTCCCAACCGCGAGCACACCCCCGAAACCCAGGTGGCGCGCTTCGACCCGGAGTTCATCGCCCATAAAAACACCTACCACCGCCTGGACGCGGGCGAGCTGGAGCGCATGCTGCAGCCCCGCCAGGACAAAATCCCCACCGGGCGTTATCTGGAAGGGGCCCAAAACCTCGGCCAGCACGAGTATTTCCGCAAGTTCAACGCCGATTTTTCCTATGAAATGAGCCGTTCCGTGCGCAAGGCGCTCAAAAACTGGGATTGCGAATAAAGCCAGACGCCGGGGTTCTTTTCCACTGGCCCGGCGTCTGATTCATCATTTTGAGGAACACCTCCATCAGGGGCTTATAGAACAGCGCTTTCCCGGGGTCAGCCTTCCATGTGCAGCCCGCCGGTTTGTTTCAGCCAGGCAGCAATCTCCCCCACCACCCGGTTGGTATCCCCATCCGAATAATCCACTTTCAGCTTCAGCAAGGACGACTTGAGGTACAGGCGTTCCATCACCATCTGGTCCACCATCACCTGCGTCACACTTTCCGGGATAGTGGGGTCCGCGCTGTTCTGGACCTGAGCCTGTGCCAGCTGCTGCCGGGCCGACTCCTCAGAGCGGGTCACCAGCACCAGCCGGAACCCCAACGGCACCAGCCGCTGCTCCAGCCAGGTGAAATCCATCTCTTTGCCATACGCCTGGAGCTGGAAGGTCTGGGTGGAAAGGTGAAAACGATCCACCACCCAGGAGTAAAACCGCTCCAGTTCAAACAGCCGCGCCCAAACGTGGTAAGCCTCCAT
>Ga0068714_10002920_pt1 | contig 21035 bp, 16 predicted proteins | sample MTBNYHSulfiMetaG_FD_62988 | JGI IMG/M metagenome (GOLD analysis project Ga0068714, IMG submission 62988) | Enrichment culture microbial communities from rom New York Harbor, USA that are MTBE-degrading - MTBE-NYH (New York Harbor Sulfidogenic)... | ecosystem: Environmental > Aquatic > Marine >... | reverse complement strand
CACGCCCTCACGCCCTCACGCCCTCACGCCCTCACACCTGGAAGCTATTCAGATCACCGCCTGCACCCCTTCCAGCGCCAGCCGCACCACGCCGCTCACCAGCAGGGCAACCGTCACCGAGAGGAAGATCGAGAACAGCGCCTCTTTTTTGCCGATGGTCTTGAGCATCACCGCAAAGGTGGAGACGCAGGGGATGTAGAAGGTGAGAAAAACGAGGAAGGTGATCACCTGCACCCAATCGAGGTATTCGCTGATATCAAAGGTCCCAAGCGCCTGGAAGACCATCAGCAGCGAGAGCTCCTTGCGCAGGATACCGAACAGGATCGGCACACCCAGCACCACCGGCAGGCCGAGCCACCAGGTGGTGACGGGGGTGAGCAGGGTGTTGACGATGTCGTCGCCGCCGATGTGGCTGAGCAGCGCCAGCACCACGCTGCCTCCCACCAGCAGCGGGGTGACGATGGTGAGGATGTCGCTGGTGCGCATCCAGGTATTGCCCAGCAGCGAGCGCCAGGTGGGCAGGGCGTAGGGCGGGATCTCCTGTACCTGTCCCGGCCCGGTCTCCGGATAGCGCCGGGTCAGGACCCTGCCCATCACGGCGATCACGATGATGGTGAGCATGAACACGGCGAACACGCCGAGCCCGCCGAGATACTTGCCGGCCAGCGCGAGGATGATCGCAGAGCGCGCCGAGCAGGGGACGAAGGTGATGAGCAGCGAGGCGACCACCCGGTCGCGCCCGGTGCTGGCGTTGGCGGCGGCCGAAATCGCCGGCACATTGCAGCCGAGTCCGAGCAGGAAGGGCACCGCCACCCCGCCGTGCAGGCCGATATGGTGGAAGCCGCGGTCGACGACGAAGGCGATTCGCTGCATCACCCCCGCCTCCTCCAGCGCTACCAGCAGCAGCACCAGCGGAATCATGTAGGGTACGACGATGCCGACCAGGCCGATCAGGCCATCGACCACGGCACGGCCGACCACCCCTCCCGTCGATTCCGGTTGCCAGGGCCTGGCCATCTCGATCAGCCGCCCGGCGGTCAACGAATCGAGCCAGGCGCTCACCTCGAACACCATGAACAGCACCGCGGCAAACACCACCAGGCTGCCGACCAGCCCCCATTGCGGATGCAGGAACAGCTCATCCAGCCAGTAGCGCCAGCGGCTGCCCTCGTAGGGGCCGCCGATTCGGGTCACCTCCTCGAACACACTCGCAGCGCGGTGATGGCGATCGGCGTGCAGCTCCTCGGCCATCGGCCGCGGCAGCGCATCATTGGCCTGCTGCAGCAGACCGAGCAGCTTGGTCATCAGCTCGGGAAAGTGCTGCTGCATTTCGTCGATGAAATAGCGGTTGCCCTCGGCCAGCTGCATCAGCAGGTAGCTGTGCGGAACGTTGAAGGCATCGGAGATGGCCGCGCAGTTGAGCTCGTCGCTCAGCGGCTTGAGCGCATTGGCAATGTGCCTGCTCGGCGGCTGCGGCAGCGGACAGCAGTTCTCGCGTACCACCTCGACCGCGGTGCTGAAGAGTTTGGAGATGCCGTGGCCCATCAGGGCGATGGTTGGCACCACCGGGATGCCGAGCAACCGGCTGAGCCCCCGGGTGTTGATGTGCAGCCCCTTATCCCGCGCCTCATCCATCATGTTCAGCGCCAGCACTACGGGGCGGCCGAGCTGGCTCAGCTCCATGGTCAGCTCCAGGTGGCGCTCCAGTGCGGTGGCATCGGCAACCTGGATGATCACATCGGGCGGGGCAAAGGGGGCGGGCGGCAGCTCCGTTCCGTGATCCGAAACCGGCGGCAGGACGTTGCCCCACAGCAGGTATTTGAGGGCGCCGATGTTCTCCTGCTGCATGTGGTGCAGCGAGCGCAGGCTGGGCAGGTCGACCAGGCTGGCTTCGTCGAGACCGATCTGCACCGTGCATTCGCCGTAGGCCTGGTGCGTGCCGGCCAGTTCGCCGGTGTGGATCGAGGTACTGGAGACCGCCTTGAACAGGGTGCTCTTGCCGCTGTTTGGCATGCCTACGAGGGCGATGCGCAGGCGTCGCTTGCCGCGGAACAGGGGGCCGCGCAGCGGGATGATGGTCTCAATCTGTGGTTTGCTCATGAAAGGCTATTGTTCAGGGAGAAGCGACAAGTAGCAAGTGGCAAGTGGTTCAAGGTTCAAGGTTTAAGGTTCAAGGTTCAAAGAATAGTCCTGAGCTATGGGCGCGGATCGGGTATCAGGGCGCGAAGGGGCGGAATGCGCCTCCTTGAACTTTGAACCTTGAACTTTTATCTGCCTTCGGCTCTCGCCAGCAGCCGATCCAGTTCGTTGGCGAAGTTGCGCCGGTCGGTCTGGTTGAGCGGCGGCGGTCCGCCGGTCTGGATGCCGCTGCTGCGCAGTGTGTCCATGAAGTCGCGCATGCCGAGCTTCTGGCGGATGGTCTCCGGTGTGTAGCGCTCGCCGCGGGGATTGATGGCGTGGCCGCCCTTCTCCAGCACCTCGGAGGCAAGCGGAATGTCGGCGGTGATCACCACATCCCCCGGCTCGACCTGCTCGACGATATAGTCGTCGGCCACATCGAAGCCGTGGCCGACCTGTCTGGAGCTGATATAGGGGGACCTGGGCGTATGCAGCGGCTTGTTCGCCACCAGTGTCAGCGGGATCTGCTTGCGCTCGGCGGCGCGAAACAGGATCTCCTTGATCACCACCGGGCAGGCATCGGCATCGACCCAGATATGCATGCCGGCTACAGCGCCTCGATGGCGTAGCGGGCGACCAGGCGATGCTGTGCCCCGGGGGCGATGGTCACCGTATCCCCGGCGGCGTTGGCGCTCTCCACGCAAAGCATGTGCAGGTAACCGTCCGGCCCCAGGTCGCCCATCTGCGTCGCCTTCTCCAGCCACGGGTTCCACACGACGGTGGAGTGGCTGCCCTGGCTGCGGATCACGATGCGCCGCCGCATCGCCGGATCGCGGATCTCGGTGACGGCCGGGGTGTCGAGGTAGATCCGGTCCACCTCGCCGCTGAAGGTTACCGGGCCGCTCTGGCGGTCGTGCTGCATGCCCCTTACCTTGTCGAGGTAGTCACACCCCTGCAGGCCGTTCACCGTCGCCTTGCGCACATCACCCACCTGGAAATAGGTGTGCAGCGCCTCACCGATCACCATCGGCGTCTCGCCGTGGTTGCAGGTCACCAGTTCATGGGTGAGTTCCCGGCCGATGGTGATGATGTGGCGCACCGAGCAGGCGTGCGGCCACTGGGCGCGGGTGGCGGGTGTCTGGATGAGTTCGAATTCGAGGCGGGTTTCGCCCTCCGCCTGGGCATGCACCTGGTTGAGGCGCCAGGGCACCGTGCGGGCGAAGCCGTGCGCCGGCAGTTTCCCGTTGTCCGGGTGTGCGCCGAACCAGGGCCAGCACACCGGCACCCCGCCGCGGATCGATTTGCCCGCCGCCAGGCTGGCTTCCGGGCTCATCCAGATCAGCGGCTCCTCCCCATTTGGCTGGAACTGCATCAGGTGCGCCCCCTGCATGGCGATGGCGGCAGTGGCGCTGCGGTTGCGCACCTCCGCCACGACAAAACCGTTGCGCTGCTCGGAGAAATGAACCACCCCTTCGATGCCGAAGCGTTGATTGAGGATTGACGCAGTTGCCATGCAGGACCTCCAGACAGTCCAGGATGAGTTGGTTGGCCAAGGCTATTATGGGGTGGCGGTAAAGACAAGGAGGCGGAACCGATTCCTGCCGCGCTAACGTTCCTCCTGCAGGTGCGCATAGAGCTGTTCGAGCAGGGTGCGCAGCCGGCGCATCTCCGCTTCGCCCAGTACGCTTGCCCAGCGCTTTTCCACCTCGCCACTGAGCCGCCTCGCCTCCTGTTGCACCTGCTCGCCCCGCCGCGTAAGCACTACGCGCTTGGCGCGGCCATCCTCCGGGTCGGGTTCGATGCGCAGATAGCCATGTCGGGCCAGATGCTCTACCAGCGATGCCATGCTCTGCTTGGTGATCCCGGCCCGCTCGGCAAGCTCGGTGATGCGTGAACCGTCCGGCAGGATGTGGCGGAACACCGCCGAGTGGGCGGGCCGCACCTCCCGGTGGCCCCCTTCGGCCAGTGCGCCGTAGACCTCGGCGGCGAGGTGCTGATAGGGGATGCGCAACAGGGCGCCGATGGTGCGGTGCTGTTCGGGATAGGCCGGTTTTTTTGTCATGGCCCTATCTTGCGCTTGGTCAGTCTGGCTGTCTATACTGGTCAGGTAGGCTGACTAATTCCTGTGTGACGCGGAGGGCAATGACCATGTTCAAACGTAACGAAGAGGCGAAGTATCCCCGTAACGGTGTACTGCTGCTCAAGATGGCGGTGCTCTATCTGCTGCTCGGCTTGCTGCTGGGCCTGTACATGGCGGCAAGCGGCCAGTTTCAGCTGCGTGCGGTACATACCCACATCAACCTGCTGGGGTGGGTTACCCTCGGGATGACGGGGATGATCTACTGCCAGTTTCCGCAGCTTGCGCAGACCCGCCTGGCAAACTGGCATCTCTGGCTGCATAACCTGGGGTTGCCGGTCATGATGCTGGCGCTGGGGTTCTACCACCTGGGCTATCAGGGGTTCGAGCCGTTGTTGGGAATGGGGTCGGTGGTGACCCTGGCCGGGCTGCTGGCTTTCGGCATCAACCTGTTCAGGCGGATCGATGCGATGCCCCAGGCGACGCAGCAACTCTCCGGGGCGGCGCTGCTCGAGTGAGAAACGGTTCCGGGCGGGGCAGAAGCAGGAGTGCCCGCCCGGCCCTTGTCCGATGCTTGAAAATAAACATGGCATTGTGTAGTCCGATAGCCTATAGTGGCTGCAGCTACAGATATTGTTATTGGCCTTTCCTGCAGTTCCCTCCGGTTACTTCTCGATATACCTCTCCATTACCTGTACGCACAAACCAATCTATTCATTTGTTTTATAAGGTAAATATCATGTCTACAGGTACTGTAAAGTGGTTTAACGAATCCAAGGGCTTCGGCTTCATTTCCCAGAGCGACGGTGGTGCGGATGTATTCGTCCACTTCAGCGCTATCCAGGGCGGTGGCTTCAAGACCCTTGCTGAAGGCCAGGCCGTTAGCTTCACCGTGGAAAATGGCCCCAAGGGCCCGCAGGCAAGCAACGTCGTTCCCCAGTAAATACTGCGTGACGGAATGAGCTGAAACGCGCCGCAAGGCGCGCTTCACGCCTGCCCCGAAAGATACGGGCCGTGACTTCCCCCTCCGACAACGGCGGGACCGAAGCAGCGGCCCGTTTCTCTTTTCTCCCTCGCCGGATAACGATCCTCGGCGATTCCCCGTGTTGTCACCACAGGCAACATTTCATAACTACATTGGAAAGGGAACACGCGCATGAAAACAATTTTCGTCGGCAGCCTCGCCCCGCAGGCAACGGAAGATGACATCAGGGAACTCTTTTCCGAGTTCGGCAAGGTGCGCAAGATCGAACTGCCGCGCGACATCTTCAGCGGCCGCAACAAGGGGTTCGCCCTGATCGACATGGAAGGGCACGAGGCGCGTGCCGCCATGGCCGCGCTCAACGGCAAATCCTTCATGAACAGCAACCTGAAGATTCGCGACGAGAAAGAGAAACCGAAGGGCCGCGGACGGCGCCGCTAACTTCGATGACCGCAGGCCGGGGCCTTCGCTCAGGCTTGGGCGGGGGACTCGAGCAGCTGCGGTACAGCACTTTGCATATGAATGGCAGGCTGTCGCTCGGCGGTTTAGAGCGCCCCGCGCTCGACGCGCTTGAGGGCGGCGTCGGTCTTGGTCTGCGCCTCCGCCATGCTGACCTCGCGGCCCCTGGCTGAAAACCCCCTGAGTTCGTCCCAAACCGCGTGGACCTTGTCGGCGGAGGAGAGCTTCTTCAGTTCGCGCTTGTCCAGCCCCGCTTCGTCCAGCAGTTCGTTCCAGGTGATCCCCTCCTGCATGGGCACCAGGGTAAAGCCGATCCCCTCCAGCTCCACCTGCAGCGGTTCGGTGAGATCGACGACGTAGATGATGGCTTGCATCTGCGGCGAGAAGTCGCTCTTGTACATGCCGACGAAATGCTCGAGCTGTTCCAGCCGGTCGAGTGAGCCGGCAGCGAAGAGCAGCTTGTCATCCCTGGACATCAGCACCACATGTTCCATCACCACACCGGGCGGTTTGCGATTGCCCGAGGCATCGGCGATCTCGCCCCTTACCAGAGCCAGCCGGCCGCGGAATGCGGTGAAGCCGGGGGCCGTGGCGTCTTCGACAAAACTGATGTTCAGCAGCAGGCCATCCTGCTCGTAGTTCTTGATGATCACGGTGGTTTCCCTTTGGGTTAAGCGGTTTATGACGTTTCCCCTTTAGCAAAAACAATGCCATGCATGAGTGATTTGCAACGCATTGAAATAGCTATGGATAATTGGTTGGTGGGGCGGAGTTGCGTGTTGCCTTGGCGGGAGAGGGACCGGCTCATGTCGCAAAAGCGACAATCAGGGGGGCAGTCCGGCAAGCGGTTCAGCCGGTAAGGAATAGAGTCGGAAAACAACAGCCACGGAATCCACGGAAAGACGCGGAATGAATCGGGAGGCGACCTTTTCTGAATCCTGCGAACTGACGAATCACCTTTGCGTTCTCTGCGCCTTGGCGAGAGACCCGATTTATTTTTAAACAACGGCGGATCTCGCAAAGCCGCAAAGCACGCCAGGGAAAAATCCGGAGTGCAGATGCCGTTTGCCACGGAGGCCGCAGAGGACACCGAGCAGGGTAGCTGCTCGACACCTTCCCTCTGTGACCTCTGTGACCTCTGTGACCTCTGTGACCTCTGTGACCTCTGTGACCTCTGTGGCGAAATGCCTTTCGTCACGGCCGAGCCGCGCAGGCCGGTCAGCGCCGGGTGTGGTCGGCCTTCTGCTTCTCCAGTAGCGAGGCGTGCGCCGCCGCCAGCCGCGCGATCGGCACCCGCGGTGCAGAGCAGGAGACGTAGTCGAGGCCGATCCGGTGGCAGAAGCTGATCGACCTGGGGTGGCCGCCGTGCTCACCGCAGATGCCGACCTTGATCCCCTTGCGGGCCTCGCGGCCCCACGCCACTGCCAGCTCCATCAGCTTGCCTACCCCTTTGGTGTCGAGCACCTCGAAGGGGTTGTCCTGCAGGATGCCGTATTCGTTGTACATCGGCAGGAACTTGTTCTCCGCGTCCTCGCGGGAGAAGGAGAAGACCGCCTGGGTCAGGTCATTGGTGCCGAAGGAGAAGAACTCGGCCACCTCCGCCAGTTGCGCGGCACGCATGCAGGCACGCACCACCTCGATCATGCTGCCGAACTTTAGGTCGACCTTGACCCCGTGGCTCGCCTCCACCGAGTTGCGGATTCCCTCTACCAGCTCCCGCACCCGCCGCAGCTCGACCGCGGTACAGACCTGGGGCACCATCACCTCCGGGTGGACCTCCACCCCATCCTTGATGCAGACCGCGGCCGCTTCGAGCACCGCGCGGATCTGCATGGAGTAGATGTCCGGGAAGGTGATGCCGAGGCGCACCCCGCGATGGCCGAGCATCGGGTTGACCTCGTGCAGGGCGCGCACCTTGCCCAGCATGTCGATTTTGTATTGCAGCGCCTCTTCGACGATCCGCGGGTTGGCCAGGGAGCCGATCTTTTCGCCGGAACCGCCCGGCAGCAGGCTCAGCGAGTCGCCGAGGATCTCCATGCCGCGCACCGTATCGAGCAGGTGCTCGAGCTGTTCGATGTCGTTCACCAGTTGATCGGCGGTGGGCAGGAATTCGTGGATCGGCGGGTCGAGCAGGCGGATGGTGACCGGGCGCGGCGCCATCGCCCTGAAGATGCCGATAAAGTCCGAGCGCTGCATCGGCAGCAGCTTGTCCAGCGCCTGGCGGCGGGCATGGTCACCCTCGGCCATGATCATCTCTACCACCACCGGCAGGCGCTCGCTGGCGTTGAACATCCGCTCGGTGCGGCACAGGCCGATACCCATGGCGCCGAAGTCGACGGCCCGCTCGGCATCGTGCGGAGTATCGGCATTGGCCATCACCTTGAGCCGGGCATGCTTGTCGGCCCAGCCGAGCAGGGTTTTCAGTTCATCCGAAAAAATTGCCTCGATCATCGGCACCTCACCCAGATAGACATCGCCGCTGGTGCCGTCGATGGTGATGAGGTCCCCTTCCTTGATGGTGTGGGCGCCGACGAAGGCCTCGCGCACGTGCACGTCCACGTGGATGCCCTCGGCTCCGGCCACGCACGGCTTGCCCATGCCGCGCGCCACCACCGCCGCATGGGAGGTCTTGCCGCCGCGTGAGGTGAGGATCCCCTGTGCGGCGAAGAAGCCGTGGATATCCTCCGGCTTGGTCTCCTCGCGTACCAGGATCACCTTCTCGCCCCCCTTGCCGAGGGTCTCGGCCCGGTCGGCGTCGAAGATCGCCCGCCCGATCGCCGCCCCAGGGGATGCGGGCAGGCCGCGGGCGATGGGGGTCGCGCGGGTGCCGGGGTCGAGGCGCGGGAACAGCAGCTGCTCGAGCAGCTCCGGCTGGATGCGCAGCAGCGCCTGTTCACGGTTGAGCAGTCCCTCGCGCACCATCTCCACCGAGGTGCGCACCAGGGCGGCGGCGTTCATCTTGCCGTTGCGGGTCTGCAGGCAGTAGAGGGTGCCCTTCTCGATGGTGAACTCGAAGTCCTGCACCTCGCGGTAGTGGGCCTCGAGCTTGTTGCGCAGCTCCTGCAACTGGCGATAGATCTCCGGCATCTCGTCGTGCAGCTGATCGATCGCCTTGGGGGTGCGAATGCCGGCGACCACATCCTCGCCCTGGGCGTTGACCAGGTACTCGCCGAACAGCCGGTTCTCGCCGGTGTCCGGGTAGCGGGTGAAGGCCACACCGGTGGCCGAGTCGTTACCCAGGTTGCCGAACACCATCATCACGATGTTCACCGCGGTGCCGTTGGCCATCTCCGGGGTGATGTGGAACTCGCGGCGATAGTCGACCGCGCGCTTGCCCATCCAGGAGCCGAACACCGCCTTGATCGCCAGCTCCAGCTGTTCGTAGGGCTCTTCGGGGAAGGGGCTGCCGGTTTCGTGTTTGACCACTGCGAGAAAGCGCTCGGCGATCTCCCTGAGGTCCTCGGCCTTGAGGGCGATGTCGCTGTTGGCGCCGACCTGCTGTTTGACCGCCTCGAACTCCTCGTCGAACCGCTCGTCCGGCACGCCGAGGGCGACCTTGCCGAAGAGCTGGATGAAGCGGCGGTAGGCGTCGTAGCCGAAGCGCTCGTTGCCGCTCTGCGCGATGAGTCCCTTGAGGGTCCTGCTGTTGAGGCCGAGATTGAGGATGGTGTCCATCATCCCCGGCATCGACAGCGCCGAGCCGGAGCGTACCGAGACCAGCAGCGGGTTTCGGCTGTCGCCGAAGCCCTTGCCGCTCTCATTCTCCAGCGCCTTCATCTGCGCCTTCACCTCTTTCATCACTCCGGCGGGCAACTCCTGTTTCTTGCCTGCCAGGTAGGCCAGGCAGGCCTCGGTGGAGATGACGAAGCCGGGCGGCACGTTGAGGCCGATCTGGGTCATTTCGCACAGGTTCGCCCCCTTGCCGCCCAGCAGCTTCTTGTTCTTGCCGTCACCCTCGTGAAACGAAAAAACGTAACCGCTACCCTTGCTGTGCTTCCCTAATGCTGCCTTTTTCGCCATGAACTGTGTTTCCTTCTGGGTCTGAGGTATGACAAAACCATAGACCACCGCTCCCCCCTGTCTGCTGAAAGGGAGGGAAAATAACCGGAATGGTTGCAGGCGAATGGCGGGGAGGGAGGAGGCGCCCGGCCGGGGGCTCCGATCACCCGGACAAGTCAGGGCGCCCATTTTCCTGCCAGCCGGGGTAGGCAACCTGCCGGGCCGGTCTGCCGTAACCGTTACAGGCTGGCAAGCAGAGCCCGGTAGGCGGTGGGACGGATTTCACCAACTCCTGTAGGGGAGAAACTTGCCGCTCATCGTCACCCGCACGCGATCGCCTGCCGGGTTCTCCTCCTTGTCGATATGCATGGAGAAATCGATGGCGCTCATAATGCCGTCGCCGAATTTTTCGTGAATCAGTTCCTTGATGGTCTCACCGTAGACGCCGACGATCTCGTACCAGCGGTAAATCACGGGATCGGTAGGAATGGCCTGGTCCCAGCTCTTGTGCGGAAATTGCTGCAGCGCCGTCGAGATCGCTGCAGGCAGTCCAAGCACCTCGCACACCTTGTCGGCGAATTCCGGCTTGAGGCTGTTCATGCCAAGGCAGGCCGAGGTGAGAAATACCGGGGAGAGCCCCGTATTTTCGGCGATCGTTTCCCAACCGAGGCCGGACTGGGCCTTGGCGGCGAGAATGGTTTCAGTCATTTCGATCTTTTTCATGGTGAAGCTCCTTACGGTTTGTTGGACGGCTCGCGGAGGGGCCGGTGCTGGAATGGGTTTACGGCCCGGACAAGGTATCGTTGCCTAGCAATGCCACAATGATAAAAAACAGGAGCAGGGAGACGCCCTGCCAGAAGAGCACGGGGTTTCGTTCCAATAGCGGCGGACGTGACTTGCCCGGAAAGGCACTGTTTGGCCGGCGCAGATCGTGGATGAATTCGGAGATCTCATCGTAGCGTTGGTAGGGATTGGGATGGACCGCCTTCCTGAGCGCAAAATCGACCCAGGCGGGAATGGTGCGGTTGTCGTCGAGTACCGGCTCGTAGACCAGTTTTCGTTGCGCCGCCCGGGTGGTCGCCTGTGCCACGCGGGTGCCGTAGGGCAGTCGCCCGGAGAGCATCTGGTAGGCGATGACGCCGAGTGAAAACAGGTCCGAACGGGTGGTGCCGGCCTCGCCGAGGAAGTACTCGGGTGCCGTGTACTGCGCAGTACCGAGGATCGGCTGCGCATGGCGGCCGTCGTTCTCGGCGATTCCGGCAACCCGCACCGAACCGAAATCGATGATCTTCACGGTGCCCGTGTTGTCGATCAGGATGTTGTCGGGCCGCAGATCCTGGTGCAGCATCTCCTGGCGGTGCAGGGCGCGCAGCCCTCGGGCGATCTGCTCGACGATAGTGCGCACCGTTTCCATCCCGGGGTTGGGATTGTCCGCGATCCATTGCGACAGGGACTGCCCCTCGATGAACTCGGAGACGGTATAGAGGTAGTTGCGCCGGCGTGTCGCCAGGCACGGCTTCAACAGATGAGCATTGTCGAGCCGTCGCGCCACCCACTCCTCCATCAGAAACCGCTCCAGGTAGTCGGCATCGTCGCGCCGATCGACGGAGGGGAGCTTGAGGATGGCTTTTTCCCCGCGGTCACTATCGACGGCAAGGTAGAGATGACTGCGGCTGCTGTTGTGCACCTCGCGTACGATCTCGTAACCGTCGAAATGCATGCGTGGACGCAACTCCGGCGGAAACGGCAGGCTTGCCGCGTGCTGCGGCAGTTCGCCGATATCGTGCAGCGGCAGGCCATCGATGCGCACGATCTGGATGGTGAGGTTATCGGTACCGCCGCAGCGTAAGGCCTGCTCCACGATCCTCCTGGCGGCGCGGTCCAGGTCGTCGCGGTTCGCCAGAATCGTGTCGACGACAAGCTGTTCCTCGGCATGCTCGTAAACGCCGTCCGTCGCCAGCACGAAGGTGTCACCGGTTTCGAGCGAAAGGCTGCGGTAATCGAGCTCGAGCCGGTCGCGCATGCCCAGCGCACGGCTGAGATAGCTCTTCTCGCGCGAGAGCCACAGGCGGTGATCCTCGGTCAGCTGTTCGAGTTTGTCGCCGGCGAGACGGTAGAGACGCGAGTCGCCTGCATGGAAGATGTGTGCGGTGGTGGACTTGAGAACCAGCGCAGTCAGGGTGCAGACATAGCCACGATCCATAACGTAACGGTAGGGGCCGTTACGGGTCTGTGCGTAGAGCCATGAGTTGGTTGCCTGCAGCACGCGTCGCACCGAGGTCTTCACTGTCCACGGCTCGGGCGTGCAATAGTAATCCGTCAGCAGGCCCTTGATAGCGGTTTCGCTGGCGACCTGGCTGACCTCGCTGCTGCTGATGCCGTCGGCAAGCGCCACGACGATACCCTTCGAACGCAATAGCGGTTCTTCCGGGATCAGTGCCGCATGGAAGTCCTGGTTGAGCGCCTTGCGTCCCCGGTCGGAATGCTGCCCGATGGATACGTGCAATTGATTTTTCATATTCGGGAAAACCCCGGCCCCTTGCGGAGCCGGGAGGCAAAGGCCGAAAGAATTACGCCTTGCTCTTCAGCATGCGCTCGGGACTGGTCCTGACGTGGGTGAAATAGAGCGGGAGTCCGACCAGCACGAAACCGCCGACCAGGTTGCCCAGCGCGGTCGGGATCTCGTTCCACAGGAAGTAATCGGTAACGGTGAAGCCGCCGCCCATGATCATGGAGAAGGGGAACAGGAACATGTTGACGATGGAATGCTCGAATCCCATGAAGAAAAACAGCATTACCGGCATCCACATGGCCAACATCTTGCTGCTGGCCGAGGTGGAGATCATCGCGCCGACCACACCCATGGAGACCATCCAGTTGCACAGCATGCCGCGAATGAAAATCGTCAACCAGCCGTCAAGGCCGTGCTCTTTATAGCCCAGGGTTCGCGACTCGCCGATGCTCCCCACCTTTTGCGCAAGCACGCCGCCGTCGGTGCTATAACCATAGGTCAGGATAAACGACATCATGAAGGCGACCGTCAACGCACCGGCAAAGTTGCCGACAAACACCAGGCCCCAGTTGCGCAGCACCTGGCCGATGGTGACGCCGGGCCGTTTGTCGATAAGCGCCAGTGGCACGAGGGTGAAGACGCCGGTCAGCAGGTCGAACTTCATCAGGTACAGCATGATGAATCCCACCGGGAAGAGTATGGCACCGAGCAGGGGTGAGCCGGTTTTTGTTGCGACAGTAATGGCGAAGATGGCGGCAAGGCCGAGAATGGCTCCCGCCATGAAAGCTCGAATCAGGGTGTCCTTGGTGGACATGTAAACCTTCGATTCACCCTGATCGACCATTTTTGAGACAAACTCATTGGGTTCCAGGTACGACATAAAAATTCCCTCGCGGTTGTGGTGAGACGCAAAAAACACAATGCAATTTTGTTACCAGAAAAAAAGTAGGGTTGGATGCCTGCAATAGCGTGTGCTACCGGCCATTCCTGGCAATGGCCTCGGAAAAAATATGTCTTTATTGGTTCATGCCGCACTTTCATCGAGCGCGTCATGCAGCAGCGCCTTGAGTTCCGGCAGGCAGGAACCGCAGTTGCCTCCGGCCTTGAGTTCGGCGGTGATCTGTTCGACGCTGGTGATGCGTTTTTCGCGTATCGCCTGGCGGATGGTCTCGCTGCCTACGCCGAAACAGGCGCAAACCGCAGCGCCGCGATCCTGCTGTGATGAAAGCGGTTTGCCGGCGAGCAGGGCGATTCGTTCATTGCCGTCGATGCGCTCCTTGTCGAACAACGGTTCCAGCCAGTCGTGCACCGGTAACTGATGATCGGGTCCGATGTAGAGGCAGCTCTCCAGCTTTCCGTTGACGATGCGAGCTGCGCGATAGTGGCGGTTTGCGGCATCGAAGTATTCGATCCAGCCGATTTCCTGCGCGGGAGCGCAGAGCAGGGCGCGTGCGCTTTGCGCCCAGCTTGCGGGAATCCGCTCGCCCGCCAGTTGATAACGCCACACTCCGCCGGCACCACGTGAACGGGACCAGTACAAGGCATCGGTGGGTGTGAGTTGACGGCGGCTGATCAGGAAACCGTGCCATGCCGGCCGGCAGGGTTCGATGCGGGCGGGTGCGTGCTTGGACTCGGGCTGACCGGAGTGCGGATCGGTGAAGGCATTGACCAGTACATCGACGCGCGCGGAGTTTGCATATTGGGCGTTCCAGTGGATCGGCACGAACAGCGAACCGGGCAACTGCTGCTCGCTGAGACAGGTGCGGACGATGACACTCCCCTGTTTGCCGCTCACCCGTGCCAGGTTATTTTCCTCGATGCCGTAGCGCGCCGCATCGCGGGGGTGGAGCTCGGCATAAGGCTCCCCGCTATGGCTCGCCAGTCGCGGCGATTTGCCGCTACGGGTCATGGTATGCCACTGGTCGCGCACCCGGCCGGTATTGAGACGCAGCGGAAACTCTGCATCGATGTCGCAGGCGGGGGCTTGCGGAACCACCGCGATGAAACGGGCCTTGCCGCTAGCGGTGAAAAAGCGGCCATCGCCGAACAGGCGTGCCGTGCCGTGCGGCTGTTTCGCAGTGACCGGCCATTGCACCGGTGTGAGTGTCCGGTAACCGTTATCGTCGAGTGCGGCGAGGGCGCCAAGGTCGAGGTCGCGGCTGCCGTTGTTGTCGAGAGCGGTCAGCAGGGCATGCTCGTTGAAGATTTGCGCAGGACCGGCGTAACGGAACGCTTCGCCATAGCCCATGCGTTTGGCAACCTCGCTGACGATCCACCAGTCCGCTCTGGCGCTACCCGGAGCGGTCAGGAAGGCGCGCTGGCGCGAGATGCGCCGTTCGGAGTTGGTGACGGTGCCGTCCTTCTCGCCCCAGCCGAGAGCCGGGAGTTTGATGTGGGCGAGATCCACCGTATCGGTGTGTGCCATGTTGTCGGAGACGACCACCAGCTCGCATTGCTCAAGCGCCGCCTTGACCCGGTCCGCCTCGGGCAGGCTCACCACCGGGTTGGTGGCCATGATCCAGAGCGCCTTGATTTTTCCCTCGCCGACGGCGCGAAACAGGTCGACGGCCTTGAGTCCGGGCCGCTCGGCGATAGCCGGCGAGCGCCAGAACGATTGCACCCGTTCGCGATGTGCAGGGTTTTCGAGCTCCATGTGCGCGGCCAGCTGGTTGGCCAGGCCTCCGACCTCGCGTCCGCCCATGGCGTTGGGCTGGCCGGTGATGGAGAACGGTCCCATGCCGGGACGGCCGAGGCGGCCGGTGAGCAGGTGGCAGTTGATGATCGCGTTGCCTTTGTCGGTGCCGCTGGAGGATTGGTTGATCCCCTGGGAGAAGAGGGTGACGACCCGTTCGGTGCGGGCGAAGAGATCGAAAAACCGTTCGACAAGTTCGCTATCCAGGGCGCACTGTTCGGCCACACTCTGTATCGACGGCGCGGAGTCCCTCGCGGTCGCGAGTGCCTCCTCGACCCCTTCGGTGAACTGCGAGGTGTAGAGGGTGTTGTGTTCCTGCCGCTGCTCGAGATAGTGCAGCAGGCCGTTGAACAGCACCGCATCGGAGCCGGGTTTTAGCGGCAGGTGCAGGTCGGCGATGTCGCAGGTAGCGGTGCGCCGCGGGTCGATCACCACGATGCGGATATCCGGATTGTTTTTCCGCGCCTGGGCGATGCGCTGGTAGATGACCGGATGGCACCAGGCGGTGTTGGAGCCGGTGAGCACGATGAGCTTGGCGCGATCCAGATCCTCGTAACTGCAGGGCACGCTGTCCGCGCCGAAAGCGCGCTTGTAGGCGGCCACCGCCGAAGACATGCAGAGCCGCGAATTGGTGTCGATGTTCGCCGAGCCGATGAAGCCCTTCATCAGCTTGTTGGCGACGTAGTAGTCCTCGGTGAGCAACTGGCCGGAGACGTAAAAGGCCACTGCGTCGGGGCCGTGTTGTTCGATGACGGCCTTGAAACGCGAGGCGACCGCCTCCAGCGCCGTGTCCCAGTCGCAGGCCTTTCCATCCACCTGCGGCAGCAGCAGGCGTCCCTCCAGATCAAGCGTCTCGCCCAGCGCCGCGCCCTTGGAGCAAAGCCGTCCGAAATTGGCCGGATGCTCCGAGTCGCCCTTGATGGTGACCGTGCCGTTGGGAGCAGTTGAGGCGATGATGCCGCAGCCGACGCCACAGTAGGGGCAGGTTGTCTTGACTTCGTTCATGATTAAAACCTTTTCACCGCAAAGGCGCAAAGAACGCAAAGAGGAATGTTGTTGTTTGTTTGCTTCTGTCCTTGTCGCAGCTTGGGCAAAATGCCCCGGTATTTGGCTTCCCATTGTTTGCTGGGCAATAATGCGCCCATACGTTTGTACGGGTGTTCCTTTGCGCACTTTGCGCCTTTGCGGTGCAATTTTTTTACCTGGTTGCGGTAGCGGCGATGGAGATCACGCCGTCTTCCACCTGCACCGGGTAGTTGTGGCTGCAGCCCTTGTCGGGGGCGACCGCTTCGCCGGTCTCGAGGTCGATGCTCCAGTTGTGCAGCGGGCAGGCAACCTTGTGGCCGTAGACGATGCCCTGCGACAGCGGCCCGCCCTTGTGCGGGCAGTGATCGCGCAGCGCGAACACCTGGTCGTCCGAGGTGCGGAACACGGCGATGTCGCCATCGGCGGTGGCGACCACCCGCGAGCCCAGGCGCGGAATGTCCTCGATTGTTCCAATAGTGATCCAGTCAGACATGTTCGTTACTCCTCAAAAAGAATGGTTCACCGCAAAGGCGCAAAGACGCAAAGGAAAGATACACTGACTGCCGCAGCAATGTTTTTCTCTGCATGGAGTCATGAGTAAATGGGCCCTTTCATTCGTCATTGTCTGAGTCCGCATTTCTTTTCTTCGCGCCTTTGCGCCTTTGCGGTGAATAATTGTTAGCTGTTCACGGCAGATTGCATCGGTACGAACTCGATGCGTTTTTCCGCGCTGGTGCGTTCCGCCCACGGATCCTGCTGGGCGATCTGTTGCGATTCGAGGAAGCGTTCATACAACGCCGTTCGTTGCGCTTCGTTATCGACGATGTGTTGCTTGACGAACGGCAGGCCTACCCGTTCCACCCAGGGGGCGGTGCGTTCGAGGTAACGGGCATCCTCGCGGTAGAGCTGCATGAAGGCGCCGGCGTACTCCAGCACCTCTTCCCGGGTCTCCACCCGGCACAGCAGGTCGGTTACCCGCACCTTGAGGCCGCCGTTGCCGCCGACGTGCAGTTCCCAGGCGCCGTCGATGCCGACCACACCGAAGTCCTTGATCGTCGCCTCGGCACAGTTGCGCGGACAGGCGGATACCGCCATCTTGAACTTGTGCGGCGTCCAGGAGCCCCAGGTCATCTTCTCCAGGTCGATGCCCATCTGTATCGCGTCCTGGGTGCCGAAGCGGCAGAACTGGGAACCGATGCAGGTCTTTACCGTGCGCAGCGCCTTGCCGTAGGCATGGCCGGATACCATCCCCGCGGCGTTGAGGTCGGCCCAGATCTCGGGCAACTGATCCTTTTTCAACCCGACCAGGTCGATGCGCTGGCCGCCGGTAATCTTCACCATCGGCACGTTGTATTTTTCCGCCGCGTCGGCGATGGCACGCAGCTCGGCCGGGGTGGTGACGCCGCCCCAGATCCGCGGCACCACGGTGTAGCTGCGGTCCTTCTGGATGTTGGCGTGCACCCGTTCGTTGACGAAGCGCGAATGCGGATCGTCCACCGCCTCGGCGGGCCAGGCGGCGAGCATGTAGTAGTTGAGCGCCGGGCGGCAGGTGGGACAGCCGTCCGGGGTGCGCCATGCCAGTGTTTCCATCGCCGTTTCGCGGTCAGTGAGGCGGTGGGCTGTGATCGCCTCGCGCACCTCCTCGTGAGTGAAGTCGGTGCAGGGGCAGAGCGGTTTTTTCTCCGGGGCGGAGTAGTCGCCGCCGACGCACTCGGCGAGGATCTGCTCGACCAGACCGGTGCAGCCGCCACAGGAGGCGGCCGCCTTGGTGTGTTTCTTCACCTCTTCCAGGGTGAACAGCCCCTCGCTACGGATGGCGTTGACGATGTCGCCCTTGCACACGCCGTTGCAGTCGCACACCTGGGCATCGTTGGCCATCGCCGCGGCGGAGTTCTGGCCGCCGTGACCGGCGTCACTGATGTGCGTGCGGCCGAACATCAGCTGGTCGCGGTGGGCGCTGATGTCGGAACCCTCGCGCATCAGTTCGTAGTACCAGGCACCGTCGACGGTGTCGCCGTAGAGCACCGCGCCCTCGATGCGGTTCTCCTTGAGCACCAGCTTTTTGTAGATGCCGCGCGAGGCGTCCTTGAGCACGATGGACTCGGTGCTCTCGTCGCCGATGAAGTTGCCGGCGGAGAAGAGCTCCACGCCGCTGACCTTGAGGCGGGTGGCGGTGGCGGAGCCGACGTAGCGGCCGTAGCCGAGATGGGCCAGGTGGTTGGCGCAGACCTTGGCCTGCTCGAACAGCGGCGCGACCAGCCCGTAGGTGGTGCCGCGGTGCTGCACGCATTCACCAACGGCATAGATGCTCGGGTCGAAGCTCTGCATGGTGTCGCCCACCACGATGCCGCGCTCGCAGTGCAGCCCGGCCTCCCTGGCCAATGCGATGTTGGGGCGGATGCCCACGGCCATCACCACCAGGTCGGCGGGGAACTCGCGCCCGTCCCTGAGTTTCAGTTTCTCCACCCGTCCTTCGCCGAGCAGCGCCTCGGTGTTGGCGCCGGTGATGATGTTAAGGCCCCGCCCTTCCAGCTCCTGTTGCAGCAGTTTTGCCGCGGCCTCGTCGAGCTGGCGCTCCATCAATACCTCGGGGAGATGGATGACCGTGACCTGCATGCCGTGGTTGAGCAGGCCGTTGGCTGCCTCCAGGCCGAGCAGGCCGCCGCCGATCACCACGGCATTGTTATACCGTTTCGCTGCCGCGCTCATCGCTTCGACATCGGCGACGGTGCGGAAACCGATCACCCCCTCCAGATCGCTGCCCGGCACCGGCAGGATGAAGGGTAGCGAGCCGGTGGCGATGAGCAGGCGATCGTAGTGTGCTTCGGTGCCGTCGGCGGCGACGACCTTGCGCCGTATGCGGTCGATCTTCGCCACCGGGGAGCCGCTGTGCAGGGTGATACCGTTTTGCGTATACCACTCGCGGCTGTTGAGTATGATCTCATCGAACCGTTTTTCACCGGCCAGCACCGGCGAGAGCATGATGCGGTTGTAGTTGGGGTGCGGCTCGTCGCCGAACACGGTGATATCGTATTTCTCCGGAGCGAGTTTGAGCAGTTCTTCCAGGGTGCGCACGCCGGCCATGCCGTTGCCGATCAATACCAGTTGTTCTTTCATCGTCGTGACTCCTATGCTGACGGTTTGGCTGCGTGGTCGGCATCGCTTGTGTGCCGATTCAAACGGGCCAGTTCGTCGAGATCGATGCTCATGTGGTGCAGCTCGAAACCGCGCAGGTAGTCGAGCGGCTTCGACGGGTCGAAGCGGCGTCCGTCGAGGAAGCGGTCCGGGCCCATCAGCAGCGAGTCGCTGCCTTCGTGCAGCTTCCAGTTGCTCTCGTGCAGTCCTTCCAGCTTGTCGTCGATGCTCGGACAGAGCAGGCCGAGGGCGGCGGCCGCATCACGGTAGAGATCCGGGCGGTAGACCTCCTCGGCCACCGCGCGCATGTCGAGCGCGGAGCCGACCTGCCCCCATCGCACCATCTGGCTGATGAACCACAGGGCGTGCGAGCGCCAGGGGAAGTTGGCGGCGTAGCGGTGAAACACGTTGAAGTCGGGCAGGGCGCGCGGCAATTCGTTGGCGGCGTACTGGAAGGTGCCGGTCATCGACATGCGCACCACATGCTCGGGGGCGTTGACGTAGACGCTACGCGCGATCATCGCCGCGGCTTCGATGCGGTTCTGTAACTCGTCCAGCCAGCGGCTCGCCTCGAGCAGCGCCATCAGCAGCGCGCGGTGGGTGTTGGGATACTGCTCGGCCCACTCCTGGGTGACCCCGAGCACCTTCTCCGGGCTGTTGTTCCAGATCTCGTACTTGGTGATCAGGGTGTGGCCGAGGCCCGCCTGAACCGCCTGCGCGTTCCACGGTTCGCCGACGCAGTAGCCGTCGATGGTGCCCTTCTCCAGCTGGCCGACCATCTGCGGCGGAGGTACCACCACCAGGCGCACGTCATTGTCCGGGTCGATGCCGGCGGCGGCCATCCAGTAGCGCAGCTCGTAGTTGTGGGTGGAATAGGGGAACACCATGGCGAAGGTGAGCGGTTCGCCGCCGGCCTTGCGGTTCTGCTCGATCACCTTTTTCAAGGCATGGGCGCTGAGTGGACGCTCCTTCATCGCCTCGGGCGCGATGCGCTGCATCTTTTCATACAGCGCGTTGGAGACAGTGATGGCGTTACCGTTCAGATCCATGGAGAAGGCGGTGACCATCGGTTTGGCCATCGGCCCGATACCGAGGCTCATGGCGATGGGCATGCCGGCGAGCATCTGCGCTCCGTCGAGAATGCCGAGCGCCACCTTGTCGCGGATGTTGGCCCAGGAGGTCTCCTTGGAGAGCGTCACCTTGAGGCCGTATTTTTGGAAGTAGCCCTTCTCCTTCGCCACCACCAACGGGGCGCAGTCGGTCAGCGGGATGAAGCCCAGTGTCAGTTCGGTTTTTTCCAGGTTGTCAGTCATAAGGACTCCGCATTAACAGCGTGTTCATGAAAAGCGATTTACCACGAAGGGCACGAACAGCACGAAGTGGAAAAGCGAAAGTTCAAATTCAAAAATGCGTAGGCTGGGTAAGCTTGCGCATCCGGCAAATCCAAAGGCAGGCGCCGGATGCCATGTCGCTTATTCGGCCTACAAGTTCGGTTTTTCCTGCAGTGCATTTCTTCGTGTCCTTCGTGAGCTTCGTGGTGAAAGTCATGTGTTCTTACTCACCCGGTGGCGACCTTGAGCGCCGGTGTCAGTTCGGCCGCCACGGCCGTTTCGCTTTTCCGTGTTACCGGCACATCGGGCCGGGCATGGCGCTCGTGCAGGAAGCGCAGCACCTCGGCGCGATAGCGGTTGTAGGCGGGGCTATCGGCCAGCGCCAGGCGGTTACGCGGACGCGCCAGTTCGACGTTGAGGATCTCGCCGACGGTGGCGGCGGGGCCGTTGCTCATCATCACGATGCGATCCGAGAGCAGCACCGCCTCGTCCACGTCGTGGGTAATCATGATCACCGTGTTGTTCAGCTCCGCCTGGATCTCCATCAGCGAGTCCTGCATGTGGGTGCGGGTCAGCGAATCGAGCGCGCCGAACGGCTCGTCCATCAGCAGCACCTTGGGCTCCATCGCCAGGGCGCGGGCGATGCCGACGCGCTGCTTCATCCCACCGGAGATCTCGGCGGGCCGGCGCTCCATGGCGTGGCC
>Ga0068714_10002918_pt1 | contig 21049 bp, 21 predicted proteins | sample MTBNYHSulfiMetaG_FD_62988 | JGI IMG/M metagenome (GOLD analysis project Ga0068714, IMG submission 62988) | Enrichment culture microbial communities from rom New York Harbor, USA that are MTBE-degrading - MTBE-NYH (New York Harbor Sulfidogenic)... | ecosystem: Environmental > Aquatic > Marine >... | reverse complement strand
ATCTATGCCCTTCCTCCTGTGATGAGGCTCACCTGCCTGGGACTGCAGCAGGTCCCCAAACCGGTGCAGGAGGCGGCACTGGCCTACGGGGCCACCCGGTGGCAGCTTCTCCAGGAGGTGCGAATACCCCTTGCCATGCCCTCGATCCTGGCCGGTGTGAACCAGACCACCATGATGGCTCTTGCCATGGTCGTCATCGCGTCCATGATCGGTGCCCGCGGCCTTGGCCAGGAAGTGCTCATGGCCATCAACCGTATCGACGTCGGCAGGGGTTTCGAGGCAGGCATCTCCATTGTCATCATGGGAATAGTCATCGACCGCATCACCCAGGGCCTGGCCAAAAGGTGGGACCCGAACAGGAAGTAAACCCGTAACTCGTAACTAGTGACTCGTGAATCGTGAATCGAAAGATCAAAACCTGATCGTGCATAAGGGGTAGGTTTCTTAAGGTTTTTCGGTTCACGATTTACGGTTTCTGCCCTTCCTGCCGTCTTGGTCTTTCCGTCTCACGTCTCACGTTTCACGTCTCACGCTCTTAAGGTTTTCACGTCTAACGTCTCACGCTCTTAAGGTTTTCCTGCCTCCTGCCTCCTGCCGCCTGTAGCCTGTCGCCTCGGGTTTCCGCTCTTCCGTCTCACGTCTCACGTTTCACGTCTCACGCTCTTAAGGTTTTCACGTCTAACGTCTCACGCATTTGGTTTTTTATACGTACTTTCCCCATCGACCTGACATGCCTTCAGCGGTTAAAATATCTCTTGGGCCTCCCTGAGGTCCAACCTTCCAACATCCAAAGGAAAGGATGATGATCTTGAGAAAGTTTCTTCTATTGGTTTTTGCCCTGTTGCTTTGTCTGGTTCCTGCCGCCCTGGCCGCCGATACGGCCCCTCCTGCGCCTTCTAAAAGTACCCTCCTGGTCGATGCGGAGTGGCTCAAGGCGAACATCGACAATGTTGTCGTAATAGATGCCCGTGCTTCATCACTTTATGCCAAGGGGCATATCCCCGGGGCGGTTAATGCGGAATGGACATACTTCGCCAACGTAAAGGGTCAGCCAGGGAACCCCGGCTGGGGCGAGATCTTCGAAAAGGATACCCTTGCCAAGAAGATAGGGGCAATGGGCATTAACGGGAAAAAGCCCGTTGTGGTCTACGGCGACTGTGGGGGATGGGGACAGGAAGGCTGGGTAGCCTGGGTCCTCCGTCTGTCCGGTGTTCCCAATGTCCGCAAACTCGACAAGGGTTACATGGGATGGCTCGCTGCCGGCGGGAAGGCATCCACAACTGCGACCAAGCCAAAGGCTGTAGCATTCTCGATCCCCGCTTTCCAGGGCGGCTACAAGGTCACCACGCCCTGGCTGGTATCCAAACTGGGCGAGGTAAAAATAGTAGATGCCCGTACGCCTTTCGAATATGAAGGGGGAAGGATCTTCCAGGAGCGAAGGGGCGGCCATATTCCAGGCGCGATAAACATTCCCTTTGACGTGGTCTTCGCTTCGGACAGGTCCATAAAGGAGATCGAGGAGTTGGACGCCATCTTCAGGATGCACGGCCTCCACCCTGACAATGAGATAGTCGTTTACGACACGGCCGGGGTAAGGTCTGCCCACCTTGTCATGATCATGAGGATGGCCGGATACGAAAAGGCCCGCAACTACGACTCCTCCTTCCATGAATGGGCGGGAACCCCGGAACTTGAAGTGATCCAGGGCAAGGAACCCGGAGTCTCCACTATTAATAACACAGCAGTAGAGGAAGCCCAGCCCCAGAAAGAGCCAGGGGCCGGGCAGACATCCTGACGCCATGACTGTATCGGTCGAGATAGCCGGCGGGGGGTCCATCAGCATCGACCCCCCGGTCACCGGACAGGACCTGCTGCAAAAGTGCGGGGCGGGACTAGACAGGAAGATCGTGGCCTGGCATGTCAACCGTTACCTCCGGTCTCTCGACTGGACCATCACCGAAGACTCCCTGGTAGATTTTGTTGACACGTCCTCCTTCGAGGGGATGTCCGTCTACAGGGGCACCCTGGCCTTTGTCCTGTCCCTTGCCTGCCGGGGAGCCCTCGGTGACGGCCTTTCCGTCAGACACTCCATAAGCGACGGCTATTATTGCGAACTTCAGTCCGGACCGGCTACCCCGGAGCAGACTCGCCTTGTGAAGGAAGCTGCGGAGTACATCGTCCGCAGGGACCTCCCCATAAAAAGGGCCGTTTTCAGCATAGATTCAGCCGAAAGGATCCTCCTTCAACAGAACGAACCCGACACGGCGAACCTTCTGAAATTTTCCGGAGTGGACTTCGTAACCCTCTACCACTGTGACGGCGTTTACGGGTTCTTCTACGGCCCTCTTGCTCCCTCTACAGGGTACCTTTCATCCTGGGATCTTGTGCCTTTCCGCGAAGGGATGGTCCTGAGATTCCCTACGGTGGCATACCCGCTGGATCTCCCTCCGTTCACCCCGGCTGAGAAACTTGCCGATGTGTTCAGCGAGTACGGGGACTGGCTGCAGATCCTTGGCGTAAAGACAATGGAGAACCTCCACAGCCAGGTTATCGAAGGCAAGGGCAAGGAACTGGTCCTCATAAGCGAAGCTCTCCACAGCCAGAAACTGAACAGCATGTCCGAGAGGATAGCGGCCGGTCACAAAACACGCCTTGTCTGCATCTCAGGTCCCTCCGGGTCTGGGAAGACGACCACCGCGGACAGGCTCCTGATCCATCTCAGGGCAATGGGGGTCAACCCTGTGACCGTATCCCTCGATGACTATTTCCTCGACCGTGAGAAGACACCCAGGGACTCATCGGGCAATTACGACTTCGAATCCATCGACGCCCTCGACCTGGACCTTGTCAACGATCAACTGGAGGCTCTTCTGGACGGCGGAGAAGTGACCCTTCCGCGGTTCAATTTCCTCACCGGCAAGCGGGAGGAGGGGCCCAGGGTGAAAATGGGCAGTGACGATGTCCTTATAATAGAGGGGATCCACGGCCTCAACAAAAAGATCACCAGGTCCATCCCGGATGATATAAGGTTCAGCATCTACATATCGCCCCTGACCGGTATCAGCCTCGACAGGCACAACAGGACCAGCACCACCGACAACCGCCTTCTTCGCAGGCTGGTGAGGGACCGTCGCCACAGGGGCAAAAGCGCATCCACGACCCTTGCCCAGTGGCCTTCGGTCATCCGCGGGGCTCACAAGTACATCTTCCCCTACCAGGAGCACGCCGATGAGATGTTCAACTCGGCCCTGGTTTACGAGCTGTCGGTCCTGAAAGGTTATGCAGAGCCTCTTCTCAGGACAGTCAGGGAGGATCTGCCGGAGTTTGGGGAGGCCCAGAGGCTGCTGAACATACTGAAATTCATCCCCTACATCCCCGCTGACTACGTCCCCAACGATTCGATCCTCCGCGAATTCATCGGAGGCGGGTGTTTTGAGTAAGGACGAAGTGCGTGAGACGTTAGACGTTAGAAGTGAGACGAAAACCCCCTGGATCGAGGTCAGGCCCGAGATCATCTACAACAGAGAACACAGAGGGCCACGGAGGAGATCTTTTCGGTGTATAAACCAGGAAGGGAACCCGTGTTTCTCCCATTCCAATCCTCTTGATTCTCCTGTCTCCTGTAGCCTGCCGCCTGTTTCCTTGTTTTTCGGCCTTTCCGTCTCACGTCTCACGTCTCACGTCTTACGGATTTTGGCCCTGCCTGTCTCCTGTAGCCTGACGCCTGCCGCCTTGTTTTTCGGCCTTTCCGTCTCAGGTCTCACGTCTCACGTTTTTTCTTTGAACTTTGAACTTGATAACTTTGAACGAGGTTTCCCTGTCTCCTGTAGCCTGACGCCTGCCGCCTTGTTTTTCGGCCTTTCCGTCTCACGTCTCACGTCTCACGTCTTACGGATTTTGGCCCTGCCTGTCTCCTGTAGCCTGACGCCTGTTTCCTTGTTTTTCCGCCTTTTCGTCTCACGTCTCACGTCTCACGTCTTACGGATTTTGGCCCTGCCTGACTCCTGCCTCCTGCCTCCTCGATCTTTGCCCTCCCGTCCCGGAGGCCGAAGGCCGGAGGTGCCCCGAGCCGCGGTCTCATGCGGCGAAAGGGTATCACGTCTCACGTCTCACGTCTCACGATCCTTGCCCCTCGGGTCCCTCCCATGCGCGTAACCATGTCCGATGTCGCCAGGGCGGCCGAAGTCAACAAGGCGACGGTCAGCCGGGTCCTCCGGGGCGACCCCAGGATAAGCCCTGCCACCAGCGAAAAGGTCTGGGCCGCCATCAAGGACCTGGGCTACCGGCCCGACGCGATAGCCCGGGGCCTCTCCAGCCGCAGCAGCGAAACTGTGGGCCTGTTCATCAGGGACCTTGCTGCCCCCTGGGCAGGGGAATTCCTTGCCGGCTTCGAGCGCGTCATATCGCGCCACGGCATGGAGTTCATGATCCGTGCCACCGCCTCCGATCCCCAGCAGAGGCGCAACGCCATGTTCAGGCTCCTGTCCAGGAGGGTTGACGGTTTTGTGTGGCTCGACGGTCCTCCCGAGCCCGATGCCGGTGTTCCGGGGATCGCGGTAGGCACAAAGCGGGAAGACGGGATTTCAGTGCTAGTGGATAACAGCTCGGCAGCGGAGCAGTTGACAAGGCTGGCGGGGGAGAGGGATATTATCCTGCACCAGGGTGAAAACCCGTTTTTCCGGGGGATACAGCCTCTTCTCCCCAGGGCGCAAAAAAAGGGGGCAGGGGTCGTGTCGGTATACGACGGAACCCCTCCCCCTATGGATATTGCTTCCTCAGAAGACACTAAAGTTATATGCGCCACCAGGAAGCACCCTCACGTCCCGCCCGGAAACTGGACCCTCTACTGGCCCGCTTTCGAACTTGGCACCCTGTCGGCCCGGCTGCTTTTGAACATCATTCAGGGCAAAGGGGTGCGTCCCGGAACGGTAACTGTACTTCCCTCGCTTTCAAAGACCCCCTAGGATCTCCCGTGGATCCTGTGAACGGCCAGAAGATCCGTCAGCAGTGCCTGTCCCGTTTCTACACGGCCTGCCCCCGGGCCCACTATCGTTATCTCTCCCAGGTGGTCTGTGACAAGGGTGATGGCGTTGGTGGCATCCATGATACCCGCCAGGGGGTGCGTAAGTGGAACCTCCTTAGGCGCCACCTTTGCGACGAGTTTCCCGTTGTCCCTTCCGACCTCGGCTATCAGCTTGATCCTGGCCCCTCTTCCTGAGGCTGCTGATATATCCTCCGGGGTTATGCCCGTTATCCCCGTGCGGTCCACGTCATCTACCCTGATCGGCTCACCCATAAGAACCTTTGCCAGCACCTGCACCTTAACGGCCGCGTCCCAACCCTCTACGTCGCCCGTCGGGTCGGCCTCGGCGTAACCCAGTTCCTGGGCTTTTTTAAGCGCCTCGTCGTAGCCCATGCCTTCTTCCATCCTGGTCAGGATGTAATTGGTGGTGCCGTTGACTATACCCATGGCGCCTGTAATGTCGCAACCGGCCAGCGCCTCCCGGGCCAGGTTGATGGAGGGAGTTCCGCTCATGACAACCCCTTCGAAGAAGTAGGAGACACCATTCCTGCCGGCCACTTCCATCAGTTCCGGCAGGGCAATCGAAACGGGCCCCTTGTTCGTGGACACTACGTTGATCCCGTTCTTCAGGGCGGTCCTTATGTGGGAAACTCCAGGTTCTCCCGTCTTGAGGTCCGTGTAGGTAGCCTCGGTGATAACGTCGGCGTATTTGCCGGAGATCAGCTGGAGCGTATCTAGGGTTGTGGCGTCGGGGTGACCTTTAAGGTCTCCCTTCCTGTCTATCTCTTCCAGAACGGACCTGAGGTCTATTCCCCCCGTGTTCAGCAGTGACCCCTTGACCGGGTCGGCTATGAAAGTTACCGAATATTCGAACCCGTAACGCTCCTTCAGCGAACCCCGCTTTTTCTCAAGTATCCTTGCCAGCCCCTGGCCGACATTACCGAAGCCTGTCAAGCCTATCTTCCACATGTCAGTGAAGCACCTCCCGTCAGATGCGGACCGTGATGCCCAGCCTGTCCGCTGTAGCGGCCTCGGGGCGCCCGTCATTGTCCCAGCCCCTCAGCGAATAGTACTCTTCAAGCATCGTATCGAAATCCTTCCGGGGCAGCGAGACCTTCTCCTCGCCCCTCGGAGGCATCGGAAGCGGATCTTCGAACATCCTTGGCGGCAGTGTGTCGTCCTTCCTCGAGATGCCTGCCTCGCGGATGTTGAACATGCGTATATGGTTCCAGATCCTCTCGCCAGCGGTCAGGTAATCCTCCTCGGTGATGTTCCATCCCGTCATGTGGCGCAGGCATGCAAGGGCCCTCTCCTGGGAGTAGGGAGCGAAGTCACATACCACCAGCGAGTAGGCAGCAGCCCTTTCGTCCTGGACCGTCTTCACTGTCCTTGCCATCCCGTCGGTGGAAAACCGCGGCAGGTGCCCGTCCAGTTCGCCGAGCACGGTCCATGCCCTCTGGTGGCAGCCCCCCCTGTCGGACGTTGCGTATGCCAGGGCCATACCCCAGGTTGCCCTGGGTTCATAGCCGGGCAGTTCCAGGCCCTTGACGTGGATCGCGAAATGGTCAGTTCCCTTGCCTATCCCTTCGGCGGCAGCCCTTACACCGTTTGAAAGGAGAGCCCCGAGACCCCTCTTGTAGGCAATGTCCTCAAGGAGTTTAGCCTGCCCTTCGGCATCTCCGAACTCGGGCGCTTCCGGAAGGATCCCCTTCTGCCTGCACTCCATGGCAAAACCCACGACGCCTCCCGCGGAGATCGTGTCCAAACCCAGCTGGTTGCATATCCTTATGGACTTCGCCAGCAGCGGCATCTTGCCCACGCCGTTGTTGCTCCCTAGGAGGGCGATGGACTCGTACTCCACCTTTACAGGGTGCCCGTCGTCCTCCAGCACCTTCCCGCAGACGATGGGGCAGTTGGAACAGGCCACGTCCCGTTTCGTGTAGTGCCTGAGGTTCGTTGACACTATTCCGTAGATCGGGACGAAGTACCCCTGCTGGAAGTTGTAGGTTGGCAGGATACCCGTCCGGCTCATGGACTCCACCAGCGACGAGGTGCCGACAATGCGCCTGGTGTGGATCTGGTCGCTGGCATTGATGGCTTTTACTATCTCTGCCACCTGACCCTTGAAGGCATCCTCTTCGGCGATGGGGATCGTGCCAGTACCCCTTACTGCAACAGCCTTCAGGTTCTTGCTCCCCATCACGGCCCCTGTGCCGCCCCGGCCCGCTACGCCTGCCCTGAACTTGTCGCTGTCGCTGTCCATGGTGATGTTCGCTATGGGGACCAGGTTCTCGCCGGCAGGTCCTATAACGGCGACCTTTGCATCGGCGTCGGTGATCTCCCTTACCGCGTGGACCGTATCGTCAACGTTCTTTCCCCACAGGTCCCCCGCGTCGCGGATCTCAGCCTTCCCGTCCTTCAGCCAGAGATAGACCGGCCTGGAAGCCTTCCCCGTGACGATGATGCCGTCATACCCCGCCATCCTCATCTCCTTGGCGAAGTGTCCCCCCGAATGGCTGTCGACGTACATCCCCGTCAGCGGCGATTTGGTCACCACTACGAAACGCCCCGAAGTCGGGAACGTGGTACCCGTAAAGGGCCCCGTGAGGAACATAAGAACATTTCCCGGATCCAGCGGCTTCGTGCCCGGGGCTAAAAGCGAATCCAGCAGGTATATCCCCAGCCCCTTGCCCCCGAGGTATTTTCTTGTCACATCTTCGGGGACGTTATGATCCTTGAAAGTCCCCGATCCAAGATCCACGTGCAGAAGTTTCCCAAACATCTCTATTCCCTCCTTGTAAGAGTCGGAAAAATTCACTCTCCTGGCAATTCTAGGGTTTTGAACCTGAATATCCTTGCGATGATCCTCCCCGACACTGTGCCGCAGATCTCTCTGTTTGCTTCCCTGGAGGCTTCTTCAAGGTCGCTTGCAAGTCTGTTTGCCTCTTCAATGTTCCCGGGTCTCCCCGCGGCCGAGACCAGTTCGCCCCTGAGCCTCGAGCACTCCCTGACGGAGCGGAAAATGCGGTCGTAGGCCAGCCCCAGCCACCAGAGGAAACCCATAAGGATCAACAGGAAAAAGATCAGGAATGTGCCCAAGCCATAACCTCCCGAAAGACTCGACAGATAAGCCTTCGGAATCTATTTTATCGTGAAAATGACCTGACGTGATTGAAACCCGGAAGGGCAGTTGGTTTATTTTTACCATTTTTGTAAACTCGAGTTGACAAACCTCGAAAAGCAGATATACTGTGACCTCAGTGAGATTTGAATTGATTCCCAGGGGGTTCTTCACTATATGGTCCTACGAATAAGATGCAGCCATCGGTCAGGAAGATACACCGCAACAGCAAACCATACCGCAGACCTGATCGGAGGGCTTGATATGTGGCATAAGGACAGCACAGGCAACTGGTATATGTCGGACACGAAAACCATCGAGGCGGAGGAACCCGCCACGGCAAAAGCGTCATGGGCGGAAAAGACCCTTTCCACCGCTTTTCCGGGAATGGGACCCGACAGCAGCATCTTCCTGTTCTCAAGCAAGGTGGCTGGACAGTAATAAAGGCAAGACCCGGGAGATGTGAGACGTAAATCGTACCCTGTCGCTGCGCTTGGGGCAGAGCAAAGCCTACCCAGTCGCTACGCTCGGGGCACCTTGTAAATCGTGAATCGTAAGTGCGAAGGCTGGTAATGACCCAAAGACCCGGAGATTTTTTCTTCGGGTCTTTGTTGTTTCTTCCGCCCTTCCGTCCCTTGCTCTAAAGGTTTTCCTGCAGCCTGTTGCCTGGCTTTTATGTACTTTCGTCTCACGAATTTTAGCCCTTCCTGCCTCCTGCCTCTTGACACAACTCCTGTATCAATTAAAAATTTGTAGAAACAATCTTCAAAGGGTTGAAAATTCTGGTATTTATGTTTGGAGGGCTTGAAATGGCAAAAAGGCATTTTGTGATCATGGCATTTGTTCTGGTCGCCGTCTTCGTGTGTGCCCCAGCTTTCGGACTTGGCGGCGAAAGGACGCTGGACCTTCGAAACGCCACATCCCGGATGGTATGGGTCACAAAATCCGACCATCAGAATTTCGATCCCAACTTCGTGCAGTGGAGCTACCTGGATCCGGGCAAGATCGGCATCTGGACAGTTCGTGAAGGTGGGTGGCTTCACTTTGGGTACGCGAGCGAAAGCGACAAGGGGAAGATAGAAAGGATCATCTCTTTTCAGCTCCCTTATCACCCCGATATCCGCTGGATATGGAAAGTGGTCCCCGGTCCCACCCTTGAAGCCGACTGGGAAAGGCTTTAACAGGCATATCCCGGGTGCCGGGATCCCCTGGATCGGGCAAATGCATTAGGGGTAAGAGGTAAAAAAAGCTGTAGATCCCGACAAGGCCGGCGATGGTCAAAATGACGCTTGACCGTTCACAAGGCACCCCTGCTTGCCTGGGGGTTATGCCTTTGTCCTATTGTAATCCCGAGTCCGCCGGCTGGCGGAGATCTGAACTTGCCCCTGCTTGTCATCCCGAATTCCTCCGCCTACCCGCGGAGATCTGAACTTGCCCCTGCTTGTCATCCCGAATTCCTGAAAGGGATGAGGGATCTCGGTCTTGAACTTGAGTCAGATTCCTCACACGCCTCCGGCGGTTCGGAATGACAAGCCCTTTCCCGTTCACCGTTGACTGTTTACCCAGTCCCTCGTGGGGCGGCTTCGCTCTGCCCGGAGCGAAAGCGACTGGGTGCCGTTCACGCCTTCGATCTTGTCCTGCCTTCCTTGCCGCTTGATATTAGGTTTTCTCTGCGTCCTAACCTACGCCGACAGCATGCTGTCTAGGTCAGAGCGAAGCCTACCCAGTCGCTACGCTCGGGGCACCTTGTCCCGAAGCGGTTCAATGAGGAGCCTTGTCTGTGGTGCAAGCATTTGGCTTTGCCCTTGATTTGGTTTCTCCGTGTCACTAGTTACCAGTCACGAGTCACGTTTTTTCTTTGAACTTTGAACTTGATAACTTTGAACGAGCTTTCCCTGCCGCCTTGTTTTCCGGTCTTCCGTCTCACGGGTTTCAAGGTTTTCCTGATGCCTGTCGCCTGCAGCCTGACTCCTGTCTCCTTCTTTTCGTCTTTCAGCTATACTTTTCCCAGAAACTTCTACGCGAGGAGACAGACAAACCATGACAACAGCATATTTTGACGGGGCTTCCCGGGGCAACCCGGGCGAATCTGCCGCCGGGGCCTGTATCGTAGGCGATGACGGGAGATCGGTCTGGGAGTGCGCCCGGCCCATCGGCATCGGTACCAACAACGAAGCCGAGTACAAGGCCCTGATAATGCTTCTTGAGGAGATAGCATCCCGGGGCCTGAAGAACGTAACCGTTCGAGGCGATAGCCGCCTGGTTATCTCCCAGGTCACCGGCAAGTGGAAGGTCCGCGAGGAACGGCTTCGGCCCCTGGCGGAACGTGCCGCGGAACTGGCCAAAGCTGCAGGAGCCAGGCTCGAATGGGTTCCCAGGGAGCGCAACGCCATGGCTGACGCCCTCTCCAACAGGGCCTTCGGCGGAGCAACTGAAGCCACGGCGGTCTTCCCCCTGGAAAAGCTGGAACGAGTCTCGGGAACCATATTCATAGCTCACGGAAGCGAAGACTACGCCGTCGACGTAATGCACAGGTCCTGCAGTTGCCCCTCCTTCAGGAACAGGGGTAACTGCAAGCACCTTGAGGCTGCAATTTCCGTTGCCGGAAAGGGTGACAAGCCTTGTTCATCCTCCTGACTGGGGATACCGCTGCAGGTTCGCCCCTTCCCGGGCGATTTCCACCCTCTGCTGAAGCAGACCTGATCTGGTGGGGGATAGCTGCCCCATCCGTATCCTGCGGGGAATTTGAGGGTAACCTCATCCCCCCTGCGGTGTTCACCAGGTCTGCGCGCATGACAGCTGATCTCCCGACCCTGGTGGTCAACTGCGGCACCCTCACACACCCTGTCTGCCCATACATGGAGACGGGGGCCATCCCCGGAAGGGACCCCCGTGAAGAGACTGCCGTTCCCGACGCCGAAAGGCTGTGGGATAGCGGGTTCAGCATAGGAAGGCTCCTCGCGGGAATGAACGACGACCTGGTCATTGGTGATTCATCTTCTGGAAGCGGCGTTGCCGCGCCCCTTATCCTCAAGGCCCTCGGCTACAAGGCCGAAGCTCTTGATAAGCCGTTCGGAGGGGGGGCTGGTACCTCCCCCTGGGACCTGGCCTCTTCCAGGCTCGGGATACGTCCCGGCGACCTTGTCGGGCGGGGTTTTTTTGCCGTGTCCGAACTGGGAGACCCAGTCCTTGTCGTTGCCGCGGCATTAGCTGCCGGGGCAAAGGGCGGCACCAGGGTGCTCCTCTCCGGGGGGCTCCCCATGCTGGCCGTGGGGGCACTCTTGAGGGATATGGGAGACAGGGGCAGCCTGGCTGTTTCCGCCACGAGCAGGACCTTGAAGGACCTGGGCGGTGCCTTCGAAGAGATCTCGGGCGTCCTGGGGGCCGAAACCCGCGTGGCCGACCTCGACTCCGTCAGGGATGGAGCCGGTGCTTCAGGCGCCGCCTGGAGTGCCGAAAGGTGCGGTGTGACCCTTGAGATGATCCTCGAACGTGCAGAAATGCTCTGCGAAGACCTGTCGCCCCCATCCGGAAAAGGGGAACAATGAACGCCCGGATCAAGTTCACCGCAGCCTTACTCGGCCTTTCGGTCCTCTTGGTCATCTCCCTCGCCTGGGTCATATCCGTGGGCGAGGTGAATATACCCCGCGACGACATTCTAGGCGTTCTAACCGGTCGGATCCCTTCATCTGACACCAGGTCCATGATCATCCTTTCCATACGTCTTCCCAGGGCCCTTGCGGCCGCTTCAGCCGGAGCCGTACTGGCAGGAAGCGGCGTTATCTTCCAGGGGGTTCTCCTTAACCCCCTGGCCGAGCCCTACACCCTCGGGGTGGCTACAGGTGCGGCCCTCGGAGCCTCCCTGGCGATAACCTTGCGTCTCCCCCTTGTCTCGGTCTTTGCCTTTCTTGGGGGGATCTCCGCCCTCTGGCTGGTCTGGATCCTGGGGCGGGGCAGCCGCGACAAAGCATCGCCCACGCGCCTCATCCTGGCCGGGGTAATTGTCGGAAGCATCCTTGGTGCCGGAATAACCCTCATCAAGGCCCTAGCCGGCGACCAGGTAGGGATAATAGTCCTCTGGCTTCTTGGCAGTTTTTCGCTGTCAAACTGGCAGGATGTCTGGTGGGGATCAGCCTCGGCCCTTGCGGTCCTTGCGTTGGGGCTCTTCTGGGCCCGCGACCTGGACATCATGTCCTCCGGTGCCGACGCCGCTTCTCTGGGTGTCGACGAAAGGAAAGCGGCGGGCTTCCTGCTGCTGGGAAGTTCCCTGGCCACCGCGGTGGTGGTGTCCCTGTGCGGGATCATAGGCTTTGTCGGTCTTGTGGTCCCTCACCTTGTAAGGATCCTCTCCGGCCCTTCCCACGCCAGGCTGGTGCCCCTGAGCATCCTTGGCGGTGCCCTGCTCCTTCTCCTTGCCGATGCGACCGCCCGTTCGCTTGGCGAACTTCCGGTCGGGGTGATCACCGCCCTGATAGGCGGACCCATATTCTGCTTCCTGCTGTGGAGGGAAAGATGATGAGCCTTCTGTCGCTGCAGGGGATCAGGGTAACCCTGGGTTCCCGGGAAGTCCTCAAGGGAATAGACCTCGATATCCCTTCAGGGCAGATAGCGGCCCTCCTCGGCCCCAACGGCAGCGGGAAGAGCACCCTACTTGCGGCGGCTGCGGGTGTCGGGCGGAGGAACGCGGGTAAAGTCTGCGTGAACGGGATCGACATAGATACCCTCTCGCGGCGGGAGGTCGCGGCCAGGGTGGCCGTAGTTCCCCAGCAGACGGGTTTCCTGATGCCCTTCACTGTAATGGAGACGGTGCTCATGGGGCGTTTCCCTGCCGCAGGCAGGTTCGCCAGGCTCTCGGCGGAGGATCACCGCGTGGCTGGAGCCTCCCTTGAAGCCGTCGATCTCAAAACATTCGGGGACAGGCTCGTAACGGACCTGTCAGGCGGTGAGGCCCAGAGGGTTGCCATAGCAAGGGCGCTGGCCCAGGAGACTCCCGTGTTGCTTCTGGACGAGCCGGTAAGCGCTCTCGATCCCAGGCATGCCGTGGCGGTTTTCCGTCTTCTGGAGTCCCTGAGGAAAGAGGGCAGGGGCATACTGGTTGCTCTTCACGACATCAACTACGCTCTCAGGTTTGCCGACAGGGTCCTGTTCCTTAAGGACGGGATCCTTGTCGAGCCGCCCTCTCCGAGAGCCGTAGACGGGGACGTTCTTGCGGAAATATTCGACACACCCTGGATACTGGAGGATCTCGCTGGAGGCGGCAGGGCCGCCTTTCCCATGGCCTAGGAGGCCAGGGCGAAGAGTGCGTTCAGCACCCCGCCGGCCGTCAGCGCGGCCAGCAGCATGATGCCCACGGAACGCAGCATGTCCTTCAACCCCAGTTCGCGCCACAGGACTATAAAGGTGGCTATGCACGGGAAGGTCATGGCAAGGGTCACCACGGCGACCACCATCTGGCCCGGGTTCAGCCCCATCGGAAGAAGCATCCCCACGGCTATATCCTTTCGCAGGAACCCGAGGAGTATGGGCCCGGCGGTCTCCGGGGGCAGCCCCAGCAAACCCCTGAAGAGGGGTGAGAGGAAGTTCGAAATGGTCCCCATGAACGCTGAAGCGGAAAGAAGGTTAGCGACGAATACTCCCACCAGCACAAGGGGGATCGCCTCAATAAGGAAACCCTTTATCCGGAACCAGAGTTTCAGGAAAATATCCCTGAATGAAGGCATCCTGTAAGGGGGTATCTCCACTATCAGCTCGGGGCTGTAGCCCGGGAGCAGTTTGTGGAGGATCCTCCCGAGTATTACCCATGAGGCCAGCAGCGTACCGTAAACTGCAAGGACGTAATGCCCCCCCAGATCGCCCAGCGCCCCTATGATCATGGCCTGGAGCCCTGCGCATGGTATGGCCACCGATATCAGGGTCGACGCAATAAAGCGTTCCCTGGGAGAGTCAAGGATCCTTGTCGCCATAATTCCGGGAACGTTGCACCCGAGCCCAAGGAGGTTGGGCACTATGGCAAAACCGTGAAGACCCACCCGGTGGAGCATGGCGTCAAAAAGCACAGCGAAGCGGGGCAGGTAACCCACGTCCTCCAGGAAACTCAGTACTGTGTAGAACGCGGCCACATAAGGAAGGACCATCACCAGGGGGACATAGAGCCCCGTCGTAAGGAGCCCGAAGCTTAACTCGGGATCTATCTCCCCGTCAAAAAGGGTGCCGATAAGCGTGCGGAAAATGAAAGAACCCTCGCCGCCCAGCATGGGGCCCAGCCATTCGAAAAAGGGCATGAAGACCCGGTCGAAGATCGGGTCGAGCGCGTAATCAATAAGTCCTTCACCCAGGAACCTCACCGCCATGAAGCTGCCCACCACTGCGAAGACGCCAAGCAGGGCGCCCCAGCCCGGATGGACCGAAAGGTCCTCGATCCTGTCTTTTATGGTGTGATGCCTGTGCTCGATCGTCTGCACCGCCCTGATGATATCGCCTATCCTGCTCCAGCGTTCCTCGGCCGGGACGCTTATTCCCGGCCTTGCCTCCTGCAGTCTTGAGATGAGTTCCTTGATGCCTTTGCCGATCACGGCCACGGTCCCGATCACTGGTATGCCCAGCTCTTTTTCCAGGGTCTCGATATCTATGTTGATCCCCTCGTGGCGTGCCTCGTCCACCATGTTCAGGGCTATTATGGACGGAAATCCCATCGCCAGAACCTGCAGTGCCAGGTTCAGGTTGCGCTCCAGGGCGGTGGCGTCGAGAGTAACGACCACGATATCCGCGCCCTCTTCTATTATCCTTTTGGCGACCTCTTCAGCCTCGTTGGTGGGTTCTATCGTGTAGGCACCGGGGACGTCGATCAGGCGGTACCTTGTTCCCTCGAAACGCAAAGTTCCCTCGGTGAAACCTACAGTCGTACCGGGGTAGTTGGACGAAAAGGCATGAACGCCGGTCAGGCGGGTGAACAGGGCGCTCTTGCCCACGTTGGGGTTCCCGACGAGAAGGACCTTTTTATCTTCGGCGCTTCTTCCCTCGGGAGTGGAGTTCGGGCAATGCCTGAGGCAGCCGCCGGGGGGGCAGTTAGAACAGCCCTTCATTATCTGGAACTCTTTCTTCCAGCCAGGGGTTCCACGGCGACCTTGCAGCAGATGCCGTGCCCGATGGCGATCTGCCTTCCGTCGAGGATTATCGTTACGGGACCGCAAAAGGGCATGCCCGAGACCTTCGTAACGGTCTTGCCCGGTCTCAGGCCCAGGGCCTCGAGCCTTCGCCCGCTCATCCCCTGGGGCAGTTCAACTATCTTCGCGGTCTGTCCGTTCATCAAGGAGCAAAGCATCGTCGCCATAAGAACCTCCAGCAGTTTTTGTCTTCAAGAATGTTAGCATGCCCGAACTTTTTGTCAATAGTGAATATCAATAAAAGATCAAGGCGTCAGGAGACAGGCGACAGGCATCAGGAAAACCAGGAAACTCGAGAATCGTAACTCGTGAATCGTGAATCGTGAAGACCGTTAGACGTGAGACGTTAGACGTGAGACGGAAAGACCAAGGCGGCATACCCTTTCGCCGCGTGAGGCCGCGGCTCGGGGCAGCGCGAAGCCTCCCGAGGTGATCCAACGAGGGGCCTCCGGCCTTCGGCCTACGGGGCGCTAAACCAAGCTTCAGGCGACAGGAAGACCTTAAGAGCGTACCCTGCCGCTGCGCTTGGGGCACCTTGTAAACGGTGAACGGTAAACGGTGAACGGGAGTGGCAAAAAACACGGAACAAGGGCTTGTCATTTGCCTCTGTTGTCATCCCGAATTCCTGAAAGGAGTGAGGGATCTCGGTATTGACCTTGAATCGATTCAGATTCCTCGTCCCTTTGCTCCCGCAGAAGCGGCGGGAACTTGTCCTCGGAATGACAAGCAATGCATTGCTTTTACAGCTCACTGGCTTTCGCCTTCCCTGCCGCCTTAGGTTTTGCTTCTCCCCAAAATAGATCTTCTACCCCTTCCTGCGGTCGGGGCAGCGCAAAGCCTCCCGACATAGTCCCGAGGTGGGTTAACGAGGGGGGAGGTTTAACGAGGGAGGTGCTGTAACGAGGGTAGCGATCCAATGGGGGACTGCGTCTGCAGAGAAAAAGGTTTTGGTTTCGGGTTTTCATACAAAAAAGGTTTTTGCTTTCTCTGTGTCCTCTGCGGTGCAAGTTTTTTTGGGGGTCTTTCCCTGGCCTTAGGTTTAACTTCTCACTTCTCACCTCTCACATCTCACGTACTTAATATCTCCCTGCCGCCTTTGTTTTCAGGTTTTCCCGTTTACCGTTTACCCAGTCCCTCGTGGGGACCAGGTGCCCCGAGCGAAGCGAAAGGGTAGGCTTCGCTCTGCCCGGAGCGAAAGCGACTGGGTGCCGTTCACGCCTTTGATCTTGTCCTGCCTTTCTTGCCTCCTTTCTTTTCGATTCACAAGGTGCCCCAGCGCAGCGACAGGGTACGATTAACGATTCACAAGGTGCCCCAAGCGCATAGTCCCGAGTCGATCCTCGAGGGGCAGCGACAGGGCGCGTCCTTCAGCTTGTCTGGAGGGTACGATTCACGGTTTCGGCTCTTCCGTCTCACGTCTCACGTCTAACGTCTCACGGATTCTCGCACTTCCTGTCCCCTGCCTCCTTGTTTTTCCGCCTTTCCGTCTCACGTCTCACGTCTAACGTCTCACGTTCTTGAACCTTGACCCCTTCAAACCGGAGGTCTATAGTAATCCCTGTTAATGATAACTATTCTCATAATGGAGGTTCACAATGAAGATCGCTATAGCATCTGAAGGTCAAACCCTTGAAAGCCCAGTCGCCGAACGTTTCGGCAGGTGCCCCTTCTTCCTCATCGTCGAAGAGGAAGGCACTCTCCTGGAAGCCGTTTCAAACGATGCCACAAAGGCATCCCACGGAGCTGGCGGGATGGCGGTACAAACCATAGCAGCCCACGGGGTATCAGCTCTCATCGCCCCGAGGCTGGGGCCAAATGCTACAATGGCACTCAAGGCTTCCGGTATCCGTGCCTTCGAGTCATCAGGACAGACCTGCAAGGAAGCTCTGGAAGACTTCAAAAAAGGCTCTCTCAAGGAGATCCCCCTTAATTAGGAAGAGGTGGCACAAGTGAGCGATAACAAATGCAGCAGTTGCCCCAGCGAGGGCTCCTGCAACCTGGATCCTGGAACGTGTTCCATGCCCGTTCCCACCAGGGGGTGTTTCAATCACATAATCGCTGTTGGCAGCGGCAAGGGTGGAGTGGGCAAAAGCAGCATCTCGGCCCTCCTGGCGATTGGCCTTGCGCGGCTCGGCCACAGGACGGCCCTGCTTGACGCCGACATAACGGGCCCTTCCATCCCGTCCATGCTGGGCATATCAGGTATGCCCTACGGCACCCCCGAAGGAATAGTCCCTCCCGCAACACCTCAACTGGGGATCAAGGTCATGTCCATGAACCTCTTCATGGAGGACACCTCGAAACCCGTCGTTTGGCGCGGCCCGCTCATAGGGAACGTCATAAGCCAGTTCTGGAACGACACGAACTGGGAGGACTCCGAGGTATTGGTCATCGACCTGCCGCCGGGTACCTCCGATGCACCGCTTACGGTAATGCAGACAATAGCCCTTGACGGGGTTGTCATGGTGAGCACGCCCCAGGACCTCTCGACCCGGATTGTCGAAAAGATGATGCACATGACGAAAATGATGAAGGTGCCCCTCATGGGGATCGTCGAGAACATGAGCTATGCCCTCTGTCCCCACTGCGGCGAGCGCTGGGACCTTTTCGGACCCAGTCATATAGAGGAGGTCCGCTCCAGGTGGAACATTCCGCTCCTGGGCAGCCTCCCCATAGACAAACAGATAACACTGCTGGGCGACTCGGGCAAACTTGAGGAGTACGACGGCTCAGGCCGGCCGGAGGAAATGGCCCGGACGGTACTCTCCGCCATGGCCTCCCTGGTCACATCCCCTGCAGATAGCGCCAGATAGGTTCCAGGTGGGTTGCCAGTTCCTTTGAGGGAATCCTTGCCTGCGAAACTGCGTGGACCACGTCCAGGATAAAAGGAATAGAAGCGAGAAGGGGCAGGCCGTTTTCCCGGCATGCCTCTTCTATTTTCCGGGAACCCTCGCTGCTCAGGTCGGCCTTGTTAAGAACCACTGCGGCCGATGTGCCGAACCTGCGGCACAGGTCCGCGATCCTCAGCATGTCATGCCTGCCCGACATGGTGGGCTCCGTCACTATCAGGGCTGCATCGGCTCCGGTGATCGCGGAGATGGCTGGACAGGCTATTCCCGGGGGCCCGTCGGTAAGGATCATCCCCGCTCCTGACTTTTCAGCGACCTCTTTTGCTACCTTACGGACCAGCTGAACGAGCATCCCGGAATTTTCCCCCCCGGGATTGAGCCTTGCGTGGACCATTGGGCCATGTTCAGTCATGCCCCTGAACCACGTCCCCTGCCTGGTATCTTCCATGGCTATGCACTTTACGGGGCAAACAAGCGCACAGGCGGAACAACCCTCGCAGAAGGTCTTGTCAACCCTGGCTTTCCCACCGGTAACCTTGATGGCGCCAAAACGGCAGACATCTTCGCACCTGCCGCAGCCTGTGCACCTGTCAGTGTCCACCCCCGCCGTCTGCATCCCCATGAAAGGGAAATCCCCTTCCGGTTCAGGGTGGAGCAGTATCTCCAGGTCCGGCGCGTCCACATCGGCGTCGCAGAGGACAATGCCCAGGGGAGAAAGCGCAGCCAGGGCCGCGGTAATTGATGTTTTGCCGGTTCCGCCCTTGCCGCTGACGATGGTCACTTCTTTTGTCTTCATCTGCCTGTCGCCTTCTTTGCCGTTTCCCATATCGCGATCATCGCCTCTTTCCATTGGTCGTCAACCGAAGCCGGCGGTTTTCCACGGGCGTAGGATTCGGCCACGGCCCTGGAAAAGGGGAGCCTGGCCGCTACCCTGGTGCCGTACTTTTCGGCCAGGGCGTCGATATTCGAGCCTCCCAGGTCAGCCCTGTTCACCACAACTACAGAAGGTTTTTTCAGGTCGGTGATAACCTGCAGCGCGAGGTCGAGGTCTGCTATCCCGAAGGGGGTCGGTTCCGTTACGAGCACCACCATATCTGCCTCCCTGACGGCGGCCACCATCGGGCACGACGTCCCGGGCGGGCAGTCGATAACCAGGTCCCTTCCCTCGGCCAGGGCGGCATCAAGGGTTGCGTTGATAACTGGTATGGGGTTGGGCATTCCAACTTTTAGGCGCCCTTCGAAAAGGGTCATCTTTCCGGCCCGGCAGAGGCGTATCTCCCCCACGGGTCTTCCCGTCTCGCTGATGGCATCCCGGGGGCAGACCATGGAGCAGACACCGCAGCCGTGGCAGAGGTCGTTGGGTGAGGGAAACGCTTTCCCGAACATGTAGAGGGCCCCGAAACGGCAAGCCCTCACGCACTCGCCGCAACGGTCGCACTTGCCGCTGTCTATAACGGGCCAGGGAGTCTCTACAAGAGATGAAGCGTAAGGTTCGGCTCCCAGGAGGATCGAGAGGTTTGGTTCCTCCACGTCGGCATCAGCGGCCAAAAGTCCCGGGATCGAGACCATGAGTGACGCTGCTACACAGCTCTTGCCGGTACCCCCCTTGCCGCTGGCGATGGCGACGGTCAGAGATCTGTCGGACATCAGTGGTTGTGGTCCCCGTGTCCTTCGCCTGTCACGTGACCGCAGGAACTCTCCCCGCATTCAATGCTTCCGTCGAGGAAGGCCTTTGCAGCCACTTCGGCAGGACCCTGGACTCCGATAACGGGTTTGATCCCGGCCGCTACGAAGAGTTCTTCAGCGCGGGGGCCCATTCCGCCTGCAATGATCACATCAACCTTCATCTCCGAGAGCCACTTGGGCAGGGCGCCGGGAACGTGGCCCGGATTGGGATGGTCCTGAAAGCCTGTTATCTTCTTGTCATCGGTCTCGAAAACCCTGAATGTTGGCGCATGGCCGAAGTGGGGGCAAACATTACCGTTCTCTGTCGCAACTGCTATCTTCATAGGAGCATACCTCCAGTCAAAAATAGGTGGACCCGGTTCAATGGAACCGGGTCCGGGAGAAAAGGGTTGATCGGATCGGATCAGGCGCCTTTTTCCATGCTGTCGAGCCGGTCTTTTACAGCCTTCATTTCTGCTTCAAGGGCGTTGAGCTCTTCCTGAAGAGCCTGCTTTTCATCCGCCGGGTCCATGGCCGGGTAAGCTCCGGCATACGGGTCTGCGTAGGGTCCGGCCGCCCAGGGGGCTGCCCAACCTCTCCCGAAACCAAAACCCCTTCCAAAGCCAAAACCACGGCGGAAACCACGCCCGCGGCGGTATCCGGCGCCACATGGGCCCATACCCCAGCCCGCTCCTGGTCCGCCTCCGAACCAGGGGCCTCTTCCATCAAAACCGGGCATGACTATCGCCTCCTTTATTGATATCGGTTATCAATAGAATAGCACTTCTAATGCCAAAGTCAAGGGAGGAAGGAAGGATCAACTGCGTAAGACGTGAAACGTGAGACGTGAGACGGAAGGGCAGAGAACCCAGGAGGCAGGCTACAGGTTGCAGGCAACAGGAAGATCAAGATCAACTGCGTGAGAAGTTATACGTTAGACGGAAGAGGGGAAACCGTGAATAGTTAATCGTGAATCGAAAGGGCGGGAAAGCGAAGACTGAAAGGCGAAGACCGAAAGGCGAAGACCGAAAGGCGAAGACTGAAAGGCGAAGACCGAAAGGCGAAGACCGAAAAGCGAAGACCGAAAGGCGAAGACCGAAAAGCGAAGACCGAAAGGCGCACCCAGTCGCTTTCGCTTCGGGCAGAGCGAAGCCTCCCCACGAGGGACTGGGTCAACAGTGAACGGTAAACGGTGAACGGAAAGACCCACCCCAAAGCCAGGGCATTT
>Ga0068714_10002917_pt1 | contig 21057 bp, 13 predicted proteins | sample MTBNYHSulfiMetaG_FD_62988 | JGI IMG/M metagenome (GOLD analysis project Ga0068714, IMG submission 62988) | Enrichment culture microbial communities from rom New York Harbor, USA that are MTBE-degrading - MTBE-NYH (New York Harbor Sulfidogenic)... | ecosystem: Environmental > Aquatic > Marine >... | reverse complement strand
TTCGACGACGGCACCGGCCCGGCTCTGTGGCTGGGCGGCCCGTTCCGGAGAATGGGCGGCCAGGCCGCCGCGTACGTCACCCGGTACTTCTGCGACGCCCGGCTGTTCGCGGACGACTTCGAGACCGGCACCACGGATGACTGGTCGCTGGTGGTGCCGTAGGCGGCACGCTCGGGCGCGACATGTCGCGCCCCTACGGCGTCTTCCGACCCGACGGTGCCCGACGGGAGTGTCCTGGGGGTGCGGTTGTCCGGGGTGAGGCGGGGGATCGGGATCGGGTGGGAGGCTACGCCCACACCCCGGGGATCGGGCGGCCGCAGGCGCTGCACTTCCCGTCGTTGAGGCCGTTGGTCTGGATCTGGAAGCCGAGGCGGCGGATCACCACCTCGCTGCAGCCGGGGCAGGTGGTGTTCTCCGCCGGGTGGCCGGGGACGTTGCCGAGGTACACGAAGTGGAGTCCTTCGGCCCGCGCCGCCTGGTACGCCCGCTCCAGGGTGGCCACCGGTGTCGGCGGCAGGTTGGTGAGCCGGTAGGTGGGGTGAAAGCGGGTGAAGTGGACCGGCACCTCCGGCCCGAGGTGCGCCTTGACCCACCGCGAGAGGTCCCGGATCTCCTCGGCGGAGTCGTTGAGAGTCGGGATGAGCAGGACCACGATCTCGAGCCAGGTGCCGGCGGCGCGGATCACCTCGAGCGCCTTCAGCACCGGCTCCAGCTTCCCCCGCACCTGCTCCCGATAGAAGGTCTCGCGGAAGCTCTTGAGGTCCACCTTGACCGCGTCCAGCAGCGGCAGGACCTCTTTCAGGGGCGCTTCCTGAATGTAACCGTTCGACACCACGGTGGGCTTGAGCCCCGCCTTCCTCGCCGCCTGCGCCGCGTCCCGCACGTACTCCCAGAACACCACCGGCTCGGAGTAGGTCGCGGCGGTGAGCCTCGCCCCCGACCGCAGCGCGAACCGGGCGAGGGCGTCCGGCGGCAGGTAGACGGCCTTCACCTGCTCCGGCCTGAACTGCGAGATCTCCCAGTTCTGGCAGAACTTGCACTCGACGTTGCAGCCCGCGGTGGCGTACGAGAACGCCTGCTCGCCGGGCATCACGTGGAAGAACGGCTTCTTCTCGACGGGGTCGACGTGGACGCTGCACGCCACCCCGTGAACCAGGGTGTAGTAGGTCCCGCCGCGGTTCTCGCGGACCCCACAGGTGCCCCGCTCGGCGTCCGCCACCGTGCATCCTTGAGGGCACAGCTGACACTCGACCCTTTTCCCCTCCAGCTTCCGGTACCAGGAGGCCTCCCGCGCCGGCAGGTCCTCGAGCGGCACCTCCCCCCCCACCTTCAGGTCGGCCGCGTCCACCGGCCAGGACCGGCCGAGCAGTGCCCCTGCAGCGCCCCCCGCGGCCAGGGCCGCCAGCCGCCTCCGGTCGAGCCTCATCCTCTCACCTCCCGGATGCGCCCCGGGTCGCCGACCCCGAGGCCGTAGCGGTCGGCGGTGGCGATGAAGCGGGGCGGCCGCCCGGCCTCCTCGAGGGTCGGCAGGCCCCGCCGCCGCCGCTCGGCGTCGACCACCCGGAGCGCCCATGCGTCGGTCGCCACCGGGTCGGTGCTGGCCACTACCTTGCCGGGGGCGAAAGCCCCGTCCGCGTGGAACGCCGGACCGCCGTCGCACTGCGCCGTCACGCCGTCCAGCAGGGTGAGCCGGAGCCTGGTGCGAACGGGAGGCGCCGCGACCACGTCGGCCACGTAGGGGTCGCAGCAGCTGTCATGGTACTTGTTGGGGTTGTGGATCACGCCGTACCAGTTCTTGAGGCTGGCGGAGACCCCGGCCAGGTCGTGGTCCTTGACCACCCCGAAGCCGACCAGCGCCGTGCAGCGCTCGGTCACCAGCCGGGCGAAGCAGGAGCCGATCGCCCCCGAGGTGATGGGCTGGCGCTCCCAGTCGTTGTCGACCCCGAAGCAGAGGTACGGTCCGTCGCCCGACCGGCGGATCTCGAAGCCCGCCCGCTCCAGCTCCCGGCTCGAGCGCTCGAAGACGAGGATCCGGTCCCGCCGCACCCCCGCCTCGGCCAGCAGGTCCGCCAGCGCCCCCACCAGCTCGGGGCGCGGCGACAGGTTGGCGCCGGCGAGGCAGCTGAGCTTGACCCCGACGGTGTCGCTGGGGCCGAACAGCGCCCTGGCCGCCGCCACGGCCGACTCCGCGCCCACCGCCGCGGCCACCGCCAAGGCCACCGCCCGGCGGGCCGCCTCGGGTGCGAGGGGACCCCCCGCCGGCGGCTCGAGGTCGGCCACCCCGAGCACCCCCGGCCGGCGCGCGGGTCCCTCCGGCGCGACCCCCTCGACCCGGCACGCCACGAGGCCCGCGGCCACCGCGCCGAACAGGTGACGACGGCTGGTCAGGGTCACTCCGCCTCCCGAAACACCTGTGCGGTGAAGACCTCGAACGTGGCGCCGCTTCGCCACGCGTCGCCCGGCAGCCCGGCCTTCCGGGCCAGGTGGCCGAGCATGGTGTCGCGGTCCCACCCCTGCTCCGGCGCCACCTGCGGCAGGAACACCGCGCTCCGCCCGGACTTGTGCAGGATCACCCCGTGGGTCCCGACCCGGATCGCCTCCGGGCCCGGCACCGGCCGCGGCGGCGAAAGGACCGAAACCTCGAGGTCCACCCCGTCGAGCTCCTCCGTGGTGAGGCGGGGGAAGCGGGGGTCGTGGGCCGCCGACACCGCGCTCGACATGACCGCGTCCACCGCCGGCTCCCGGGCCTCGATCACCCCCATGCAGGCCCGCAACCTGCCCTCCCGCTCCGCCCGCTCGCCCCGGTTGTTGACGGTGACAAAGGCCCCCGCATGGCCCAGCAGCTGCCCCTCCACCGGGTGGCGGGCAAACCAGGTCGCCAGGCTCTCGTCGTGGACCAGGTGGGAGCGCAGGGTGGCCCTGGCCAGCTCGAGCAGGCTCTGCCCCTGCTCGTGGCCGAGGTGGCCGAGGGGGGGGTCGGGCGCAGGCTCCCGGTACGACCGCCACGAGCCCTCGAAGGCGACCGCGACGTAGGTCACGGCCTGGTCCCAGTTGCCGCTGACGTGGCCCGAGGTGGTCACGTCGAGGACCCGGCCACGGCCGTCGAAGGCCCGCGCCACCAGCTCCGTCAGCACCGCCACCGCCCTCACCCCGCACACCGAGTCGCCGCTCACCTCCACCTGGTTCCAGAAGCCGCGCACGTCGCCGGCCGCCGCCCGCTCGGCCGTGGCCCGGGCGAGGCGGACCAGGGCCGGGCCCACCATCGGGCCGCGGCCGAAGGGGGCGTGGCCGTAGGCCGCGCCGTGGTGCGTGAAGTCGGTGGAGACAACCACGACGGTGTGGTCGTCGAGAAGCGGCGCCAGGGCCTTCGCGATCGCCCTGCAGGCGTCGAGGTCGGTGTCCACGCCGAGCAGGATCGGCACCAGCTTCGCACCCGGCGCCACCTCGGTCAGGAACGGCAGCTCGACCTCGAGGCAGTGCTCCGGGTCGTGGGCCGCCGCCGGCCCACCGAGGTCGGGGTGCCCGCGCAAGCGGCCGATGGCGTCAGTGTCGGGGGGAATCGGCCCGAGGGGGGTGGCGAATGCGGTGACCCCGGCCGCCGGCAGCGCGCCCCCCGAGAAGCCGCGATGGTGGGACGGGCCGAGCAGAATCACGCGCTGCGGCCGGGCACCGCGCAGCGCGGCGAACCCTCGCGCCGCCACCTCACCGGAGAACACGTAGCCGGCGTGGGGAACCACCAGCGCCACCGCCGGCGCCGGGGCCGGGCCCGAGCGCTCCAGCATCGCTCGGACCGTGGCCCGCAGCTCGGCCGGATCGTCGGGGTAGAAGCCCCCGGCCACCGCCGGCGGGCGCTCGCCCGCCGCGCACGCCAGCGAAATGCCCGCCAGGAAAGCCAGCACCAGAGACGTTTTCATACCTGAAGAGTACGTCCTCAGTCGCCCGCCGGCAAACCGGGATCGGGGGCCGCTGGCGGCTGGTTCGCTCCGCTGGAGCCCTCGGCTGCCTGCCGATCCCGAAGCTTCTTCCGCACCTTGGCCGCCTTGCGCTCGTACCGCTCGGCGGCGAGCGGGTTCCCGGACCGCCGCTCGAGCCGGGCGAGGGCGTCGTAGACCTCGGGCACCCGGCCGTGAGATCTCCGCGCCCGACTGAGGAAACCGCGGGCGATGTCGAAGTTGCCACGGGTCGCCTCGACGTCGGCCAGGGCGATGAGCGTGAACGGGCTCGAGCGCCCCTCCGCCGCGGCGCGCAGCGCCGACCTCGCCTCCTCCGTCTGCCCGAGCTGCTGGTAGACGTAGGCCATGTTGGTGAGCGCCGAGGAGTGCTCAGGGGCAGAGCGCAGGGCCCGGTCGTAGGCGTCCAGGGCGCCGTGGAGGTCGCCGGAGCGGGAGCGCACCACCCCCAGGTTGACCCAGGCCGAGGCCAGGTCGGGGTCGAGCCGCACGCCCAGCTCCAGGTGGCGGCGGGCGAGCGCGAGGTCTCCCGCGCGGATGGCCGTGGCCCCCAGATTGGTGTGGAACATGGCGCTCGCCTTGACGTCGTCGACCGCCCTCCGGCTCAGGTAGGGCGCCTCGCTGGCGAGATAGAAGTCGTAGACGTAGAGGACCCCTCCGCTGCTGTAGCCTGCCACGACGTGACGGCTGACGACGACCAGGTCGTCCACTTTCTCCACCTGGGGGTCCCGGGCCACCGACACCAGGAAGGTCGGCACCCCCATCTCCCGCGACAACGCGATGAACAGAGCGGTGAACGACATGCAGTTGCCACGGCGCTCGGCGAACGCCTCCGCCGCAGTCAGGTTCACCGGCTGCTCGTACTGGAACGGGAACTCGCTGCGGTCGAACAGCAGCTGCTGCAGGATGCGCAGCCGGTCGGTGGGGAGGACCCGGCCGAACCGGGCGAGCACCCCCTCGGCCCAAGCCGTCATCTCGGGAGTGGCGGCGAACGGGTAGATCACCTCGTCGGGGTCGAGCCCCCGCGCGGCCACGGACTCTCGCCACTCCGCCTCGCCCAGGGCGAACCTGGACGCCTCTCCCTCCGCCGCGGCGGTCCCGACCGCCAGCAGGAGGAGCACGACGCAGGCCGCGATGAACCGCACCGTCCCCATCGCCTCAATCTTGACATTACGGCGCCAACTCTGGAAGGGTTGCCTCGGCTGGAGGTGAACATGCACGCACGGAACCTGGCGTGGCTGGTGGGGCTGATCGCGATCGGGACGGCGCTCGGCGCCACGGCCAACGACCCGGGCTCGCCGTTCGAGCGGGACTTTCTCGACGCCACCCTTCGGGTCGACGTGTACCACGTCGGCAACGGGTCCGAGGAGCTCGTGACCCTCGACCGCCTCCTCCGGCAGGGGGCCTGGGCCGGCAGCACGTCACGCCTCGCAGACCGCACGGAGCTCGGCCGTTACCTGTTCACCGCGACCGACGCCGAGACCGGTCGGGTGCTCTTCGCGCGATCGTATGACTGCTACTTCGGCGAGTACCGCACTACCGACGCCGCCGCCCGGGGGGAGCGGCGCACGTACCACGAGTCGGTGCTCATGCCGTTCCCGAGGCGCCCGGTCGAGCTCCGGTTCGAGGCCCGCTCACGGGTGGGCGAGGCCACCAGGATCGGGACGTTCCGGGTCGACCCGGCCGACCCCTTCATCGCCCGCGAGCCGGTGCCGGGCGACGCCCTGGTGGTGGAGCAGCGCGAAAGCGGCGACCCCCACCGCCGCCTCGACCTGGCGGTGGTCGGCGAGGGCTACACCACCGCCGACGGGGCAGCCTTCCGCCGCGACCTCGAGCGCTTCACGTCGGTGCTCTTGAGCCGCGAGCCGTTCGCCTCCCTCGCCCACCTCATCAGCGTCCGCGGCGTGCTGCGCCCGTCGCGGGAGGCTGGCTGCGACGAGCCGAGCCGGGGGATCTTCCGCGACACCTCCCTCGGGGCGAGCTTCGACTCCCTCGGCTCGGAGCGCTACCTCCTCACCGAGGACAACCGCGCCCTGCGCGACATCGCCGCCGCGGTGCCCTACGACGCCCTCGTCATCATGGTCAACCACGAGCGCTACGGCGGCGGCGGGATCTACAACCAGTTCTGCGTCTTCACCGCCCACAACCAGTGGAGCGAGTACCTCTTAGTGCACGAGCTCGGCCACTCGTTCGCAGGCCTGGCCGACGAGTACTACACCTCGTCCACCGCCTACAACGACTTCTACCCCCGCGGCGTCGAGCCGGTCGAGCCCAACATCACCGCGCTGCTCGAGCCCGACGCGCTGAAGTGGCGGGACCTGGTGGCGGAGGGCACCCCCCTGCCCACCCCCTGGGAGAAGGAGGCTTTCGAGACCGTCGACCGCGCCTACCAGAAGGTCCGCAAGGAGCTGAACGAGCGGATCGCCACGGCGTCGCGAGACGGGGCGCCGGCCGAGCAGGTCGAGGCGCTCAAGGCGGAGGCGGAAGCGCGGTCCCGGGACAACGCGGAGAGGGTCTCGGCCCTGCTCGCCGCCTCCGCTGCGGCCGGGGTGGTGGGCGCGTTCGAGGGGGCCGGCTACAGCGCCACCGGCCTCTACCGACCGGAAGTGGACTGCATCATGTTCACCAAGAGCCCGCGCCCGTTCTGCAGCGTCTGCCAGCGGGCCATCGCCGACACCATTCGCTGGTACGCCGAGTAGACCCCCTTCCCGATGCCGTTTCCGCACGCACGGGCGGCGAGGACGGCCCGGCAGCGGTGGCGGCGAGGCGAGGAGTGCGGGAGAATCGTCCCGTGCTCACCGAGGGGCAGCGGATCGGGTCGATCCGGCTTCTGGCGCGTCTCGGCGCCGGTGGCATGGGGGAGGTGTGGGAGGGATTGGAGGAGGACCTCGGCCGCCGGGTGGCGGTCAAGGTCCTTCGCCCGGCGGAGGGGACCACGGCGCCGGTTCACGCCCGCTTTGGCCGCGAGGCCCGCATCCTGTCGCAGCTGGAGCACCCCAACATCTGCCGGCTCTACCGGTACCTCCATGCCGGGGAGCTCGACGTGCTGGTCCTCGAGCTCGTGCGCGGGCAACCGCTGAGCCGCGCGATCGAGGAGGGGCTCAGCGCCTCGCAGCGGCTCGAGATCGCACTCGGCGTGGCGTCGGCGCTTCTCGCCGCCCACTCGGTCAGCGTCGTCCACCGCGACCTCAAGCCGGACAACGTGATGTTGGCCGAGGATGGGTCGCTGAAGGTGCTGGACTTCGGAGTCGCCCGCTGGGAGCGGGAGGAGGCCGCCCGGGAGGTCCTGCCCGACCGGCCCCGAGGGGCTCTCCCGGCAGTTGGTGACGCCGCGGAAGGCCTCCTGACCACTGCCGGGGAAGTGGTCGGGACACCACGCTACATGAGCCCGGAGCAGGCGCGCGGGGACCCGGCCACGGCGGCCGGCGACATGTTCGCCTTCGGCCTGCTGCTGTTCGAGCTCTACACCGGCCGGCCGGCGTACGGACCTGGAACCGTCACCGAGCTGCTGCTGCGCGCCCAGTGGGCGGATATCCCCGCTGTCTCCGGCGCCGGCCGGGCGATCGCGACCCTTGTCCACGACCTCACCCGGCTCGAGCCTCACCTGCGGCCTACGGCGGCGCAGGCGCTCGAGCGCCTGCGACGGATCCAGCGCCGGCCCTTGCGGCGTGTGCAGACCGCCGCCGCGTTCGTGGCAGTCGCGGGCCTGCTCGTCGGGTCCGCGCTCTCCACCATCGGCCTGACCAGAGCCCGCCGCGAGGCTGACGCCGCCCGAGCCACCACCGACCTTCTCGTCGGGCTCTTCCAGGGCTCGGACCCCAACCTGGCACCGTCACCCGACATCACCGCGCGGGAGGTGCTCGACCGGGGCGTGGTCAGGGTGCGCGACGAGCTCGACGACCAGCCGGCAATCCGGGCGCGCCTCCTGGCCGCCCTCGGGGGCATCTACAACAACCTCGGTCTCCACTCCGACGCTCTCGCGCTCCTCGAGGAAGCACTCCGCCTCCACGAGGAGCTGTCGGGCGGAGACGACCGTGCCCTGCTGGCGGTGCTCGCCCCCTACGGCAACACGCTCACCAGCCTCGGAGAGCATCGCCGGGCCGAGCAGGTGCTGCGACGGGCAGTGGCCGTCGCCGAGCACGAGGGGCAGCCGGCAGAGCTGGCGACGGTCCTGAACCTGCTCGCTTCGCTCATGGTCACCGAGGGGCGACTCGACGAAGCCGAGGCGCTCGCCGAGCGGGTGTTCGCCCTCAGGGAACGGGTCCACGGACGGGACCACCCGGAGACCGCCGCGGCGATGGTCAACCTCGCCCTGGTCGAGCTCGACCGGGGCCGGTTCGCCGAAGCGGAGTCCATGCTCGCGGCCGCCCTCGTGACCCTCGAGCGTCGCCTCGGGCCGGACCACCTCCAGGTGGCCCAGGCGGTGAACAACCTCGCCACCGCGCGCAAGGGGCTCGGGCACCTCGACGAAGCGGAGGCGCTGTACCGGCGTGCCCTCGCGTCCCTCGTCGGTCGTCTCGGATCCGAGCACTCGACGGTGGCGGTGATCCACAACGACCTCGCGGTGGTGCTGCTCGAGCAGGGCCGGTTCGCCGAGGCGGAAGCGGAGTATGAACGTGCGGTCGACGTCGCCGTCAAGTCGATCGGTCCGGCCCACCCCGTGACCGCGATCTTCCAGGGCAACCTCGCGGAGTCCATCCTGCTCCAGGGACGGGGGTCGGAGGCCGAGCCGCTCTACCGGCGTTCTCTGGCTGCCCTCCGCGACGCGTTCGGATCGAGCCACGCGATGGTGGCCGACGTCACGCGCGGCCTCGGGCGCACCTGCGCGTCCCTCGGCCGGGTTGCCGAGGCCGAGGAGCTCCTCCTCGAGTCGACCCGGACCTGGGAGGCGGTCGGCGGGTCCAGTCACCCGGAGCTGGGCAAGGCGCTGACCCAGCTCGGGTCTTTCTACCTCGACTGCGGGAGACCCGAAGACGCGGAGCCCGTGCTCGCCCGCGCCCGCGGAATCCTCGAGGCGGCCTACCCCCCCGGCCACCCGGCGCGCCGCGACCTCGAGGCCGTCACGGACTCTGGAAAACGTGGCGGTGCAGCTCGTCAGCCAGGGCGCGGTCGAGGCGGTTCAACCTGACCACCTCGGCCACCGCGCCGTCCCGGTCCCCGAGGTAGAGCTTGCACAGGCCCAGGGCGTAGTGGGCGCCGGGGTGGTCCGGAGCGAGGGCGAGGGCCTGCTCGAGGGCCGGCGCCGCCTCGCCGTACCGCTCGAGGTGATAGAGCGCGATCCCCAGCGCGAGGTGAGCCCTGGCGTCGTCCGGGGTCAGTCGGGTCGCCTCGGCCGCGGCCTGCGCCGCCTCCTCGTGGCGCCCCAGGCGGCCCAGGACCAGAGCCAGCGAAAGCCGAGCCTGGGCCAGTTCGGGGGCGACCTCCACCGCCCGCTCCAGCACCGCCACCGCCTCCTCGTTGCGGCCCAGGTCGCCCAGGGACTGGCCCAGGTTGAGCAGGGCGACCGGGTCGGTCGGGACCAGGACGGCCGCGCGCTCGAAAGCCTGCCTCGCCTCCTCCGCGCGACCCAGAGCGGCCATCGTCGAGCCGAGCCCGAGAGCGGCCTGGAACCGGGTCTCGTCGTCGGTGGCCGCCTCCGCAGCCGCGCGGTAAAGCTCGGCCGACCGCTCCAGGTCCCCCGCGTCCAGCGCCCGGAACGCGTCGAGGAGCTCGGCGCGGCCCGCGCCCCCGCCGGCGGCAGCGTCGGGTGGGGCGTCCTGCGCGAACGACGCGGCGCATCCCAGCGCAGCGATCACGAGGCACAGCGCGATGACGTGGTGGTGCATGTCCCGGTCGCTCCTCATCGCGGTGCGCCCCGTCCCAGCCGATGCAGCCGCGCCACCGCCTCGCGGTTTCCGGGGTCGAGCCGCAGCGCCTGCTGGTACGCCGCCCGCGCGGCGTCCACCCGCCCGCCGGCCAGCTCGAGGTCCCCCAGGATCAGGTGTGAGGCGCTCGAGCCCGGCTCCATGGTCAGCGCGAGGTCCAGCACCTCGCGCGCACCCGCCAGGTCCCCGACCAGGGTCAAGTACCGCCCCCGGTTCGCCAGCATCAGGGCATAGTAAGGCCGCACCTTGGTCCGCGCCACCGGGGCCAGGGCGGCAGGGTCGCCGACGAGAGGCTCCAGGTGCAGGGAGGGTGACGGCCCGGGCGGCCCGGGCGACCCCGTCGACAGCCTCATGGTCAGCCCGTGCGGCACCCAGGTGAGACCGCCGCCGATCCCGGGCTCGGTCGGCAGAGTGACGTGGGCCTCCCGCTCCGGCAGAGGTGCCGAGAGCATCGCGTCGAGCATGGCGTTGAACAGGCGGGTCAGCTCCGCCGGGTCGTGGGGACGGTCGTGCTCCCAGTCCTCGAGCTTGACCCGGAACGCGTCGGCCTCCCGCCGGACCGCCGCCATCAGCCCCGGATGGGCCACCGGGAGGTACTGCCCGACGTACCAGGAGCGCCGGCACAGGTTGACGTCCACCACCGTGGCGTCGGGCCGGAAGCCCTCGAGGTGGTGGAGGTACAGCCAGGGGGCGTAGAGCTGCCACTCCAGGGTGAGCAGCACCCCCTCGTGCCCGATGCCGCCCAGGGCGTCCTCCACGAAGTGCCGGGCCACCAGGTCGCCGCTGCGGTTGCACGAACGGAAGTTGAGCGCCGCGTTCGCCACCGGCAGGGCCGCCGCCCCGACCAGAACCGCGACGATCAGCCCGCGCCGGGCGCGACCGGCCTCCGCCAACGAGGCGAGGGCGCCGCCCACCGCCACCGAGCCGACCAGGAAGGTGGCCAGGAAGTACGCCTCGGTGTCCTCGGCGATCTCGTAGTTGACGGCGTAGGCCACGCCGAGAAGTGCCACCAGGACCGCGAGCCACAGCACCGCCCGGTCGCGGCGCCAGAGCCACAGCAAGCCGGCCATCACCGCCGGCAGGCCGACCGGGGTCAGCTCGAGGACCGCCAACCGGGCGAACCCGAGGAGATTCTCCCCCACCTGGTCCAGGCTGCCCGCGAAGAGGTTCACGCGGTACTGCCGGGCGGAGACGTGCCACCAGAACCGTTCGAGGCTCGAGGGGTCCCCCCAGTTCAGCACGGGTTCGCGGGCCGCGGCCAGGGGGAGGTAGAGATAGGAGAGCAGCCCCGCGGCGCCGGCGACCGCGGCGGGTGCCAGGCGCCGGGGCGCCAGGGCACGCCAACCCCCCGACGCCACCACCAGAGCCAGCAGCCCCGGTCCGGCGAGGATCACCGTGACGTGGTGGACGCCGAGGCCAAGGCCGAGCACGAGCCCCACGGCCCACGGCAGCGGCCGGTCCGCGCCGGTGCGGCGCCAGCGCAGCAGGAGCCACACCGCCCCGGCCAGCAACGCGAGGTTGAGACTGTAGACCTCGGCCACGGTGGCGTAGCCCCACAGGGTCGCGGAAAAGGCGAAGGTGAGGCCGGCCCCGACCGGAGCGGCCGCGACCGCGACCGAGGAGGCGGCCTCTTCCCGCCGCGCCCACGCCACCAGCTCGCCCACCACCAGGGCCACCAGCGCCGCGGCGAGGGCCGCGAACACCGCGGACATCGCCGCCACCCGGAACGCCACGCTCCCCACCGGCAGCAGGCTGAACAGGTGCCCGACCATGGTGTAGACCGGGAACCCCGGGGGGTGGGCCACGCCGAGGGTGGCGCAGGCGACGATCAGCGCGCCGCTGTCGACCAGGGTCACGGTGCGAGCGCAGGTCAGGAGGTAGACCGCCAGGGCGACAGCGAGCACGATCCCCGCGGGCCACCATGGGGGGGCCGCGACGGGGGCTTCTGTCCGGTCATGGCGTCGGTTTCTCATGCTCACCACCGGCAGTCATCGTAGCGGGGAGTCCCGCGAGGGTCGAGGGCTCCCTGCCATGACGCATGCCCGAGACTCAACCTGGTCCTGGTCCTGGTCCTGGTCCAGGATCGCGCCGGGTGAGTCGATTCACTCACCATCACGACCTCGACGCGGGCGGGACGCCCGCGCCACATCGGAGCCCGACGGTGGCGTGGCCGTCTCGGCCGCGCGGGTGGGGGACCCCGACAACCGGGGTGCCCTCACCGCCACGACCTCGACGCGGGCGGGACGCCCGCGCCACCATGTTCGGGCCAGCGGCCCTACCGCACCGGTGGTTGCGGCTGCGGCACCTTCGCCGGCTGGTCGTACCCGCCGCCGAACACCTCGTCGCGGGGCAGGACCGTCAGCCCGAGGTCCTTGCCCAGCGCCTCGCGGTCGGCCTCGGTCAGGCTGCCGTAGACGCAGATGCTCAGGTTCTCGGGCTTCAGGTACTTCTCGGCCACCCGCTTGACCTCGGCCACGGTCACCTTCTGCACCGCCTCCAGCTCCCGGCTGTCCCAGTCGTACGGGCGGTCGTCCAGCTCGTTGAACATGAGTCGACTGACGCTGTAGAAGTCGTTGACGTATCTGAAGATGAAGCTGTTGCGCCAGGCCTCGACCTGCTCCTGGACCTCGGGCGACGAGACCTCCGAGGCGACGATCCTGCGGTACTCCTCGAGCACCGCGCGAATGGAGTAGCCGACCTTGTCCTTGCCGGTCTGATACGAGATCGAGAGCGCTCCGGGCTGGCCGGGGCGCCCCTGGTGCTGGACCCTCGAGTAGATGCCGTAGGTGAGCCCCTCATCCGACCGGATGCGCTCCATCAGGCGGGAGCGGAAGCCGCTGCCGCCGAGGATCTCGTTCAAGATCTCGACCGCCGCGTGGTCCTCCATCGGCGCGGTGCGGTCGACGGCGAGGTGCTGGGCGAGGACGACGGCCGGGTTGGGCAGGTCCTTCTCCACCACGAACACCCCGGGCTTGACCACCGGATCGCGGGTGACCCACACCCGCTCGCTGTCCTCCGCCTGCCGCCAGGGCGCGAACGCCTGCTCGAGGGTCTCGAGCATCGCCGCCCGGTCGAAGTCGCCGACCACGGTCACGTACAGGTTGTCGCGACCGAGGTAGCGTCGCCACAGGGCCCGGATCTCCTCGGGGGTGACCGCCTCGATCTGCGCTCGGGTGGCCTCGAAACCGAGCCGCGGGTGGTCGTGGTCGAACACGTAGCGCCGAACCAGGTAGGACCCGTACGAGGGGTTCTCGTAGCGACGGCGCATGCCGTCGACGTACTGGGCCTTGATGGTGGCGAGCCGCTCGGGGTCGAGACGCGGCTTCATCAGCATGTCCATGGCGAGGCCGAAGGACTGGTCGAAGTTTCGGGCCAGCGACCAGAACGAGGCGGAGCTCGAGGTGTCGCCGGTGCGGATCGAGAAGCGCATGCCGAGCTCGTCGACGTGCTGCTGCAGCGCGATCGGGTCGAGGGCCTCGGTTCCCCCTTCAGTGAGGAGCTGGTCCGCCAGCTCGAACGGCGCCAGGTTCTCCACCGGCGTGGTGTTGGCCCCGCCCTTCCAGGAGAACGCCATGTCCACCGACGGCGCCAGGTGGTCCTCCTTGATGAACACGGTGACTCCGGAGGGGAGCACCACCCGCTCCACGTCCTTGCCGATCTCGGGCACCGTGAGCTTCACCGGCGCGCTCGCGGCGATCAACTCCATCGCCTCGGCGAAGCCCTTCGAGTGGGCCGCCCCGCGCTCGCTCACCGTGCCGCCCCGGTGGTGCTCGACCTGGCCGGCCCGGCTGCCGCCCCCGGCTCCCGGGGCCGACACCAGCTCGACCACGTTCTTGCGCTCGGGGGTGAGGTACCGTGCGGCGACGTCCTTGACGTGCTCCGCGGTGACCGCGTTCACCCGCTGCTCGTACCGGTCGAAGTAGTCCGTCGCCCCGGTCAGGCGGACCGAGGTCGCGAGTCGGAACGCCATGCCCATGTTGGACTTGAGCATCCGGACCCGGGACACCTCGACCATCACCTTGGCCCGCTCGAGCTCCTCGGCGGTCACTCCGCCGTCGACGATGCGCCGGACCTCCCGCTCGATGGCGCTCTCCATCTCGGCCAGGGTCCGGCCCTCGTTGGGCGTCCCGCCGGCGTAGAACGCGCCGCCGTAGCGCTGGGAGGAGTGGAACACCCCCACCTGGGTGGCCAGCCGCTCCTGCTGGACCAGCGTCGAGTCCAACCGGGAGGAGTAGAGCCCGCCGAGGATCGAGCCGAGGACGTCCAGGGCCGCCTCGTCCTGGTGCCCCTCGGGCACCGTCATCCAGCCCATCGCCAGCTGCGGCTCGGCGTCGAACTCCACCACCTGGCGGCGGGCGCCCTGCTGCTTGGGCTCGGCGGTGACCCGCAGCGGCGGGATCTCCTGCCGCCGCCACGGCCCGAAGTACCGCTTCGCGAGCCGCTCCACCTCGGCGACCTGGACGTCGCCCACCAGCACCATGGTGCAGTTGGAGGGGGAGTAGTAGGTCTTAAAGTACTGTTCTGCGTCCCGCTGCGACATCCGCTCGAGGTCGCCCGCCCAGCCGATGACCGGCGTGCCGTAGGGGTGGGCGCTGTAGATCAGGCGGTCCAACGCCTCCGAGATCCGCCCGTCGGGCGTGTTTTCGGTGGTCTGCCGCCGCTCGGAGAGGACCACGTCCCGCTCGCTGTAGAACTCCCGGAACATGGAGTTGAGCAACCGGTCGCTCTCCATCTCGAACCACAGCTCGAGCCGGTTCGCGGGCAGCTGAATGATGTAGGCGGTGATGTCGGAGCTCGTGAACGCGTTCAGGCCCACCGCACCGGCGCGGGTCATGACCTCGTCGTACTCGTTCTTCAGGATGAGCGCCTTCTGCTCGGCGGACACCTTCTCGATCTCCGCTTTGAGCGCCTTGACCCGCTCCTCGTCCGCGGTGGCGAAGGGGTCGTGCTCGCGGTCGAGCTCGACGTGGAGCTCGTCCCACAGCTCGACCAGCCGGTCCATGAGCGCCTTCTCCCGCTCCGGGTCGAGGGTGCCGACGGTGCTCGAGCCCTTGAACATCATGTGCTCGAGCAGGTGGGCGATGCCGGTCCGCCCCTTGGGGTCCATCGCCGCGCCGACGCCGAACTGGTACATCGCCGCGAAAGTCGGGGACGTGGTCCGCTCCAGGACCACGATGCGCAGCCCGTTGTCGAGCCGGACCTCGCCGGCCTGGAGCGGGTCGGACGCGGGCTCGGGCGTCGCCGCCAGTGCGGGAACGGTCAAGGCCAGGGCCAGGAGTACAGCCAGCAGGGTCGAGCGGTGTCGCATGTCGGGCATCCTCCTCACGGGCGAGCATGATAACGCCCCGCCGGTGCGCAGACAAACCGGCGCGCCGATCCTGGATGACGCGCGGCGGGCCGCAGGCGTCGGGCCTCGGGTGACGGGCAGCAGGGTCGGGCTCGTCGCGCTCCCGGCCCCCGTTCCCGATCCTGGTCCCGCCGCCAGCCGCCTGCCGCCCGCCCCCCCGAACCCGAGCCTCAGATCGCTACCGTGCACCGTCCCGAAACTCTGCGAGCCCTCGCGGCGGGCCGCGCCGGCCTCGCCGTGACGGGTTTTGGGATGTGCCTCGTGGCCGTCCCGGCCGCGCATGCGGGGGACCAGGTCCTCCCGCCTGACACCATGACCGCAACCGTTTCGACGCGGGCGAGACGCCCGCGCCCCCATCAGACCGTCTGGACCGGGAAGCGAGCGTGGACCGAGAGCCGCCGCCGTGGGGCTCTGGTCGTGGGGAACCTACGCGCCGATCACATGCTCCCGTCCCTCCGGCCACTCCCGGCGGAAGGGCTCCGGGTCGAGGGTAACGAAGCTACCGATGAGCTCCACCTTGCACGTTGCGAGCCTCCACCCAGCTCTCGACCGCGAGCCCCTCGAACGGCTCGAAGTCGCGCGTGTTGGCCGTCACCAGCACCAGGCCGTGCACTCGCGCAACCGCAGCGATCTGACCATCCGCGAACGCCACCGGGCGTCCCATCCGTTCCAGCCGCGCACGCTCCGCCGCGTGCCACCTCGCCGCCTCCTCGTCGTACGGGAGGATGACCAGCGACGAGGCGGAAAGCTCTGCAAGGTAGTCCTCGATCGCCCGCCGGCGGCGGGAGCGGGGCAACCGCTCGAGGCCGTAGTGCAGCTCGTGCCACACGGTCGTCGAGGTGGCGAGCCGCTCCTGGTTGGCTTCGAGCTGCGCGAGGAGGCTCGCGCTCGGATGCGGCCGCAGCGGCTCCGACAGCACGTTCGAGTCGAGCAGAAAAGCGGTCCTCACCATTGGAAGTCCCGACTCCGCGAGTCGTCGCGCGCTCCCGCTACCAGCTCGCTCGGGTCGATTCCGAGCGTCTCCACCCCGTGACGCTCCCGGATCTCCTCGATCACCCGGAACACCGGCTTGCGGCCCGCGGCGAGCCGCTCGTACTCCGCCGCTGAGACCACCACGGCGACGGTCCTCCCCCTCCGCGTCAGCTCCACCGGGCCGACCTCCTCGGCCTGGTGCACCACCCGCGACAGCTGGTCACGAGCCTCGGCAATGGTGTAGGTCGTCGACATCCGCGCCTCCTCATGGCTATCTTAAGCGCCATCTCGAGGGGACGCAACTCCCCATCGGCTGCGCGACGACCACGGCACGACAGCCGCGAAGAGGCTCGGCCTGAAGCCGGCCGCCTCGACACCGGCGCGGCGCTGATCCTACGGCTCGGTGGTCGTCCAGGCGCTCGTGTTCCCAAACTCGAAGTCGTCCGCGAACAGCGGCAGCTCGCCCAACAGAACGTAGACCACCGTGCTGCTGTGGGTGTCCTGGGTGGCCGCCCCGACCTCCGGCCGGCCGTCGAGGTTCAGGTCGCCGAGCGGGGCCACGCTGAACACGCGGTTACCGGTGTTGTACTGCCAGATGATCGACCCGTCAGCCCCGCTCATGGCGTAGACGTGGTAGTCCGCCGAGCCCGCGATCACGTCCTGCAACTTGTCGCCGTCGAGGTCGTCGATAGCCCGCGCGGAGAAGATGTAGCCGCCGTTGAGGGTCCCCACCTGCGTCTTCCAGACCAGGCTCCCGTCGGCGCCCGAGAGCACGATGACCGCGTGCTCGTACGAGCTGACGACGACCTCGGGCTTGCCGTCGCCCGTCACGTCAGTCAGCACGTCCACCGCCAGCCCGTCGGCGTACACCGCGGTGCTGGTCCACACCTGGGCGCCGGTCGCCCCGTCGCGACAGCGGATGGCGCTGCCGTCGGCCGCCCACACCACCGCCAGGGCCTCGTTCACCCCGTCGCCGGTGACGTCGGGCAGCACGCCGCACGACCACACCGAGTCGAGGTAGGCGGTGGGGTAGGTCCACAGGACGCTGGCGGCCGGGGGGTTCCCGGCGCCGGAGAGACACACCATCGCGTAGCCGTCGTCGCCGATCGCGGCGAGCACGTCGTGCTTGCCGTCACCGTTGACGTCGCCCAGGTCGCGGACCGCCATCACCGCGTCCGCCGCCGGGTAGCTCCACACCACCGTGGCCTGGGAGCCGAGCCCGCCGCTCGAGGCGCCGTCCACCAGGTAGAGGGTGTCGTTGTACGACCCGGCGCCGAAGGCGACGTCGGGCACGCCGTCGCCGGTGACGTCGTTGAGCTCGGCCAGCGAGTAGACCCAGCCCGACTCCGGCTCGAGGTAGGTGTCGAACTTCCAGCGCACGGTCCCGTCGAGGCTGTCAAAGCTGTACGCCGTGCGGCCGCCCCAGGCCGTCCCCACCAACACGTTCTGGTACCCGTTCCCGTCCGCGTCCGAGGCCGGGACCACCGCCTGGTCGCCGTAGGGCGCCCCCCCCGAGACGCCGGTGGAGGTCTGGTGGCTCCACACCACCGTCGCGGTGCCCCGGCTCGCCCCGTCGAGACAGAACACGTTGGGGACCTGCGAGTCGTTGACCCCCACCATGACCTCCGGCACCCCGTCGCCGGTGACGTCGTTGACGGCGCGGATGCACTCCGAGTTGTCGGTCCCGACCATCGAGAACAGGAGCTTGCCGACCGGGACCTGCTCCAGGTCCTCACGCGGGACCCACGGCTCCGCCGGCCGGTTGGCCCGCTCGTCGAGCTTCATGAGCATGTCGACGTCCTCGGCGGAAACGAAGCTCGCCACCGCCAGGGCAGTCACGACGATCACGATTCGCGCTCTCATGGCACACCCCCTCGCACCAGTGTATCCCGACAGCGGAGCCCGAGCTGTCGGCATCGCCGGCTATGGTTCGGTGAACGACCACCCGTCGGTGTTCCCGGACTCGAAGTCGTCGGCGAACAGCGGCGGCTCGCCCCAGAGGACGAAGAGCACGTCGCTGAAGTCGACCCACTCCTGGGTTCCGACGCCGACCTCGGGGCGGCCGTCGTGGTTGAGGTCGCCCAAGGGCATCACGGTGTAGACGCGGTTGCCAGGGGTGTTGAAGGCCCACAAGATCGTCCCGTCGACCCCGTTCATGGCGTAGACGTGGTTGTTGAAGGAGCCCGCGATCACGTCCTGCACGCCATCGCCGTCGAGGTCGTCGATCGCCCGCGCGGTCCACACGTCGCCGCCGTTGCCGTAGAGGTCGGGGACGGTGGTCTTCCACACCTGGCTGCCGTCGGCGCCGGAGAGCACGATCACCGCGTTCTCCCAGGAGCTGACGACCACCTCCACCGCGCCGTCGCCCGTGACGTCCTCGAGGGTGTCCACCATCATGCCGTACAGGGCAACCGTCGTGCTGCTCCATACCAGGCCGCCGGTGGCGCCGTTCAAGCATCGTATCGCGCTGCCATTCGTCGCCCACACCACGGCGAGCGCCTCGTTCACCCCGTCCCCGGTGATGTCGGGCAGCACCCCGCACGCGTACACGGTGACTCCGGGCGTGTAGCTCCACAGCACGTCGCCGATCGGCGGCGAGCTGGCGCCGGAGAAGCAGTGGAGGACGTCGGCGTTGTCGCCGGCAGCGGCGATCAGGTCGTCGACGCCGTCGCCGTCCGCATCCCCCAGGTTGCGCACCGAGTACACGGAGTCCCCCACGTCGTAGGACCACAGCGCGGTCGCCTGCGACCCCGGCCCGCCGCTCGAGGCGCCGTCGACGACGTAGACCGAGTCGTTCTCGGAGCCGGCGCCGAACGCCGCGTCCGGGACCCCGTCCCCGTTGACGTCGCCGAGCTCGACGATGGAGTAGACAACCCCGGATCCGGGGGGTTCCTCGGCGGTGGCGAACCGCCACAGGACCGTCCCGTTCAAGCTGTCGAAGCCGTAGGCGGTGCGCCCGCCCCCGCCGGTGCCGACCAGCAGGTTCTGGTAGCCGTTGCCGTCGACGTCGGACGCCGGGACGATCGCCTGGTCACCGGGGACGTAGCCCGCCGACGTCTGGTGGCTCCAGACCACCTCGGCGCTGCCGCGGCTCGTCCCGTCGAGGCAGTAGATGTTGGGCGCCCCGAAGAACTCGAAGCCGACCACGATCTCCGCCGTCCCGTCCCCGGTCACGTCGTTCACCCCCACGACGCTCCTGGCGTTGTCGTAGAGCACGCCGTCGTACGGCGCGGGCATGGAGAAGATCAGTCTGCCGACCGGATGCTGCTCCGGGTCGTCCCGCGGCGTCCGCGGCTCGGCCGGGCGGTTGGCCCGCTCGTCGAGCACCGCCTGCACGTCAGAGTCCTGGGCCACGACCAGGCCCGAGGTCGCGACGAGCACCGCCCACAGCGTCACGTGGTTCATCCCTCGCATGGCAGCTCCCCCTCCTCCGAGTGTACCGCCGAGCCGCCGTCAGGTTGCACACCACCCCCGTCTTCGCCTCCCGGCGCGCGGTCCTTCCCGGGCATTGTTTGCCTGCCGACCGCTCTGCTATCCTCACCGGCAGTGGACAACGGCTCTGTGGTCTCGAGGGGGAGGTCTGGTATGTCACAGCGTGATGTCGGGCGTCTGTTCGTCCTCGTCGTCCTCACACTGGCGGTCGCGGCCTTCGCCGGGCCGGTCTTCGCGCAGGAGGCCGAACCCGCACCGACCGAGGAGGCGCAAGCCACCCCGGAGGAGATGCCGGTCGTGGTCAAGGAGATCGTCGTCACCGCGCAGAAGCGGGTCCAGAACGTCCAGGACGTGGCGGTCTCCGTGTCGACCCTGGGCGGGGAGGACCTCGAGGTGCTGACCGTCGGCTCCCCCGACGTGCGGATCCTGTCGGCGCGGGTCCCCAGCGTCATCCTCGAGTCGTCCTTCGGGAGGGCCTTCCCCCGCTTCTACATCCGCGGCCTCGGCAACACCGACTTCGACCTCAACGCCTCGCAGCCGGTGTCGATGCTGGTGGACGAGATCGTGCTGGAGAACCCGGTGGTGAAGGGCATGCCGCTGTTCGACCTGGACCGGATCGAGGTCCTGCGCGGGCCCCAGGGCACCCTGTTCGGCCGCAACACCCCCGCCGGCGTGGTCAAGTTCGAGACCAAGCGTCCCACGAGCGAGCTCGGCGGCGAGTTCCGGGCCTCCTACGGCAGCTACAACACCTTCTCGGTCGACGGTGGCGTCGGCGGCCCGATCACCGACACCGTCTCCTACCGATTCTCCGGCCTCTACCAGGGGCGCAGCGACTGGGTCGACAACGAGTTCACCGGCGAGGAGGACGCCCTCGAGGGCTACACCACCGGCGCCGCCCGGCTGCAGCTGTTGTGGCAGCCGAGCGAGAGCTTCAGCGCCCTGCTCAACCTGCACGGCTGGAGCCTGGACGGCACCGCCCGGGTGTTCCGCGCCAACATCATCCGGGAGGGCAGCGACCGCCTCATCGCCGGTTTCAACCGCGACACGGTCTACCACGACGGCCTCAACGACCAGGACATCGACGCCCAGGGCGGCGTGCTGCGGCTCGAGTACGACTTCGGGCCCGCCGTCCTGACCGCCATCACCGGCGCCGAGGGGCTGGAGATGTACAGCCGCGGCGACATCGACGGTGGGTACGGGTCCGTGAGCCACCCTCCCAGCGGACCAGGTCTCATCTTCCAAGACAGCGAGACCGCCGACGGCATCCCCAGCCTCGACCAGGTCACCCAGGAGATCCGCGTCGCCAGCAAGCCCGGCAACGAGGTCACATGGATCGCCGGTGTGTTCTACTTCAAGGAGGAGCTCACCGCCGAGACGTTCAGCTACAACAGCTTCCAGCAGGGCAACCCTCAGAACGGCTACGCCTTCCAGGACCAGACCGCCGAGTCGTTCGCGCTCTTCGGGTCCCTGGACTGGGCCGTCAACGACCGCT
>Ga0068714_10002916_pt1 | contig 21060 bp, 14 predicted proteins | sample MTBNYHSulfiMetaG_FD_62988 | JGI IMG/M metagenome (GOLD analysis project Ga0068714, IMG submission 62988) | Enrichment culture microbial communities from rom New York Harbor, USA that are MTBE-degrading - MTBE-NYH (New York Harbor Sulfidogenic)... | ecosystem: Environmental > Aquatic > Marine >... | reverse complement strand
TGGCCTTGCAGGCAGACTGGGTTGCCCGCCTAGCTGCGGCCGCGCTCAGTCAGACGGGTCCGGCCTCCGGGCTTGGCGTTCTGCCCGGGACCCCACCACGGTTAGTCGTCTATCCGAATGCTGAAGAGATGGCCCTTGCGTGGGGTTGGCCCGCCTCCCGGGGTGCCCTGGGCGCCTACTGGCCGGGTTTCGTCCAGGTCGTGGCACCTGCGGCCTGGCTGGAGTGTGGGCCCGAGGGACCGCGAGGCGAAGCGGCGTCCGCCCTTCTCGCCACGCTGGGGCACGAGCTGGCGCACTGGGCGTACGAGGAAGCGGCCCTGGGCAGGGTTCCGCGGTGGCTGAGCGAGGGGCTTGCCCAGCGCGCAGAGGAGCGGCTCTTGGGAGCGGAATGCCCGGCCGAGCTGGTCCGGAGCCGGGCGCGGGCGGCGGGCCCGGCGCCCATTGCGGAGTTTGGCACGTGGTTCTGCGTCCGGAATGCGCGCTCGTCGGAGGAACGGAGGGCCTATCTTCTCGCCCGCAGCGTCGTGGCCTACCTTGACACCAGGTGCGACGGCGGCTGGGAAGACAGGCTGGTCCTGGCACTGCGGCGGTCCTGGGGGCTCGAACCGGCCCTGAGCGAGGCGATCGGCCTGACGGCGGCGGACCTTGAACGCGGTTGGGAGGAATGGGTGTGGCGGTAGTACGGCTGCCCGTGCCGGAAGGCAGCGAGCCCAGGCTCATGATTGACGGGGGGCGGCCCCTGCGCGGGACCGTCAAGGCCTCGGGGTGCAAGAACGCCGCCGTCGCCCTTCTGCCTGCTGCGCTCCTCGTTCCGGGCGTAACCAGGCTTGAGAACGTGCCCCGGATAAGCGACATCGCCGTACTTCAGACGTTACTTGAGTCCACCGGCACGGCCTTCGCCGCCAGCCGGTCCTGCGACACGCTCTTGGTTGATGCGACGGACGCCCGTCCGGCAACCCTCCACGCCGACCTCACCCGCAGGATGCGGGCATCGTTTTACCTGCTGGGGGCCCTTTTGGGCCGCTTCGGAGAAGCGGACGTGCCGCTGCCGGGCGGCTGCGAGATCGGTTCGCGGCCCGTCGACCTGCACCTCAAGGGGCTGCGGGCCCTCGGCGCGGAGATCCGGGTCGAGCACGGGCTCGCCCGGGCCCGGGCCGCCAGGCTGCGGGGCACTTCGCTGTATATGGACGTGGCCAGCGTCGGCGCGACGATCAACACCATGCTGGCCGCGGTTTCGGCGGAAGGAACGACGTCGATCCACAACGCCGCCCGCGAGCCCCACGTCGTTGACCTGGCGAGTTTCCTGAACTCGTGCGGCGCGCGGATCCACGGCGCCGGGACCGACGTGATCAGGATCGAGGGAACTCCCTGCCGTTCCCTCCGGGGCGCGAGCCATTCCGTGGTCCCGGATTCCATCGAGGCGGCCACCTATCTGATCGCCGCCTGCGCGACCGGCGGCCGCGTGACGGTCGAGGCGATCATCCCGGTCCACATCGCGGCCGTTCTGGCGAAGCTCAAGGAAGCGGGAGCAACGGTCAGGGTCTGCGAGGATACCGCGACCGTGGGCATGACCGGTGCCCGCCCCCGGGCCGTCCACGTCACGACTCTGCCCTATCCCGGTTTCCCCACCGACGCGCAGCAGCCGTTCGGCTCTCTTCTATCGGTCGCGGACGGGACCAGCGTCGTCACGGAAACCGTCTGGGACGGGCGCTTCAAGCACGTATCCGAGCTTATCAGGATGGGGGCGAGGATCCGCGTCGAGGGCAGGGCGGCAATCGTCGAGGGGGTGTGTAATCTCTTTGCCGCCGCGGTCCGGGCCACCGACCTGCGGGCCGGCGCAGCCCTGGTCGTCGCCGGGCTTGCGGCCCGGGGGATCACCGAGGTTACCGGGCTGCAGCACCTTGACCGCGGCTATGATTCCCTGGTCGGGAAACTGCGGTCGCTGGGGGCCGCCGTCGAGCGCGTCTAGAAGACCAGTCCACCTTGCGGAGGCGAACCTTTCCGCCCAGCCCTGCCCAACCTTTGGGAAATTTGCGACAACGCCCGGACTGAAGGGAAATGCCCAGCAAAGCGGGAAGAAGCACCCCTCGAACGAAAGCGCAGTGGATTGCTCCATAGGTCCATAAAACCAGCCAGGCTTTGGGTGGCCTGGCTAAGTACGTTATGCTTGTCTGGTGCATAAAGGAATCATCCTCCTGGGAATCAGCCTCTTGGCGGGACGGTGGTAGATACTTGGCAGCAGAGCTACTTGACAGGATCAGGTCTGCCGAAGCCGAGGCACGCAGCCTGGTCGCGGCGGCCAGGCTGCAGGCGCAAGAACTGGTTTCGGCAGCAGGATCACAGGCGGAAGACCTTCTTCGGGATTCCGAAGAAAGCGCCCGGCAGCAGGCTGAGGACGCCGTTCTCGCGGCTCGGCAGGAAGGGCGGGAAGAGGCCGCGAGGATGGTTGCCGGGGCCCGAGCCGAGGCTGAGGCCGTTTCGGCGAGGGCCAGGGAGCGGTTCGAGGATGCCGTCAAGGTCGTGGCCCAAAGGATAGTGAGCGGTTAATGGCTGTCTCCCGCATGAAGGCCGTGACCGTTGTCGGCCATGCGGAGCTGCGCGGCCGGGCGCTTGAGGTCCTCCACGCCTTCGGCTCGATCCAGCTCCACGCGGCAGACGCCGGGACCGGCGCGCCCGGGACGCCGGAGGAGCAGGAGGCCGGGACCGGGCGGCAGCAGGCGCCAGGTCCCGGGGCGGACCTCACGGACGTCGAGCGGCGTCTTTCGGAGCTGAGCTCCTGTCTGGCCTACATCGACAGGTACGATCCCGTTCAGAAGGGCCTCGTGGAGAGCTTTCTGGCCGCCCGCGAGGAGATCGACGCCGAAACCTGGGACCAGGCAAAGATGTACGATATCGCCGGCGTGGTTTCGGCGTGTCATCGTGCCGAGGCCCGTCTGGCCGAAATAAGGTCGCGAGAGGCCGAGCTGGGGGTCCGTCGCCGCGAACTCCAACCCCTGGCGGACATAGCGCTCAACCTTGATGACCTTGACGGAACCGCGACGACCTCCGTCTTCTTCGGACAAGGAAGCCCGCCCTCCGTTGAGCGCCTGGCCGGTGAGCTCGCCAGCTCCGGGGGGGTGTTTCACCTGGAGCACCTGGGCTCGATCGGCCGCCAGCGGTACTTCCTGGTGATCTACCCCAAGGACGACCAGCTAAGTGCCGGTGCCGTCCGGTCCGGAGGGATCGAGCCGGTTTCGGTGCCGGCGGCCGCGGGTACCGCGCTCGAGGGCCTTGCCGCCGTGGAGGCGGAGCTCGCCGGGTTGGAGGCTGAGAGGCAGCAGCTGGCTTCCCAAGGGACCGAACTGGCGCAAAAGCGGATCTGGCTGCAGGCGTGCTACGACCATCTGCTGCTGGAAAAGCAGCGCCTTGAGGCGGCGGAGATGCTCGGAGCCACGGAGCGAACCTTTGTGGTCCGGGGCTGGTGCCCGGAGAGCCGGATCCCCGGACTGGAGGCCAGGCTGCGTGAGCTGGGGGACGCTGTCGCGATCGAGGCCCGCGATCCGCGGCCGGATGAGAAACCCCCTGTGGTCCTGAATAACCGCCCGCTGGCGGCGCCGTTCGAGATCGTCACCAACATCTTCGGGTGGCCGAGCTACCACGAGGTCGACCCGACCCCCGTCCTGGCGCCGTTTTTTGCCGTGTTCTTCGCCCTGGCCCTGACGGACGCGGGGTACGGGCTGGTGATGCTCGCGTACTGCCTGTGGATGATCAGCCGGCCGGCGACGCCCAAGCACTCCTACAAGTTCTTCAGGCTGATGGCGTACGCCTCGACCGTGACCATCGTGGTCGGCGCGCTGACCGGGGGATGGTTTGGCAACGCGCTTGACTTCCTTCCGGGTTACGTTGGGTTCATCAGGCGGGCCAAAGACTCAATAGTCCTCTTTGACCCGGTGAAGCAGCCCATAACCCTGATGGTCCTGTCCCTCGGGCTGGGAATCGTCCACCTGATGGTCGGCGTGGGCGTCAAGATGTACCGCAACATCCGGGACGGCAACGTCGCGGACGCGCTGATGGACCAGGGACTGTGGCTGCTGCTGATCCCGAGCCTGGTGGTCTTTGCCGCGGCGGGAGCGATGGGACTGCCTCCGGCGCTCGGGCGCGCCGCGCAATATGTGGCGATGGCGGCGGCTCTCGGGCTGGTCCTGACCCAGGGGCGTGCGAACAGGAACATCGTCGCGCGGCTGGGCGGAGGCCTCTACAGCCTCTACGGGCTCATCGGGTACCTCAGCGACACGCTATCCTACACCAGGCTCCTGGCGTTGGGCCTGGCGACCGCCTCGCTGGGCATGGCCATCAACCAGATAGCGCTGATGGTCAGGCCGGTACCGTTTGTCGGTATCCTGCTGATGCTGGTCATCATGGCCTTCGGGCACGGGTTGTCGCTGCTGATCAATGTTTTCGGCGCCTTCATCCATTCGGGGCGCTTGCAGTTCGTCGAGTTTTTCAGCAAGTTCTTCGAAGGCGGAGGAAAGGCGTTCAAGCCTTTCGCCGAGCGCCCGCGGTTCACGCAACTGGCGGGACGGTAGGCGCGTCGAGGACACTTTGTGGATCCAGAGGATCTAAGGAGGTCTCAGGAATAGCATGTTCGCCGTCAACATCATGTTCGCAGTAGCCGTGGCCGCCCTCGGTTTCATTCCTGTGTTTCTGACCCTGTTCACCGACCTGATCTCCGGGTTCGGCGTCGCCTATGTGGGCGTCGGGATGGCGATCCTTCTCGCCGGCATCGGGTCCAGCATCGGCGTGGGCATCGCCGGCGAGGCCGCGTCCGGCGTCGTCGCCGAGGACCCGGAGAAATTCGGGAGGGTCCTGCTGCTCCAGGCGCTCCCCGGGACCCAGGGCGTATACGGTTTTATTGCCGGCTTTCTTGCGCTCCAGCAGGTCTCCGGAATAGGCTCGCTGATGACGCTGGCCCAGGGCCGGGCGTTCCTCTTCGCCTGCGCCCCGGTGGCCGTCTCATGCCTGGTCTCGGGTGTCTACCAGGGGCGGGTTTCTGTTTCCGCGATGCAGATCGTCGCCAAGAAGCCGGAGGAATCGGGCAAGGCCCTCATCCTCCCGGCTCTGGTCGAGTTTTACGCCGTGCTCGGCTTGCTCGGCACCATACTGCTCCTCCAGGGGATCCGGTAGGACGTGAGCCGTACATGGCGCTAGAGGACATCCTGCGCAAGATAAGGGCGGAAGCTGAGGCCGAAGCTGAGGCCGTACTCCGCGGGGCGCAGGGCGAGCGGGATAGGATGCTCGAGGAAGCGAACGGGCGGGCGAAGGCGGCCGCCGAGCGGATCCTCTCCGCAGGAAGGGCCCGCGCTGAGGAGGCCAAACGAAAGGAACTGGCCACGGCAAGCGTCGAGGTTCGCCGTATTGTGCTCGAGGCCAAGCAGAAGGTGCTGGACGACGTCTTCGAACAGGCGCTGAACCGGCTTGCGGGTCTTCCCGACGCGCAATACCGGGAGCTGCTGGCCGGCTTTGCGGCAGACGGCGCGGCCTCCGGCAAAGAGGAGATCGTCGTCAGCCGGCGGGACCGCGAGCGGCTGGGGGAGGACTTCCCGGACCTGGTCAGCCGGCGGTTGCGGGAAACCCGGAACCTTCCCGGTGAGTTGCGCTTTTCGCCGCGCGCGCGCCCGTTGCGGGGTGGTCTGATCCTCTCGGCCGGAGACATCGAGCTCAACATGTCGTTTGAGCGCACGCTGGCCTCGCTCCGCGAGTCGCTTGAGCCCCAGGTCGCGTCGCTGTTGTTCCAAGAGGCCTCTCCGGAGGCGCCTCGATGACCGAGGCCGGTACCTTGGACCTCAGCGGCCTCCGCGGCTCCGGCGAGGAAGGGGCCGGCGGTGGTTTCGCGCGCCGCGCTCCCAGGGATGACTTCGGGTACGCTTATTTCGTGGCCGAAATCAGGGTACTGGAGACGCGCCTTCTGACCCGCGGCCAGCTGCAGCGGATGGTGGAGGCGCCCGACGCCGACGCCGCTTTCCGGATGCTGGCGGAGACGGAGTACGGCCGGGCCGTCACCGCCGCCGAAGGGCCTGCCGACTATGAGTCCGCGCTTGCCGCCGAACTCAGCCGCGTCTTCGAGGTCATCCGCCGCGATTGCCCCGAGCCCCAGCTCGTGACGCTGCTCGGCATAGCGTACGACTTCCAGAACTTGAAGACGGTCCTCAAGGCCGCGCTCGCGGGCAAGCTGCTGGAAGCCCGGCACCTGGTTTCCGCCGGGAACATCCCTGCCGGGGCCTTGTTCGCGCTGTCCCGGGGAGCCGGCCCCGGCGGCCTCCCGCACATCTACGCGCAGGCGGTGCCCCGCGTTCGGGAGGCGTTCCAACTAACCCGGGACCCGCAGGACGTGGACCTGGTGCTCGACGCGGTCCGCTTTCAGGTGATGCTTGACCAGGCCCGGAATCTGCGCTACCCGCTGCTTGAGCGGATCACGGCAACGGCGGCGGATCTGGTCAACATGCGCACCGCGGTGAGGCTGAGGCTGCTCGGCAGGCCGCCTGAGAGCCTGCGCGGGGCCCTTGTGCCCGGCGGCGAGATCCCCCGGGAGCGGCTTTCCGCGGCGATGTCCACCGGGCCGGCGGAGATGGCCGCCGCGCTCGCCGGGTTGCCGCACAGCGACGTGCTGGCAGCCGGGATGCAGAGCTATGCCGCGACGGGTTCACTGGCCCTGCTCGAAAAGCTGATGGACGACCGCCTGCTTTCGCTGACCCGGGGCGCGCGGTACGTGGCGCTGGGCCCGGACGCGGTCATCGCGTACTTCCTGGCCAAGGAAACGGAGATCAAGAACCTGCGGATCATCTTCACCGGCAAGCTTAACCGTCTCCCAGAGGCGACCATCCGTGAGAGGCTGCGTGAAACCTATGCCTGAGCAGCTGGGGATCGCCATCCTGGGAGCGCGGGACTCGATTCTCGGGTTCAGGGCTTTGGGCCTGGACGTCTTTCCGGTTACGTCTTCGGCCGAGGCTGCGGCGGCTTTTGACCAGTGCGTGCAGCGAGGGTTTGCAGCGATTTTCATCACCGAGGGGTTCGTGCCCGCGCTGAGGGAGCGGATGAAGGAGCTCGCCGGACAGACCCTGCCCGCGACCGTGATTATCCCGGAGGGGCAGGAATCCTCCGGCCTCGGTTTCGCCAAGCTCAAAACGGTCGTCGAGCAGGCCATTGGGGCGGACATCCTCTTTAGGGGTGAGGCTAAGTAATGAACCAGGGGCGGATAGTCAAGGTATCGGGCCCCCTCGTTGTGGCGGACGGCATGACCGCCGCCCGGATGTACGACGTGGTCCGGGTCGGCGAGCGCGGGCTCATCGGCGAGGTTATCGAGCTTCGCGGTGACCGCGCGTCGATCCAGGTATATGAGGAAACCGGGGGCATCGGACCGGGCGAGGTGGTCGCCACGACCGGCAACCCGTTGAGCCTCGAGCTCGGGCCGGGGCTCATCCGGTCGATCTACGACGGGATCCAGCGGCCGCTCAACGTTATCCGGGATATGGCCGGCGACTACATCACCCGCGGGATCGAGGTCCCGGGTCTGGACCGCGAAGTCAAGTGGCATTTCGTGCCCAAGGTCAAGGTAGGGGACAAGGTAGGGCCCGGAGACGTCATCGGCACCGTCCAGGAGACCCCCGTCGTGGAGCACCGGGTTATGGTTCCTCCCGGGATGTCCGGGGAGGTCGCGGAGATCCGGGAGGCCGAGGCGACGGTCGACGATGTAGTCTGCAGGTTGCGGGACGGCGGTACCGTTCACGACCTGCGGATGATGCATCGCTGGCCCGTACGCATCGGCCGCCCGTACGCCGAGAAGATCGCCCCCGAGGTGCCGCTGGTCACCGGCCAGCGGGTCATCGATGCCTTCTTCCCGATAGCCAAGGGCGGCACGGCGTGCATTCCCGGGCCTTTCGGCAGCGGCAAGACGGTGGTCCAGCACCAGCTATCCAAGTGGGCGGACGCCGACATCATTGTGTTTGTGGGCTGTGGCGAGCGGGGCAACGAGATGACCGACGTGCTGCTTGAGTTCCCGCATCTAGAGGACCCGCGGACCGGGCAGCCGTTGATGGACCGGACCGTCCTGGTCGCCAACACGTCAAACATGCCTGTCGCGGCGCGCGAGGCCTCGGTCTACTCCGGGATCACGATCGCCGAGTACTTCCGCGACATGGGCTACAACGTCGCCCTGATGGCGGACTCGACGTCCCGCTGGGCTGAGGCCCTACGCGAGATGTCCGGGCGCCTGGAGGAGATGCCCGGCGAAGAGGGGTACCCGGCGTACCTGGGGTCCCGTGCCGCCGAGTTCTATGAGAGGGCAGGGCGCGTCATCGCCGTGGGCAGCGACCGCCGCACGGGCTCGCTTTCCGTCGTCGGCGCCGTGAGCCCTCCGGGCGGCGACCTTTCCGAACCCGTGACGCAGGCGACGTTGCGGATCGTCAAGGTCTTCTGGGGTCTCGACGACAAGCTGGCCGACCGCAGGCACTTCCCGGCGATCAACTGGCTGCGCTCTTACTCCCTGTACCTGGACCGGATCGACGGATGGCTGAGGGCCAAAGTCGGGCGCGACTGGCCGGAGATGCGGGCCGAGGCAATGCGGATTCTACAGAAAGAGGACGAGTTGCAGGAGATCGTGCGCCTGGTCGGAGTGGACGCCCTCTCCCGCGAGGACCGGATGACGCTCGAAACCGCAAAGTCAATCCGCGAGGACTTCCTGCACCAGAACGCGTTTGACGAGATCGATACCTACACGTCGCTTTCCAAGCAGCGGCGGATGATGGCCTTGATCCTGGAGTTCCACGCCAGAGCGAGCGAGGCTCTGGCCCAGGGAGCGTCCCTCGACCGGTTGCTGGGGCTCGAGGTGCGCGAGCGAATAGCCCGCTCCAAGCTGATACCCGAGGACCAGCTGGAGCAGTTTGACTCCCTCTCCGCGGAGATCCGGGAACAGGTCAAAGCCGCAGCCGCTGCCTGACGGCGGGGCCAAGTCTGGGGTGATTGCTAGTGCTGAAGGAGTACAGGACCATATCCGAGATCTCGGGCCCGCTGATGGTCGTCGAGAAGGTCTCCGAGGCCAAATTCGACGAGCTGGTCGAGGTCGAGCTGTCAAGCGGCGAGATCCGCCGGGGCAAGGTGCTCGAAGCACAGGAGAATCTGGCTCTGGTTCAGCTCTTCGAGGGCACGTCCGGGATGGACGTCGCCGAGGCCAGGGTCCGCTTCCTCGGCAGGGTCCTCGAGATCGGCGTCTCCGGGGACATGCTGGGCAGGGTGTTTGACGGCTTCGGGAGCCCGATAGACGGCGGCCCGAGGGTGGTCCCCGAGAAACGGCTCGACATCTCCGGCAACCCGATAAACCCGTACGCCCGGGCCTACCCCTCGGAGTTCATCCAGACCGGTATCTCGACCATCGACGGGATGAACCCCCTCGTCCGCGGCCAGAAACTGCCCATCTTTTCCGGCTCGGGCCTGCCGCACGCCCAGATGGCCGCGCAGATCGCCCGCCAGGCCCGGGTTCTCGGGACGGGCGAGCGTTTCGCCGTGGTTTTCGCCGCCATGGGGATCACCTTCGAGGAGGCCGATTACTTCATCGCCGACTTCCGGCGCACCGGGGCGATCGAGCGCGCGGTCCTTTTCATAAACCTGGCCAACGACCCGACCATCGAGCGCATCGCGACCCCCCGGATGGCCCTGACCACAGCCGAGTACCTGGCCTTCGAGAAGGGCATCCACGTCCTGGTGATCCTGACCGACATGACCAATTACTGCGAGGCCCTCCGGGAGGTCAGCGCGGCCCGCAAGGAGGTCCCCGGGAGGCGCGGCTATCCCGGGTACATGTACACTGACCTGTCCCAGGTATACGAGCGCGCCGGGCGCATAGCCGGCAAGCCGGGTTCGATCACCCAGATGCCGATCCTGACGATGCCCGAGGACGACCGGACGCACCCGATCGCCGACCTGACCGGTTACATCACCGAAGGCCAGATCATTCTGGCTCGCGAGCTGCACCGTGCCGGGATTTACCCGCCGGTGAACGTCTCGGTCAGCCTCTCGCGGCTCAAGGACAAGGGAATCGGACAGGGGAAGACCCGGGAAGACCACGCCGGCGTCATGAACCAGCTCTACGCCGCCTACTCGCGGGGCAAGGAGGCCAAGGAGCTCGCGGTCGTGCTCGGCGAAGCGGCCCTTTCAGACACCGAGCGGCGCTTCCTCCAGTTCGCGAATCAGTTTGAGGACCGCTACGTCCGCCAGGGCGAAAACGAAAACCGTTCGGTGGAGGAAACCCTCAACCTGGGGTGGGAACTGCTCTCGATGCTGCCGCGCGCGGAGCTGAAACGGCTCAGGCTGGAGCATATTGAGAAGTACATGCCCAAGTCACAGACCGCGGTGAGGGATGCCTGATGCTGGTTGACGTCAGCCCTACCCGGATGGAGCTCCTGAAGCTCCGCAAACGGGTGGCGGTTGCGCAGCGTGGGCACAAGCTGCTCAAGGACAAACGCGACGAGCTGATGAAGGAGTTTTTGAAGCTTGTTCGCGAAAACCGGGAGTTGCGGTCAGAGGTCGAGCAGAAGCTTGTCTCGGCGTTCCGGAGCTTTCTGGTCGCCAGGGCCGTCATGCCCCGGGAAGCGCTCGAAGAGGCGATCATGGCCCCCAAGCAGCGCGTATTCCTCGAGGTCGGCTCCGCCTCGATCATGAACGTGCGGGTCCCGCGCTTCGGGCTGCGCCAGGAGGGCGACGTGCTCTCCTATGGCTTCGTGGACACCTCGGCCGAGCTGGATACGGCCTTGGTTGCCTTCTCGGAGGTCTTGGCCCTGCTGGTCAGGCTGGCTGAGGTGGAGAAATCGGCCGAGCTGCTGGCGGACGAGATCGAGCGCACGCGGCGCCGGGTCAACGCGCTCGAGTACATCCTGATCCCGGAACTGCGGGCGGCGGTCAAGAGCATCGACATGAAGCTTTCCGAGCAAGAACGCTCTAACGTCGCGCGGCTGATGCGCATCAAAGAGATCGTCCGCGCTCAATAGGGTGGTCTGAGCTTTGAGCGAGTTGTACGCGAGCGGGCGGGGTGCTGGTTCCGGCCGCCGGGCCCTGCTCTCATACGTTTTGGTCGCCATCGTCAGCGCCGTCATCGGCGGGCTCCTGGTGGTGGTCGTCGCCCCGGCCTACCTGATGGACCGCATCCCCTACATCGGGCCTCCGTCCGGCGGGGAAGGGACCGGTTCGGGGCAGGGCACAGGGGGCGGCGCCGGCACGACCCCGGTCGGACTGCCAGGAACCGTGCCCTACGCCGCCAGCCGCGTCGGCCCCGCGGTTGTCGGGATCATCAACGAGGCCGTCGCGTACGACATTTTCCAGCGCGCCTACACCGAAGAGAAGAGCGGCTCGGGCGTGATCTTTCACCAGGACGGCTACATAGTCACCAACAACCACGTTGTCGAGGGCGCGCGCGAGCTGCTCGTCAACCTCAGCGACGGCAGGACCTTGACCGGCTCCATCGTCGGGACCGACCCCTTCACGGACCTTGCGGTCATTCGCATCCAGGCCCCGGATCTGCCCGTCGCCGAGTTCGGCGACTCAGACGCCCTGCAGGTCGGCGAGCTTGCGGTCGCAATCGGCAACCCCGTCGGAACGGAATTCGCGAGAACGGTAACGGCCGGGATCATCTCCGGGCTCAACCGCCGCGTCCAGTATGGAGAGCGCTTCTTTGTGCTTATCCAGACGGATGCAGCCATCAATCCCGGGAACAGCGGCGGGCCTCTGGTCAACGGCAGCGGCCAGGTCGTCGGCATCAACACGATCAAGTTCGCGGCCCAGGGGATCGAGGGCATGGGGTTCGCGATCCCGGTCAACACCGTCAGGCCGATAGTGAACGAACTCCTTGCCGCGGGGCGGGTTGTCCGGCCCTGGCTGGGCGTCCGGATCGTAGACAGGCAGGACGCCGCCCGCTACGGGGTGGACGTGGAGAAGGGCGTTCTGGTGGTTGAGGTGGTCCAGGGCGGACCCGCCGCCCGGGCGGGCCTCCGGGACAGGGATGTCATTATCTCGGTCAACGGGCGGGCAGTGGACAGCGCGGCCGAGCTGACAGAGGTCGTCCAGTCGCACCGGGTGGGAGAAACCGTGAAAGTCGTCGTCCTCAGACGCGGGAGCCAGCTCACCTACGAGGTCTTGCTGGGGGAAATGCAGGTCCAGTAGAGCGGGCTCGCCGTCTGAGCTGGAGTGATTTTTCCACTGGTCCAGAACCAAGTCATTGCGCGCTGTAGCAGGCTCGAAGCCTTGCTCGACTGCCGTTGCGCAACTCATCTCGGCACCCCCCTCCGACGATATGTTTGTAGGAAGGTCCCCGCCCCAACGTAGGCCCATCGCCGGAGGTGATGCTGGTGAGGTTTGCCCAGCGCAAGGTGGATATTTATTTGAGCGTGCTGGGCACGGCCGGAAGTGCGGTGTACCTGGCCTACCTTCCGACCATCGGCAGCCGGTACCTCTGGGGCCAGATCTCCCTCTTTGCCATCCTCTTCGCGGTAATGATCCAGCTGGTCGTAAGGCTGCAGGGGGGCGCGCGGATCTCGGTGGCCTACCCGCTTATCTTCAGCTCGCTGGTCAACCTCGGCATCGGGCCGACCATGGCCGCGCTGCTGCCCGGGACCCTGGCCAGGGTCTTTATCCACCGGGACCGGCCGCTGAGGGCGTTTTACGCGTTTGGCCAGTACTGCCTGTGTACCTTCGTCGCCGGCAACGCATACCTGTTTGCCGGCTCGGAGTTCGGGAGGATCGTGTTGCCCGGAGGGTTTCTCCCGCTCCTGGCCGTGAGCATCGCCTGGGACACCCTGAACGTGGCCTTCGCCCAGGGGAGGGTCACCCTGCAGCACGGCGGCAACTGGTACCAGCGGTTCCGGTACGGCTTGATCAAAGAGCGCGGCGCCGTGATGCCGATCTATCACATCCTCGGATTCACCGGGGCCCTCCTCTACCACGACCACGGTTTCTCCGGACTGGTGCTGACGTCCGCGGCCCTTGTCGGCCTGCACAACTTCTTCCGGCTTCACGCCGAGTATGTAGAAACCAAGCGCACCTCGGTCACGGATCGCCTGACCCAGGTCTACAACTACCGCTATTTGGCCGACTGGCTGCAGCAGGAGTTTCCGCGGGCGGTCAGCGGCAGGCAGCCTCTGACCTTTCTGTGGGTGGACGTGGACGACCTCAAGGGCATCAACGATACGCACGGCCACGAGGCCGGCAACGTCGCCCTGAGGGTCATAGCCGACCTCCTCAAGTCGAGCGTCCGCCAGTCCGACACCGTGGTCCGGTACGGCGGGGACGAGTTCGTCGTCGTTCTCCCGCGGACCGGGGCGGTCGAGGCCGGTCTTGTGGTCAGCAGGATTCAGGACGCGGTTTCGCGCCAGAGCTTCGTGTTTGAGGGCCGCCCGTTCCCGGTCAATCTGAGCATCGGCCTCGCGTGCTACCCCGACGACGCCGAGACGCCCCAGGAGTTGCTGACCGCATCCGACCGGGCCATGTATCAGCAAAAGCAGTCCAAAGGCATGGTTCGCCTGGCCTGACCGCTGTCAGGCCTGCTACGGCCCCTCGGGCCAGTCCTCTCCATCGCGCTCCCACGCCTTGCGGACTTCGTCAAACCACTGCTGCCAGACAGGCGTGTCCACCGGCCCCGGCTCCTCCGGGCCGGCACCCGGCTCGCCGGGCTCTTCCGGCGGCTCGGCCGGGGGTTCCTCCGGCGGTTCGAGCGGTGCATGGAAGATGGGGCACTCCTCCTCCGGCACCGTCCCCTCGATGAACAGCTCGGTGAAGGAGGGGCAGGTGGGGTTCGCCCGGAGGAGCGTCTCGCTGCAGATCTGAACGTCCACGATGCCCGGCGGCCGGATGAAGTCGGTGGCGGGGATGCCCTGCAGCCCCAGCCGCATGAACTCGGCCCAGATCGGTCCCGCCAGCCTGCCGCCCGGGCCCCAGAGCTCCTGCGGTTCGTCGTAGCCTACGTAGACGGCGCAGACGACCTGCGGCACAAAACCTACGAACCAGGCGTCCTTGCTGTCCGAGGTGGTGCCGGTCTTGCCGGCGCTGGGCCTGTTGAGGATCCACCCCAGGTGCCCGCCGGTTCCTCCCGGGCCCATGACGGTCTTGAGCATGCTGGTCATCAGGTATGCCGCCTGGGGGCTAACGGCGGCCTCGATCCGGGGGGCGTTTTCCTCAATCACCGTCCCGTCCGCGGCGACCACCTTGCGGATCGCCACCGGCCGGACCCTGAACCCGCCGTTGGCCAGCGGGCAGTAGGCGGCGGCGAGCTCCAGCGGGTACACCTCGAAACTACCCAGCACGAGCGGGAGATAGGGCTGCAGCGGGCTGTAGATCCCCATCCTGCGGGCGTAGTCGATGACGACCGAAGGGCCGATCACGTTGGCCCACCGGACCGCCACCACGTTGTCCGAGATTTTCACCGCCTCGCGCATCGTCAGCGGCGCGTAGTGGTAGTGCTGCGAACCGTAGTCCTTGGGCTCGTACGGGGGCTGGCCGGGGCCGGCAGGGAAGCTGACCGGCTCGCATACCTGCTGGTTGATTAGCGTGTAGCCCCGGTCGAGGAGGGCCGTGTAGAGAAACGGCTTGAACGCCGAGCCGGGCTGGCGATGAGCCTGCGCGGCGCGGTTGAGCTGGGTCTGCGAGTAGTCCCTGCCGCCGACCATCGCAACTATGAAGCCGGTCTGCGGGTCTATCGCGGCCAGCGCCGCCTGGGGCTGAGTTATGCCGTTGACGTCCGGCTCTCCCCGGGTGAGCTTGGTTTCCACCGCGGCGTTCGCTGCCCGCTGCATGTCGAGGTCCAGGGTCGTGTAGATCCTGTACCCTGCCTGGTAGACCCCCGCGGCGACGTCGGGGTGGCGCTGGGCCAGCTCGGCGAGAACGTAGTCGATGAAGTAGGGGGCGACCTGGACCCTCGGCTGCAGCTCGGCCAGAACCAGCGGCTCCTCCTTGGCCGCCGCGGCCTCGTCCTGGCTCAAGTACCCGAGTTCGGCCATCCTGCTGAGCACGAAATCTCTCCTCGCCCGCCCGGTCTCGGGGTTCCGGAAGGGGGTGTAGTACTCCGGGATCCGCAGCACGCCGGCCAGGAGCGCGGCTTCGGAAAGGGAGACGTCTTCGGCGCTCTTGCCGAAGTACGTGCGCGCAGCCACCTCGACGCCGTACGAGCCGTGGCCGAAATAGACCTGGTTCAGGTACAGCTCGAGGATCCCCCGCTTCGTGTAGCGCTTCTCAAGCTTCAGGGCCAGGATGGCCTCCTGAATCTTGCGCGAGAAGGTGCGGCGCTGGGTGAGGTACAAGGCCCTGGCCAGCTGCTGAGAGATGGTGCTGGCCCCCTGGACGATCCGCCTGGCGGCCACGTTTCGCAGGGCGGCGCGCACGATCCCGAGCGGGTCGACCCCGGCGTGCTGGAAAAAGCGGTAGTCCTCGACCGCGACAACCGCGTCGAGCAGGTACTGCGGCAGCCGGTCCATCTCGACCGGGATGCGGTCCTCGACGTACAGCCGTCCGACGACCTCGTCATTCCGCCCGTAGACTATTGAGGCAGCGTAGACGGGAGGCTCGGGAAGCGGGGTCACCTGCATCAGGACAAAGAAAGTCAGGACGGCCAACCCCGCCAGGATCAGGCCGACCCGCAGGGCAAGCAGTCCCCATTGCCGCCAGCCGGCCCGCGTGCCGGGGACACCGCCGCGCCGGCGGGCGTCATCGGCGGGCCGGCTGGCGTCCCGGGCATCCTGCCGGTGCTGTGAGCGACCGCCGGACAACCGGTGTTTACCCATCCTGGCATATTGTGTCCTGTTTGCCGGGGGCCTAACTGCCAAGGGCAAGGCCGCCTGCGAGGACGCCGCCTTGCGGGACGATTGCGCCCCCTCCGCGTCAATGGTAGAATCCAGCCAACCGAATCGACGATCAGGCCTTTCTTTGACCTAAGACGGGGAAGAGTAACCCCCCCACAGCCCGCCACAGAGAGCCGGGACGCTGGAATCCGGTGCGCGCGGCCGGGGGCGAAGGACGCCCCCCGAGGCGATGGAGGCCGGCCTGAGGGCGACTGGAGTTTCTCCAGACGAGGCTCCGCCCGCAAGGACGGGGCGACACAGGGTGGCACCGCGGTCCAGAGACCGTCCTTGTGGGGCGGTCTCTCGTGTTGTACGGGCCTTGCCCGACCAGGACCGCCGCCCGGTGCATGCAGTCCTCGCGGGAGGCACAGGCAGATGGAGCAACGAGCGTTGACGTCCGAGCTTGGCAGCCGGATAGGCGAACGGGTTCGTCTGGCCGGCTGGGCCTGGAGGCTGCGCCGTATCGGCGCGATCGCCTTCATCGTCCTCCGGGACCGGGGCGGCACCGTCCAGGTAGTCTTTGAGGGCCGCAGGCCGGAGTACGCGGCTATCCCGTCGCTCTGTGCCGAGGACGTGGTGTCTGTGAGCGGCACTGTGCGGGCCGACCCCCGCGCCCCCGGGGGCGTCGAGGTCTCGGGTGAGAGCCTGGAGGTGATCTCTCGCGCGTCCCCGCTGCCGTTCGAGGTCAACCTCCCGGAGGTCAAGTCGGGCCTGGACCTGGTCCTCGACAACAGGGTCGTCGCCCTGCGCCACCCGCGCGCTCAGGCCGTGTTCCGCGCCAGGGCCGCACTGATCGGCGGCTTCCGGCGCTTCTCGGAGGCAGCCGGGATGCTCGAGATCCAGACCCCGAAGATCGTCGCCACCGGAACCGAGGGCGGCGCCAGCCTTTTCGCGGTCGATTACCTCGGACGGAGGGCGTATCTGGCGCAGAGCCCGCAGTTCTATAAGCAGATGCTGGTTATCGCCGGGTTCGAGCGCGTCTTCGAGGTGGGCCCTGTCTACCGGGCGGAGCCGCACAACACGTCGCGCCACCTGAACGAGTTCACCAGCCTGGACTGGGAGGTCGGCTTCGTCCGGCGGGCGGCCGAGGTGATGGACCTTGAGGAGCGGATGCTCCGCGAGGTTGCCGCGGAGCTCGACCGGCGCTGCACGGGCGAGCTATCCGTGCTGCAGGCCAGGCCTGCCGCGCTCCTCCCGCGCTCGGAAATCCCCCGGCTCACGCTCTCCGAGGTCCATTCGCTCCTTGAAACCAGGTTCGGCAAGGTCAGCCCTCCCGGCGACCTTGACCCGGAGGGCGAGCGGCTGACCTGCGAGACGACCGGAGGCGCCGCCTTCGTGACGGACTGGCCTGTCGCGTCCCGGCCGGCGTATGCGGCCCCGTGGGAGGACCGTCCTGAGTTGACGGACAGCTTTGACCTTCTCCTTGGCGGCATGGAGGTGACCACGGGAGGCCGCCGGATATCCGATTACGACCAGCTGGTGGAGAGCTTCCGTCTGCGCGGGCTCGATCCGGACGACTTCGGTTTCTACCTGGATGCCTTCCGGTACGGGACCCCGCCGCACGCCGGTCTCGCGATCGGGGCCGAGCGCCTGACGATGGCCCTGCTCGGCCTCGCCAACATGCGGGAGGCGGCGTACTTCCCGAGAGACAGGGATAGGCTGACGCCGTAGGCCGCCGGCCGGCGGCTATCGGTGCGCCGCGGCCCGTCGCGGGCTACTCCGCGGCTTACTCCGCGGTCCGCGGCGTCTTAACCCAGGACTTCGGCTCGCGGCCGAGGCCCTTCAGGACCATCGCCGTCGAGTAGGGCACCGGGAACATGAAGGCCGCGAGCGGCAGCAGCACCAGCTGCGGCAGCACGCTCCAGTGCCCGAGCAGGTTGCGCGGCCGGGCCGTCATGTCCAGGTATCCCAGGTACCGGAGGTATGCGTAGACGGTGAAGGCGAAATAGACGGTCGTGAAGCCGTTCAGCGTGGCATGGGCCGCCGAGGGGAGCACGTTCGGGTCGACGTAGCCCAGCGCGTAGAGGATAAGCACGGCGGGCGGGATCAGCGTGGCCATCTGGTAGATCGTCCACTCCAGCTGCCCTTTGATGAAAAGATGGTGGAGCAGCCGCCGCTTCCTTTGCGGGTCGCAGGCGGGGTCGAGCCGCAGTTTATCCATCACCTGCAGGTGCCCCGTCCCCCACCGCAGCCGTTGCCTGAAGAAACCGCGCAACGTCGGCGGGGTCTGTTCGCTGCTCACGTAGGGCAGGTACTCGGGCCACACGCCGGCCCGCACGTAGGCCCGCACCCCGAGCTCCAGGTCCTCGGTCAGGCTGCCCTGGTCGTACCCGCCCAGCTCAGTCAAGAGGGCCTTGTCAATGTAGAGGTTGGTCCCGCCGACAAAGGGCAACCGCCGGAAGAGCTGCGGCAGGTACCACTCGTGCGCGAGCGCCTGGTACAAGGAGGCGATCTTGCACAGAGGGCTCATGTGAAAGAAGTTGCGCACCTGAAACACCGGGCCCTGGAACAGCCTGGCCTCGCCCCCGGTGAGCCGCTTCCAGGCGACGTACATCAGGACCCGCGGGTCCGGGCGGCTCTCCGCGTCGTAGAAACCGCAGATCTCCGTCTCGGCGCTGACGTGCGCGAGGGCGTAGTTCAGGGCGCGCCCCTTGGTCGAGGGTACCGGGTTTCCCGTGCAGAGGCCGCCCATCGAGCCGTCAAAGTCGAAGGGCACGACCACGTGCCGGACGCGGGCCGCGCCCGGACGCCTGCCCAGCTCGGCGCGCTTGCGCTCAAGAACGTCCTGGGTGGTGGGCAGCGCGACCTCCGCCGCGGCCTCAAGCCGCCGGCGCAGGCGCGGCGCGCTCTCGCAGGAGAGCGAGTGCAGCGCCCGGGCGGACAACAGCCTGGTGAGCGAGGAGAGGATCTCCTTTGTGGCCCTGTGCTGGGCGTGAGCGACCCTCCGGAGCATCGTCGCGACCAGCCTGCCGTGTCCGTTCCCGCCGAGGTCGCAGTAGGCGGTCACCACGGGAATAGCCAGGGCGAGGAGCGGCGGGTATCCCCGGATCAGCCGGTCCGCCGAAGGCCCCGGGACGGTCCTCTCAAGGAGGCAGAAAAGGCGCCGCAACGACACCCCGCCGTTGCCGCGGATCAGCTCCCAGGCGACGTCGCGGAGGAGCTCGACCCGCCTCGAAGCCGGCACCCAGGCGAGCCCCGCCGGAGTCGTCAAGACCGCGTACTGGCCGCGGCGGCAGGTGTACTCGGCGAGAGCCTGTTCGGCCAGAACGTGGACCAGAAGGCGGGCGGCCTCCGGGCTCCACCGCCCGGCTGCTCCCGGCGTGCGGCGCAGGGCCAGCTCGACCTCAGCCACGGCGGCCCGGCGCGCGCGCCCCGAGTCCTGCAGCTCCTTCTCGTCCGTGGCGACGAGGATCTCGTAGCGCGACCGCGGGTAATCAAGGTACGCCAGGTGGTCGACCGTCTTGGCGATAACCTTGGCCTCGTTGCGTGCCGGGACCAGAACGGTGAAGTGCGGCAGCGCACGCCCGGCGGCGGCCGCGGCCTCCCTCAACGCGCCGATCGTCAGGACCGGCCGCCGGCCCCAGTAGTCCCGGTCGGCCAGGTACTTCCACAGGAAAAAACGCGCGAACAACAGGAAAAACACAATGTAGACCGCAACCGCGCTCACGTAGATGACCTGTGGTCCGGTCAAAGCCGCTTTCCTCCCAGGGTTCCGTCGCCGCCGGGCAGGCCGGCCCGCGGCGGGCCCGCGCCCGCCGTCCGTCACAACCTCTTCCCAGCTTCGTCATAGTTTCGTCATAGTTGTGGCTCGCCCGGGCGGATTTATGCTGCTAAAGGCGATGTTGACGGTAATATGCTAATGCGGCAGGTAAGGGGCTATCGGTGCGTGGTGACCCTATGTGCGGTAGAAACCTGGTTTCAACGGAACAGGTGGCGCAGCAAACCTGGCCGGGGCGCGCAGGTCGGGGGCGCCTATCGGGCCCCCGCGGCGCAATGCCCAATCCTGACAAATGACAGAGCAGAGCGCATGAGCCCGCGCGGGACGCGCCGGCCGCAACCAGCCTGCTCAGCCTGCCCAGCCAGCCAGCCCAGCCAGCCTGCCCGCGGCTCAGTCCCCTGGCGCTCCCCTGAACCGCAGCTCCGCCGCCGCGGTATCGTAGTCGATCCGGACCGTCTGCCCCTCCCGGAACTCGCCCTCCAGCAGCTTGACGGCCAGCGGGTTCTCGATCTCGCGCTGGATGAGGCGCCGGAGGGGCCGGGCGCCGAACGCCGGGTCGTATCCCGCCTCGGCCAGATAGCCGCGCGCGGCCGGAGTGATGTCGACCTCTATTTTCCGGTCCCGGAGCCGCCCGCCGAGCCTCGTAAGCTGGATGTCTACGATCTGCCGCAACTGTTCCGGCCCCAGGGCGTTGAAGACCACGATTTCGTCGACGCGGTTCAGAAACTCGGGCCGAAAATGCGCGCGGACGGCCTCCATCACCAGTTCCTTGACCTTTTCCGGCTGCTTCCCGGCGTACTCGGTGATCCACTGGCTGCCAAGGTTGGAGGTCATGATCACGACGGTGTTCTTGAAGTCCACCGTCCGCCCGTGGCCGTCGGTCAGCCGGCCGTCGTCCAGCAACTGGAGCAGCGCGTTGAAGACCTCGGGGTGCGCCTTCTCGACCTCGTCGAGCAGGACGACCGAATAAGGTTTGCGCCGGACCGCCTCCGTGAGCTGGCCGCCTTCCTCGTAGCCGACGTACCCCGGCGGGGCGCCGATGAGGCGGGCCACGGTGTGGCGTTCCTGGTATTCCGACATGTCTAGGCGGACCATCGCCCGCTCGTCGTCAAACATGAACTCCGCCAGGGCCCGCGCGAGCTCCGTCTTGCCGACGCCCGTCGGCCCCAGGAACAGGAACGACCCGATCGGCCGGTTGGGGTCCCCGAGCCCGGACCGGGCCCGCCTGACCGCGTTCGCCACCGCCGAGACCGCGTGGTCCTGCCCCACGACCTGCTTTCCGAGAGCCTCCTCCATCCTGAGCAGCTTCGCGATCTCGCCCTGCAGCAGGCGCGAAACCGGGATTCCCGTCCACCGGGCGACGATCTCCGCGATGTCCTCCTCATCGACCTCCTCGCGGAGCATCCGCTGCCCGGCCTGGAGCGTCTCCAGCTCCCGGTTGGCGGCCTCGAGATCCTTGCGCAGCCCCGGGACCACGCCGTAGCGCAGTTCGGC
>Ga0068714_10002910_pt1 | contig 21084 bp, 21 predicted proteins | sample MTBNYHSulfiMetaG_FD_62988 | JGI IMG/M metagenome (GOLD analysis project Ga0068714, IMG submission 62988) | Enrichment culture microbial communities from rom New York Harbor, USA that are MTBE-degrading - MTBE-NYH (New York Harbor Sulfidogenic)... | ecosystem: Environmental > Aquatic > Marine >... | reverse complement strand
GGCCTGGCGGGTTTGCGAACGGGCGGTTTCGCGCGTCATGGCGGTCCGGGAAGCCGCGGTAGGCACCCTTCGGGCGCTGTTCCGGACCTTTCAACCGACTCGAGCGCTACCGTGCGCCGGTTGACCCCGCCCGTGCGGTCGCGGACACAGAAGGAATCGGGTAGATCAACGGACTGCTAAGGAGCTTCAACGCGCCGGCATACACGGTGGAGTCCTCCATTCATGGACCTCAGGTCTGTATCGCCGATTGACAGGAAACAAAGACAGGAACTGGTTTCATGCCAGATCTGGTGGAGCCGGGGTGAACGATTGGAGAGCCTTCGCTATGGCTTCCCCTTTGAACCATCAACCGACATGAGCCGCTGCACGGACCACGGTCGGAGCGAGAGATTCATCACCGGGGCCTGTGCTTGTGCCGCAATCGTCGTCATAGCTTGAATCGGGCACGCGGGGAGGACTGGTTGACCAGTTCGACACCGAAGACGGGTTCGAATCCATCGAAGTCGTCGTCAAGACTCAGGATGGCATGCCATAGGGAGACAAGGTGGAGAGTCTGTGCAACACCATCGCTGCCCTTCGATGCAAGCCCGATTCGGCAAATGGCGGATGGTGCGAGGTCGCGCACGTCGATCCGGGTTCCTCTGAACTCAAGCCCGGGCCGAGACTCGTTCGCCATCCGAGGTCCCGGCACGACCTTCGCCCGGGACCAGCATGCGCTGGTAACCGCTTCCTCTCGGCTCAACGGCTCCTGTGAATCCGACAGTAGAATCAGGCCATCGCCGTGCGCATCCTCCATTGCCCGTCGGAAACCCTGATGCGTCAGTCCTCCGCCACCCTTTGGCGCTCCCGCCACGTCGGCGAGTACCTCTCGGACGAAGGGCAAGAGGGTGCCAAACCGTTCCACGACGGTTCTACGGTCAGCAGCTACAAGGGCGTTGAGTCTAGGCTTACCAGCTTTGGCGTGAAACAAGCGGCACCGTGTATCGGTGTAGTGATCGTGGACCAAGTCCCCGACCGGATCAGGCCCTTTAGAAGGCCACGCACACTTTGGAACTGAACCTTGGAGGACCCTCCCTACTCGGCGGATCCAATCGCCTTCTTGCTCTCCCGGACCCTTGGCCGACTTGATGGAAAGCGCTAGTTCGAGCGACAACCAAAGGTTGCGGAAAGCGTCAAATGGGTCTTCACTCGCTTGGGCCAGACGATAGTACCGGAAGCACTCGTTCCATGTCGGCATGGGGTACAGGTCCGGTTCCTCTGTGCTTCCATTCGCCCGTACGACCTTGGCCGAGCCCCGGACGCTTACAGGGAAGTCGACAACGCTTGCTACGCGCAGGACGCTGGCGCCGCTGTCCTTGTACCAGACCATGTGTTCGCGCTCGTAATTCTCGACCCTCAATCGTTGGTGCTCAGCGACACACAGCAGATCCAATGCCTGCTGTACAGCATCGTACCCGTCGTCAAGCGCTTGGTTGAGGTCCGGCTCCTTTGCGACGTGGACGACGACGTACCCCAACCCCCTTCTGAACTCGGCGGTCCAACCAGAGGAAAGCGGCAATGACCGGTCCGAGCCCACCACTCCATCCAATTCGAAGAGGGCGCCCGCCGCGCGCCCTCCGTCCGACCCTCGAAGCGGGATTCCTCCGAATTCTGTTGCCATATGATGTGAGTCTCCCTCGTTCTCACGGGCCTGCACACTCGGGCTCGACCGTTGTTATTCCTTCCAGCTATGATGATGTGCTTCATCGAGTTCCGATGGCCCTTAGAGAGAACCGAGGGCGCTAGGCCCTCGGTTCTCCATTCATTCACATCTGGTGGAGGTGGCGGGAGTCGAACCCGCGTCCGAAGATACCGCCACTCGGCGTCTACAAGCGTAGGTCCGCGTTTTGGTCTCGGAGCGTCCCCTCCCGCGGCCGGGATGAGCCGCTCCACAGCTTCCGAAGGTTCATCGCGCCGGTGGAAGCGCCCGTGCGCGACATACCCGCTGTAGTGACGCCCGAACGGAGCCCGCGGGATGCTCCGTCAGACGGCCCTCCCTAGTTCAGGGAAGGAGCAGCGAAAGCGTAGCTGTTCGCAGTTGTTGTTTTGTTCGCCAGTTTATGGAGATGGCGAGAACTCCGCTTGCAGCCTCGCTTAGGTAACTCCGTCGAAGCCAGTCACCCCCATGTCAATGATCCACCTGTATTGTACTGCACTTGAGGGCGATCGGCAAGATCGGGTATTCTATGAACATAGGGGATCACATGCGGATGACCGGAATCGCTGGGAGCGCGGCGCTCGCCGCGGGAATCGGACTCGGATTCGCGATCGACCCACCGGTCGTCCCAACGGTGGCGGCGGCCGGCGGAGCCACGGTGGCGGCGATCGCGTTGGGGCGGCGTGCGCCGACCGCGGCCCGGATCGCGCTCGTCGCCGCTCTCCTCCTCGCGGGGCTCGGCCGGGCCGGGGGAACGGGTCGGTTCCCTCCGGAGCTTCTCCGGCGCACTCCCTGGCTTCGGGAACTCACGGGCACTGTCGTCTCGTACCCAAGCGTCGGTTCGGAGCGCATCTCGTTCGTCTTCGATCCAGACCGACTCGCAGGGAGCCTTCAGGTGACTTGGCGCGATCCGGCCCGGACGCTCGGTGCGGTTCACTTTGGGGATCGGGTTCAGTTGTCGGGGACCGCCCGGCTCCCCGAGGCGTTCGACGGGTTCGACTACCCAGGGTACCTGCGCCGGCGCGGGATCTTCGCGCGGATGGACGTCCGGGGACCGAGCGGCGTCGCCTTGACCGGCCCGTCGCGCGGTCGTCTGCTCCCGCTCGGGGACCGGCTGCGGCAGACCGCCCTCGCGCGGCTGGAGAGCGTCCTGCCGTCGGAGTTGTTCGGCGCGGCGCAGAGCCTCCTATTCGGCGATCGGACGGGCCTCTCCCCGGTGGTCGAGGACGCGTTCCGACGGACTGGGCTGATGCACCTCCTCGCGGTCTCGGGGCTTCACCTTGGGATCCTGCTCGCCGGGGTCTGGGCGGCGGTCCGCGCGCTCGGTGTCCGTCCGGCGCTGGCGTATCCGATGGTCGGAGTCGTCGTTGCTTCGGCGCTCTGGATCGTCGGCCCGCGAGTGAGCCTCGTCCGGGCGGCGCTCTTGTTCGCGGCGCTCGGCTTGGGGAGCGTGTTGGCCGACCTCGGGCTCATCCTTCGGCGGTCGATCTGCCCGATGATAGCGCTGGCGGTCGTCGCGGCCGGCATCCTGCTCTGGCGGCCGGGCGCGCTGCTCGACGCGGGGTTCCAGCTGACGATCGCTGCGACCGGGGCGATTCTCGCTGTCTTTTCCCGCTCGGGGCGAGCAAAGGCGTGGATCGATCGAACGGGGGCACGGTCGCCGCTGCCGACGGGGCTCGTCCGGTGGACGCTGAACGGATTGGCGGCATCCGCAGCGGCGCAGACGGGGGTCGCGCCCGTTCTCGCTCTGCACTTCGGGTTCCTGTACCCCTGGGCGCTTGTTGCGAACTTGTTCGCCGTTCCGCTGGCGACGATCGCCCTGTGGAGCGGCCTCGTGGCCGTCCTCGCGCTCCCCATCGCGGGAGCCTGGGTCGCCGCGCCGTTCCGCTGGTTCCTGAGTGCGCTGGTGCAGTTCGTCGGCGTGGCGGCGTCGATCCCGTCGGCGGCGATCGCGGTCGAGGCGTGGATCGGCTGGTGGGTTGCCGGCTGGATCGGGCTCCTCTGGGGGACGGCCTGGCTCGTTCAGTCGCGCTCGGCGCTCGATTCGTGGACCCGGAACTCGACGTCGATCACGTCGGGCGATGGCGGCTCGGCCGGTCTGCTGTCCGGGCGGCGGCGGAACGGATGAGAGAGGATCAAGCCGATCCCGATGGCGTCGGTCGCGATGCCGGGAATCAGCAGGAGGAGGCCGGCGAAGAAGAGACGGAACTGCGGGCGAAAGAGGTCGCGCGCCGGGAACCGGATCAGCAGTGCCGTCAGGGCGACCTTTCGCAGGAGGGACCGCCCAGCAAGACGGACGAGGAGGTAGCCGGCGATCCCCGTGACGAGGACCTCGGCGAGGACACCGGCGGCGCCGGTCGACTGCCCGAGCTTGATGAGGAGAACCACTTCCGCACACAGGAACAGGAAGAAGAGCATCGGCATCTCGATCGTCGTCCATAGTACATGGCACGGGAAACGACAGCAACGTCGGTTCTCGCGGATTGACCTAGGAGGGCGCCGCCCGTAGTCTTCGGTCGGTCAATATGTCGAAATCGGATCGAGACCTGTTGGTGGGGCTGAACTTGATTCCCCAGCTGACGCCGAGGCGAATTCGCGCGCTCTTCTCGCGCTTCGAGACGTTCGAGTCGATCTGGGCGGCGCCGGCGTCGAAGATCCGGGAGGTATTCGGATCGTCGGTCCTCGCCGAGGGGATCGCGTCGGCGAGGAGTGAGTCGGCAATCGATGCGGAGTTGACGGCGTCGGAGAAGGCGGGTGTTCGGATCGTGACGCTCATCGAGCCCGAGTACCCGGCGCTCCTTCGCGAGATCGAGGACCCGCCGATCGTCCTGTACGTTCGCGGTGAGGTCGAGATCGACACAGCTCGGGCAATCGCCGTGGTCGGGACTCGCCGGAGCACGCGGTACGGAAAGCTGATTGCGGCGCGATTCGCGAGCCAGCTAGCGATGAAAGGGATCACAGTCATCAGCGGACTCGCTGCGGGGATTGACGCGGCGGCCCATCAGGGCGCGCTCGACGTGGGCGGGCGGACGGTCGCGGTGTTGGGATGCGGCGTCGACGTCGTCTATCCGAAGCGCAACGCAGCGTTGTACGAGCGCATCGCAGCCGAGGGAACGTTGATCAGCGAGTATCCGATGGGGACTCGGCCGGCAAAATGGACGTTCCCACAGCGGAACCGGATCCTCTCTGGGATCTCCCGCGGCGTCATCGTCGTCCAAGCCCCCGAGCGGAGCGGAGCGCTGATCACCGCTCGGCTGGCCGCGGAGCAGGGGCGTGAGGTATTCGCGGTCCCCGGGAACATCACCAGCGCGACATCGACGGGCACGAACCGGCTGATCAAGGACGGGGCGGCGTTGGCAGAGGGGATCGACGATGTCCTCGCCGAGTTCCCGGACCTCCGGAGGATCCGCGATGTGGTCCCGGAGGCGGACGGTGGGGAGCTGAACCTGCCGGAGCGGGATCGACTTGTGTACGATCTGGTCCGTCTTGAACCGATTCACATTGACGATATCATTGCCCGCGGGGACCTCTCCCCGACCGAAGCGTCTCACACTCTCCTCGTTCTCCAGTTGGAGGGGCTGATCGAGGAGGTCGAAGGGGGACGCTACATCCGAAAGCCGTAGGAGGCAAGACCGATGGGCGTACAGCGAACCTTGGTGCTGTGCAAGCCGGACGCGGTCCAGCGAGGGCTGGTCGGCGAGATCATCTCGAGGCTCGAGCGAAAGGGTCTGAAGATCGTCGGCTTGAAGATGCTGGCGATCGACGACGACCTGGCGGGACGACACTACGCCGAACACGTCGAGAAGGATTTCTACTCGGAGCTTCGCGACTTCATCACGTCGTCGCCGGTCGTGGCAATGGCGGTGGAAGGGTCAAACGCAGTCGAGGTCGTCCGAAACCTGATGGGCGTCACCAACCCGCAGAAGGCGGCATCGGGGACGATCCGCGGGGACCTCGGGCTGGCCTTGACGATGAACCTCGTGCACGGCTCCGACTCGCTGGCATCAGCGGAGCGGGAGCTGGCGCTCTTCTTCGGGCTCGACGAGCTGCACGACTACGCCCTGACGATCCGAGCCTGGATGTAGCCGAGCCCCGGTTCGAGCGGACCGAGACACCATCGAATGAGACGGAGGACGATCATGGAGCTGTCGACGCGATACCGACCGGCCGACGTGGAAGCGAAGAACTACCGCTTCTGGGAAGAAGGGGACTTCTTCCGCGCCGGCGTTGTCGTCGACAACCCATTTTCCGTCGTCATCCCGCCGCCGAACGTGACGGGCCGGCTCCACATGGGGCACGCACTGAACAACTCGCTGCAGGACGTCGTCATCCGCTATCACCGAATGAGAGGCGAGGCGGTCTGCTGGTTCCCGGGGACCGATCACGCGGGGATCGCGACGCAGAATGTCGTCGAGAAGGAACTCGCGAAGGAAGGCGTCTCCCGGCACGATCTCGGGCGCGACGCGTTCGTGCAGCGGATCTGGGAGTGGAAGGCGAAGTATGGGTCCGAGATCATCGATCAGCTGAAGGCGCTCGGTTGCTCGTGCGACTGGTCGCGACTCCGATTCACCCTCGACGAGGGGCTCTCCGAGGCGGTTCGAACGGCGTTCGTCAATCTCTACGAGGAGGGGCTGATCTACCGCGGCGAGTACCTGATCAACTGGTGCCCCCGCTGCGAGACGGCCCTCTCCGATCTCGAAGTTGAGCACCGCGAGATCGACGGCGCGCTCTACTCGATCCGCTACCCGCTCGACGGCGGCGGGCACGTGACGATCGCAACGACGCGACCGGAGACGATGCTGGGGGACACCGCCCTCGCCGTGAACCCAGCGGACGATCGATTCTCCCGGCTGATCGGGCGGACGGCGCGGCTGCCGATCATCGGACGGACGCTGCCGATCGTCGCCGCGGAACAGGTCGATCCGGCGTTCGGGACCGGCGTGCTGAAAATCACGCCGGCCCACGATCCCGTCGATTTCGAGATCGGCCGTGCGCACGGCCTCGACTCCGTAAGCATTCTCGACGGGGTCGGTCGGATCAACGAGAACGGCGGGCCGTTTGCAGGGCTCGCCCGAGAGAGCGCCCGGGCAGCGATCGTCGACCGACTGAAGACCGACGGGTTGCTCGAACAGGTCGAGCCGTACCGTCATGCCGTCGGCCACTGCGAGCGGTGCGACACGCCGGTCGAACCGCTCCTCTCCAAGCAGTGGTTCGCTCGGATGACGCCGCTCGCCGGGCCGGCGCTCGACGCGGTGCGAGACGGGTCCGTCCGGTTCATCCCTGACCGCTGGACGAAGCTGTACACGGACTGGCTCGAGAACATCCGGGACTGGTGCATCTCCCGCCAGCTCTGGTGGGGGCACAGGATCCCGATATGGTACGGTCCGGATGAGCGCGCGTTTGCGGCGCACAGCGCGGCGGAAGCGGCGGCGGCGGCGCGCGCCCACTACGGCCGAGACATTGAGCTTCGCCAGGACGAAGACGTGCTCGATACATGGTTCTCTTCATGGCTGTGGCCGTTCTCGGTCATGGGATGGCCGGAGGAGACGCCCGATCTTCGCACGTACTTCCCAACGTCGTTCCTGCTCACCGGGTTCGACATCCTCTTCTTCTGGGTCTCCCGGATGATCATGGCGTCGCTCTACTTCATCGGTGAAGTTCCGTTTCGAACGGTGTTCATCACCCCTCTGATCGTCGACGAGCGCGGCCAGAAGATGAGCAAGTCGAAGGGGAACAGCGTCGATCCCCTCGACCTGATCGAGGAGTACGGGGCCGACGCACTCCGCTTCGCCCTCGCGCACACGACCGGGAAGGGCCGGACGGTGCGGATGCCGTGGACCCAGCTTGCCGAGGCGAGGAACTTCCTCAACAAGGTCTGGAACATGGCTCGGTTCGTGTTGATGAGCCTTGGCGACGAGCGCCCGGAGGCGCCGGCCGACCCGACCGAGCTCGAGGACCGCTACATCTTCTCCCGCTTGGCGGAGACCGCCTCAGCGGTGCGATCGCATCTCGATGCCTACAACTTCAACCTGGCAGCCGAGGCGCTCTACTCGTTCGTCTGGCACGACTACTGCGACTGGTACCTGGAACTGGCGAAGGTCCGGCTCGCTCAGCGACCCGACGACGGGGTGAAGGGCGTCCTCTACCGGGTGCTCGTCGAGATCGTGAAACTGCTCCATCCGTTCGTTCCGTTCATTACCGAGGAGATCTGGCAGGTGCTCGGGGAGTCGCCAGCCTCCGTGTCGATCGCCGGGTTCCCGGAGCCCGGGCACCGGGATCCGGAAGCGGAAGCGAAGATGGCCGGTTTCCAGGAGGTCGTCGGGGGGGTCCGCACGATCCGGGCCGAATGGAGTGTCCCCGCGAACGCCCGGCTCGCGGTGCTCGTTCGGACGCCCGACAACGAGACAGCAGCGATGCTCTGCGGGATGCACCCGGCGCTCGAAGCGCTGACGGGAGCGCCCGACTGGACGATCGACGAGCGGGTCACGGCGCCGGCCGGATCGGCCCGCCAGGTGCTGACAGCCGGCGAGCTGTTCGTCCCGCTCGCGGACCTGATCGACGTCGACAGCGAGCGGGCGCGCCTCTCCCGGGAGCTCGCAGCGGTCGAGGCCGATCTCGCCAAGGTACGCGCAACACTCGCGAACGAGGCGTTTCTCGAGCGCGCACCCGCGGACGTGGTGGAGAAGGAGCGCGGCAAGGAAGCGGAGTTCTCCCACAAGGAGCAACGGCTTCGAACGAACCTGGCATCGTTGGGGGGGTAGATGGACTACGCCGAGGCGCAAGCGGTCCTCGCGCGGCTCCCTCGACTGGAGGTGAAGCCTGGTCTCGCTCGGATCGACCGGCTCCTCGACGGGCTTGGGCGTCCCGAGCGCGAGGTCCCGGCCGTCCACATCACCGGGACGAACGGAAAGGGATCTGTTGCCGCCATGCTGGCGACCGTCCTTCGCCGTGCGGGGTATCGCGTCGGTCGATACACGTCGCCGGAGCTGATCGACCCGAGAGACCGGATCGTCTTCGACGGGGAGTGGATCCCCGAAGGAGAGTTCACGCTCGGGGTCGAGCGACTGGCCCCGCTCCTCGCGACGGCGGACGATCCGCCGACGGCGTTCGAGGCGGTGACGGCCATCGCCCATCGCTATTTCGCCGACCGCCGAGCGCAGATCGCGGTTGTCGAGGTCGGTCTCGGCGGTCGGTTCGACGCGACGAACCGCGTTCGGTCGATCCTGACGATCCTGACGAACGTCGCCCTCGATCACGTCGCGCTGCTCGGCCCGACGGTCGAGCGGATCGCGTGGGAGAAGGCAGGAATCGCGAAGCCGGGCGTTCCATTCCTCTACGGAGCGCTCTTGCCGTCGGTCGAGGATATCGTGCGGGCAGAGTGCGCGGCGGTCGGGGCGGAGTCGATCCCGATCGGTCCGATCGATCTGGCGGTGGAGGCCGACGACGGGCGACGGGCGACATATCGGCTGCACCGTCCTGGGTTTCCTGGGCGGATCGATCTTCCGCTCCTCGGTCGGGTGCAGGCCGAGAACCTTCGGCTGGCGATCCGCGCGGTCGAACTGCTGCGAAGGAGGGGGGTTAGGATCCCGCCGAAGGCGATCGAAGACGGACTGGCGTCGGTCGACTGGCCGGGCCGGTTCGAGGTCGTCCGCAGGGATCCGACGGTGATCCTCGACGGCGCGCACAACCCGAGCGCGGCGCGGGCATTGGCAGCTGAGATCGAATGGAGAGTCCCCGACCGGCCTCTGCGTCGGCTCCTCCTCGGCGTCCTGGCCGACAAGGACGTCGCCGGGATTGTCGATGCGCTCGTCCCAGCGTTCGCTCGGGTCGATCTTTGTCGGTCGGCGAGTCCGCGCGCGCTCGGGGTCGACGCGCTGCGGACCCACGTCGAGCGGCTCTCCGTCCCCGGAGCGTGCTATGATTCCGTAGCGGCGGCTGTCGAGCGGATCGTTCCGTCGATGCAGCCGTCCGAGGTGCTGGTGGTGGCTGGATCGCTGACGGTGGTCGGCGAAGCGCGGAGGAGGTTGGTCGATCGGGGATGACGACCCTGCTGGAGCGAGTGAAGCGGAACGGCGTCCCGCGGCACGTCGCGATCATTATGGACGGCAACGGGCGGTGGGCGCAGGCACGGGGTCTGCCGCGGACCGCCGGCCACCACGCGGGCGCGCAGGCCGCCGAACGGATCATCCGATTCGCGGGGCGGCAGCTCGGCCTGCCGGTCCTGACGCTCTACGCGTTCTCGACGGAGAACTGGTTGCGTCCGGCTGACGAGGTCGATTACCTGATGGACCTGCTTCGGACGTTCATCGACGAGAAGCTGCACGAGTTCGTCGACGAAGGAGTCCGGCTGTCGGTCCTGGGGGAGACGGCGGGACTTCCCGGGCCGATTCGCGTCGCGGTGGAGAGAGCCGTTCGGGAGACCGGCGGCGGAGACCGGCTCCGGCTGAACGTGGCGTTGAACTACGGCGGGAGGCAGGAAATCGCGCGCGCGTGCCGCCGAATCGCGGCGGAGGTCGCCGCCGGTCGGCTCGCGCTGGAGCGGGTAGACCCGGCGGCGGTCACGGCGCATCTCTACGATGGCGACCTGCCGGACGCTGATCTCATCATTCGGACGAGCGGAGAGATGCGGCTATCGAACTTCCTCCTGTGGCAAGCGGCTTACGCCGAACTCCACTTCACAGAGACCCTTTGGCCGGATTTCACGCCCGCGGAGCTCCTCGAGGCGCTCGCGGAGTTCCAGCGGCGGGATCGGCGGTTCGGCGGGCGAAAGGGGGACGAGTGATCGCGCTGAAGCGGATCGTGAGCGGCGTCACCGCCGGCGGGATTGTCTTCGGGGTCCTCTACCTCGGCGCCCGATACGATCTTCACTGGATCGCCGGGCTGCTCATCCTCGCCATCGCGTATCCTGCGGCGGTCGAGTACCTCCAGCTGATGAAGCGGCTGGAGATCCCGTTGGCAGCTCCGGAGTTCCTCGTCTGGATACCGGCCCTGACGTTCAGTTTCCTGATCTTCGACGGGCGCTATGCCGACGTGGTGCTGCTGTTCGCCATCGCCTACCAGGTGTTGCGCTACCTCGGGGCGCAGCCGCATCGGCTCGGGTTTCTCCAGGCTGTGGCGGGGGTGTTCGGTCTCCTCTACATCCCGTGGCTCCTGCACTACGCCTATCTGATCTACACGGCCGGCATCGAAGGGATGCCGCACGTCGGCGCGGTCAACGCGCTGATCGTTCTGCTGATGGTCTGGGGGTATGACAGCGGGGCGTATTTCGTCGGAACGTTGATTGGGCGGCACAAGGCGTTTCCGACGGTCAGCCCGAAGAAGACCTGGGAGGGGATTGCCGGTGGGTTCGTGTTCGCTGTTCTGGGGGCGATGGTCGGGGCGTCTCTCTCTCCGGTCTGGCGCGATTTTTCCTTTTGGGGAGGGTTTCCGCACGTGTTGCTCTCGTCGTTCCTCGTTGGGTGGGCGGTCCAGTTGGGAGATGTCTTTGAATCGAAGCTCAAGCGGGCGGCCGGGGTGAAGGATTCGGGAACGTTCCTCCCGGGGCACGGCGGCGCGCTCGATCGGATCGATGGATTGCTGTTCGCCCTGCCGGTTTTCTACTTCTACTACCACTACGTTTTGGGATTCCTGTAGTGTGCCGGACGCGGCGGTGAGGGGGGCGCGTGGCCCTGTTCATCCGGAGCATCTACTGGTCGTCCGCCCTCTCCCTTGCCTACATCTACCTGCTCTACCGGAGCCATCCGCTCCGCCGGATTCCGACGGTCCCGATGATGACGGTGTTCGTCGTCGGGATGCTTTCGGTCCTCCCCGTTGTCGTCGTCCGACGGGTCCTCCCGCTCGACATTGGGGCGCTCGATCCGGTGTTCGTAGCGCCGCTGCTCGAGGAAGCAGTGAAGCTCGCTGTCTTCGCGGCCGCAATCCGGCGACTCCGCTTCCCCGATGTCATCGAGCCGCTCGATATTGCCGTCTACCTCGGCGTCCTCGGCGTAGGATTCGGGATTTACGAGGACTTCTCCTACGTCTTCGCGGCCTCGGCGCCGTCGTGGACGACGGGGGACGTCGCCCGGTTTAGCGAGGTCTTCCGGTGGGCTGTCGTGGCGCGGGCCTTCCCGGGGCATATCCTGTTCAACGGGATCGCCGGCTTCTTCGTCGGTGAAGGACTGCTCGATCCGCGCCGGTGGCGCCGGTTGGCCGGGTGGACAGCCGGCTTCGCGGTCGCCGTTGCCGCCCACGCCGCGTTCAACGCGGTCGCCGCGACCGGCGCGATCCCGTTGCTCACGTACTGCGTCGCCCTGGTCGGCGCCTTTCTCGGACTCCGACAGCGAGCCGTCTCGCGGTCCCCGTTTCGGGCGTTGATCCGATTGGCCGAAGGGGAGCGAGTCGACTGGCGGCACGAGCGCTCGCCGGTCGAGCTCCTGTTCGCCGAGGGGTTCGATTGGCCCGGCACGCGGCGCCGGGGATTCTTCCAGTTCTATCCGATCGCGCTATCGCTCGCGGTGTTGTTCCCGCTGCTCGTCTCCGGCGTCTACCTTCTTCAGCGGGCGATCATTGCGGTGACCGGCGGGTAGTTCGGCGCGGACGTGAACCGACGTTGACCGGCCAGCCCGTCTATCGGCCCAAAGTGTAGGGCGGCCGTGCTGTGAGCGCGGCCGCCCTCTCCGGGTGGTGAAAAAGATGAGGGGGTTCTTTCTCCCGACGACTATATCACATCGGTCGGGCCGGCGTCGGTAATGTGCATTACGCAGCCGCCGTATTTCGCTACGGGATGGGGGATTCACCCCTGATCCGCCGCCGCTTGGTCGCTGCGGGCGTCCCGAAGGAGGTCGGCGAGCGACAGCGACTCGAGCATCTGCTGAAGCCGGACGTTGATCAGTCCCCACGCGGTCTTCGTGGGACAAATCCCGTCGATGTCGCACGTCGTGCCCGGTCCGAGACAGCCGACGAGGTCGATCGACTCGCCGAGCGCCGCGAGGACGCCTCGGAGGGTGATCTCCTCGGGCGGCGCGGCGAGATAGTAGCCGCCGCCGCGCCCCTGCCGGGATCGCACGAGGCCGGCCCGCTTCAGCTCGTGCAGGATCTTCTCGACGAACGGCGCCGGGAGGGAATACCGCTTCGCGATCGCCCCGGCGCAAAGCGGTCCGTCCGTCCGCGATCGCGCCAGTTCGAGAGCCGCGATCAACCCGTAACTCGACTTCTTGGTGAGTTGCACAGGGCTACCCGGCACCGGGTGGCGCCTCCGCCGGGCGACCTCGCCCGAGGAACGCTTGGTAGCGCTTCTCCAACGCTGCAACTTCCTTGGCGATTCGCTCGTGTCGCTTCGCAAGCGGATCGGGGATCTCACGGCCGTGCGCGGCGAGATACTCATAGATCGCCTCATTCAAGGCATCCGCGGCGAGTGCTGAGCAGTGCATCTTTACCGGGGGCAGCCCGCCGAGCTCGGCCGCGACGTCCTGATTCGTGATGCGAATCGCCTCCTCAAGGGTCTTCCCCTTGGCGAGATCGGTGACCATCGACGAGGTCGCGATCGCTGCCGTGCACCCGAAGGTCTCCCAGGAGATGTCGGCGATGATCTCGTGCTCGTCCGCGTCCCGGCCGACCTTGATGTAGAGCCACATCACGTCGCCGCAGACGATGTTTCCGACCTTTCCGATCGCCGAATAGTCGTCCAGCTTCCCCATGTTGTGAGGATTCCGGAAATGCTCAATCACCCGCTCGGTGTACATGCGATTCACCTACCTTGAATGGAGAGAACGCCCGCAGGGAGTCGACGACCCGAGGCAGGACCTCGATGAACGCAGAGATCTCCCGGTCGCTTGTCGTCCGACCGGTGCTGACGCGCAGGCTCCCGTGGGCCATCGCCAGCGGGACGCCGATGGCGACGAGGACGTGGCTCGGCTCGAGGTTCGGGGACGAGCAAGCCGATCCGGTCGAGGCCGCGATCCCGGCCTCGTCGAGCCGCATCACCAGGCTCTCCCCTTCGATCCCCTCGAAGGAGAAGTTCGCGATGTGGGGGAGCGACTCGGCGCGGTGCCCGTTCAGACGGGTCCCCGGGATCCGTTCGACGGCCTCGATGAGCCGGTCGCGGTACCCGCGCATCCGAGCTGTCGTTTCATCGCGCTCGTCGAACGCGAGCCTCGTCGCAGCGGCGAGGCCGACGATCCCCGGAACGTTCTCGGTTCCGCTCCGGCGCCCTCGCTCGTGACCGCCCCCATGAAGGATCGGTGTCAGGCGGACACCATCGCGTACGTAAAGGAACCCGACGCCCTTCGGTCCGTGCAGTTTGTGTGCCGAGACGGAGAGAAGGTCGACGGCACCGATCGCGATCGGGATCTTGCCATAGGCCTGGACGGCGTCAGTGTGGAAGAGCACGCCGCGCTCGCGGCAGAGGGCGCTGATCTGTGCGATCGGCTGAATCGTCCCGATCTCGTTATTCCCCGCCATGACGGAGACGATCAGCGTTTCCTCTCGGAGGGCGGAGCGGACCTCGTCCGGATCGACGCGCCCGGCAGAATCGACGCCGACGATCGTCGTGGGGAACCCCCGCTTCTTCAGCCACTCGATCGTATGGAGGACGGCGTGGTGCTCGATCGCGCTCGTCACGATGTGGCGCCGGTCCTTTGCCGCGAACGCTGCGCCGATCAAGGCGAGGTTGTTCGCCTCGGTCGCTCCCGAGGTGAAGACAATCTCGCTGGGCCGGGCGCCGAGTCGTTCCGCAATCGACGCCCGGCTCTCCTCGACGGCGTCGCGGGCCTCTCGTCCGAACCCGTGGAGACTCGAAGCGTTGCCGTAGAGGTCTCTGTGGTACGGCGTCATCGCGTCCAGGACATCGGGGGCGACGGGCGTTGTCGCACTGTGATCCAAGTAGATTCGCTCGATCATCGGTCTCACCGACGAAAATCCTACCGAAAAGGTCCGGTTTCGTCAAGAGAAAGACGGCCGCTCAAACAACGAGCGGCCGTCGGGCGTGTTAGATCTTCTCGAACATGTCGACCGACGCACCGCAATCGGGGCACGTCCAGCCGTCAGGCAAGTCCTCGAACGCCGTCTTCGGCGGGACGTCGGTCGTTTGATCGCCGACGGCCGGGTCGTAGATGTAGCCGCAGACGGTGCACTCCCACTTATCCATCGTCTCCCTCCTTGCCTTCGTCGTCTTCATCGGTCTCCTCCTCCGCCGGGTCGCTCGAACCGAGCGGCGCGTCGCCTTCGCCCGACGGCATAGCTACATGAAAGCGGAACTCCTCCACGGACGTCAACCCGAAGTGGCGGAGGAATTCGTCCGTCACGTGGAGGAGGACCGTCCGTCCGTGCTCCTCCCCCTGGATCAATTGCCGATCGAGCAGCTCCTGTACATGCTGGTACGCTTTGTTGCCGCGCACCTTCACGAGATCGGCCTGCGTCATCGGGTGGTTGTAGGCGATGACCGCGAGCGACCGGAGGACCGGCCGCGGGATGTCCTGCTGCGGCGCCAGGTGCGCTACGCGGTCGATGTACTCCGCCTTGACCCGAAGGAGAGCGCGGCCCTCCTCGGTCTTCAACTCGATCCCGCGGGCGGGGTCACGGAGCGCGCACGACAACTCATCAAGGAGTCGATCGACGTAGGCGAGCGGGACGCCGCCCAGGATCTTGGCGATCCCGCGGCGGGTCAGCGGCTGGGGCGAGAGGAACAACGCGGCTTCGACGAGGGCAAGATCGGTCTGTGAGGTCATCGGGCGTGCGTCGTCCATCGCTGCCTTTCGTGGTCCTCGGCGGGGGCGCGGGTCGCTCGTAGGTCAGGCCTCACCCTCGAGCGTAATCACGATGTCTCCCAGGAACTCCTCCTGACGGCACGAGATCTGTCCTTCGGCGACCAGGTGAAGCACCTCGAAGAATCGCCGCACGCGCTCCTCGGCGTCCCCCCGATCGAGAAGGCGGAAAAAACTGAGGACCCGACGGCCGGACAGGAGCCCCACGATCCGCTCGTAGATCGAGCGGAGGCGGCCGGCGAAGTCGATCCCGCCGATCTGGTAGTTCTCGAACGGGTCGTAGTCGCTCTCTTCCGCGTGTTCGATCAACCGCTCTGCGCGTCTACGACTCACCCGCAGCGCCGACTGAAGGGCGCGTCGAAGGTCGAGGAGCGTTACCTGCCGACGAGGCCGCCGCAGGACGGGGAGGTCGAACTCCTCGTCGGGGACGAACGGGGCGTCTCCCTCATCGGCTTCGTCGCGGACGGCCTCCTCGAGCTGGGCGATGAGTCCGTCGTGCTCCGCCGGCCGCCCTTCGGCGAGCAACTGGTCGGATTTCAGCCGCAGGAGGATCGAACAGACGAGGACCATTCTTCCGGGGATCTCGAACTGCAGCTCCCTGAGTGTGCGCAGGTAGTCGCGGTACCGGCGGGCGAGCACGACCAAGTCGATGTTCCACGGATCCATATCCGCGGTCATCCGATCGAGAACGTCCTGCCAACTCTCCCCAATCAACTCGGTGATTGGGATCTCGGCGATGCGGGTCGCGTCCACTTGGGCGGCTCCTCTAGTTCAGGCTCAGGGCCAGGATCTCGGAGACTCCGTTCTTGATTGTGACGCCGTAGGCTCGATCGGCGTGACGAACAGTTTCCTCGTTGTGGGAGACAACGATCACCTGAATCCGCTTGGCGTATTCCCGGAGCATGCGGGAGAGGCGTGTTGTGTTCATCAGGTCCAGTGCAGCGTCGATCTCGTCCAGGATGAAGAACGGAGCGCTTTGGTGCTCCTGGAGGGCGAAGATGAACGCGGTGGCGACGAGCGTCTGCTCCCCTCCCGACAGGGAATCGATGACGTGTGGTTCTTTGTCCGGCGGGTGGGCTCGGATCAGGAGTCCCGACGAGATGTCCCCCGGCTCTTCGAGCGCGAGCGACGCGCTTCCTCCGTCGAACAGTTCGCGGAAGATCCGGTCAAACTGGGCGGAGACGGCCGCCAGCGTCTCGAGAAAGCGCTCGCGCTTGCGCTCCTCGATCTCGCCGATCAGGCGCTCGATCTCGTGCTTCTCGTGTTCGAGCGCGTCGACCCGCTCGCGGAACTGCTCGTACTCGCGCTCGTACGTCGTGTATTCGTCGATCGCTCGCATGTTCACCGGTTCGAGGCGCTGGATCGCTCGGCGATTCTGCGTCAGGTATCGCTCGAGATCGCGGAGCGGTTCGTCGACGATGTCGGAAGGATCGCCGCTGTCGGCGGGTCCGAGCGCCTCGAGTTCTGCCTGCGCCTCCGCCTCCTGCCGTTCATAGCGGGTCAGCGCGCGCCGGAGGTTCTCCAGCCCCTGATAGGCGGTGCGCCGTTGTTCGCGCAGGTCGTGCAACTCGCTGCTTCGCTCCGTCGCGGCGCCCTTGCTTCGGCTGACGCCCTGCTCGTGCTCGGCGAGCTCCTGTTCCTTCGTCTCCAGCCGGCTGCGGCATTCGGCGATCTCCTCCTCCAGTTGATCGACTTCCTTCCGGAGGGATGAGATCTGCTGACGACGCCGCGCGACGTCGAAGTCGTCCGACTTCGGTTTCGCGGGACCCGGGGACTTGGCCGTGGGGCGCCACCCGCCGGTCAGCGCGCCTCCCCGACTCTGGATGTCGCCGTCGAGCGTGACGGCCCGGATGCCGTCGACGCCCTTCAGCGCCTCGAGGGTCTCGGCAACGATCGTGTCGGAGAAGACATACTCGAACGCCCGGCGGTACTTGTCGTCGAATTCGACGAGGTGGATGGCGTAGTCGATCGCACCGGGGAGCTTCAGTGCCTCGGCCGACGCGAGGCTCTTGCGTGTCGTCACGAGCCGGCGCAACGGCAGGATCCGCGCCCGGCCGAGCCGTTTCTCCTTGAGGTAGTTGATGCAGTCGATCGCCGTCTCCCGCGAGTCGACGATCAGGTCGTTCAGGTATCCGCCGGCGGCGACCTCGAACGCCGTTTCGAACCCGGGCTTCGGTCGGCAAAGGGATGCGACGGTCCCGTAGACGCCGCCCCGCTTTCGCTGAAGGAGCGCCGAGACGGCGGGGCTGACGCGTTGCTCGTTCGGCTCGGACGACCGCGCGGCCTCCGCCGCCTTCATCCGGGTGATCTCCTCGATCATCTCCTCGAGGTTCTTCATCTGCTGGCGCTTGAACTGGATCTCGCCTTCCTTGCGGAGGATGTCCGAACGGAGCCGCTCGGCCTCCTTCACGAGGCCGATCTGGCTGTCGCCGGAGAGATCCTCGCGGATCCCCTCGATCTCCCACTCCTTGTTCTCGATTTCGAGGTCGAGCCTCGTCACCTCGGATTCGAGCTCCTTGATCCGCTCGTCCATTCCGGAGCGCTCCTCGACGGCCTTGCGGAGCTTCTCTTCGAGCGCTCGGCGCTGCTGATGCACGATCGACCGTTGGATCCGCGCTTGCTCATCGCTCAACCGCTGATGCTCCAGCGCGGCGTCCCGCTCCTGCTGCAGCGCGACCAGCCGGCGCTTCCGCTCGGCGAGAATCACGCGATGCGTGTTCAGCTTCGACTTGACGTCCTTCAACTCGGCGATCGCCTGTCTGCGCTTCTCGTCGTACGCCGCGATGCCGCTGACTTCGTCGAGGATCTCACGCCGACGCAGAGGGCTCCGTCGGATGATCTCCGTGATCCGTCCCTGGGCGATCAGCTGCTGTCCGTCGGGATCGATCCGGGCTGACTGAAGGACTTCGTCGATCGTCGTCCGGGGGCACGTCCTCCCCATCAACGTGTACGTCGATGACTTCCGCGTGATGCGGCGCCCGATCCGGATCTCGGGCGTGGGATGTCCGTTCTCGAGGAACCGATCGAACGGTCCCTCACTGTTGTCGAGGTAGAGGGTGACTTCCGCGGAGTCGGCCGGCTCGAATCGATCGCCTCCGTTGAAGATCAAGTGCTCCAGCCGATCGGCCCGGAGCTGGGACGAGCGGCGCCCCATCACGAAGCTGATCGCATCGAATAGGTTCGACTTTCCGGATCCGTTCTCGCCGACGACGGCCGTCATCCCGTCGAAGAATGGGATGGCCGTGTGCTTTCGAAACGACTTGAACCCGGCCAGTTCCACCTTGGTGATCTTCGTCATCGCCGTGATGCTGTCCCTCCCAACGCGGGATCGGGGAAGAGACTCAGTTGCACGAGGCCGGGCCGACCGGGCGAAGAGGGGAGAGATGTTGTGTCCAAGAACTGCTCGATCTTGTAGCGGTTGTAATCGTTCGGCTCAGCGATTCCCTCTTCCCACCGGATGATCGACGGGATCGAAACGCCGAGATGCTCAGCGACGGATCGCTTGCTCCACCCGTTCCGGAGCCGGAAGCGCTGAAGGCGTGTGCCTAACTCGTTCATCCGACAATACCCCCTCGACCGGATTTACCAATATAACTTCTGTTACAACCCTACGCAAAAGGAACGCGAGGGGCGGTTCATGCCCCTCGCGTGAAGCCGATCCCCTCACCTCTGTCGTGTCATCAGTTGTTCCCGAGGAATCCCCAAATCAGCGCTCCGACGCCGGCAAGCAGCGCGACGATTGAGATGAAGTACAGCGTGTCGATCTGCGACTTGAGCTGCGTGTCATCTTCGACGGCCTGGAGGCGCAACTCATACTTCGAGAGGAACTCCTCATTCGCTTTCAGGACCTCGCCCCTCATCGACGCCATCTGCTCCGACAGGTCGGCGAACGCGTAGTCGAACCCTTCGAGCTTCGCCCGGTTGTTATCGACTCGGATCGCCAGCGCCGCCATCGCGCGCTCGAGATCGACGACCTTCTTCTTGAACGTGCCGACGTCCTCCTCTTCGAGGGCTCTGACACGCGCCGTCAGCTGCTCCTGCTGTGCCTCGAGCATCGTGATGTCGGATGTCAGCGTCTGTTCGAGCGCGGCCATGTCGGCGTAGATGCTGTCTCGCAGGGCGTTCAGATCCCCGTAGATGCCGGCTTTCAGCGCCTCAATGTCGGCGAGAATCGCTTCCCGGAACCCCCGGTACTCCGCCTTGAACGCCTCGTAGTCGGCGACCCACGCGTCGAACGCGGTGCGGAGCGCATTCAGATCGCCCCGCGCGACGCTCAGCCGGTCTCGCAGATCGTCGCAGAATGCGGAGAGCTCCGACAGCCCCGCCTCGAGCGCCTGAATCCGCATCTTGAATTCCTGTTGGACCGCGGCCATTGCGTCGACGTCTTGCCGCAAGCGGAGGATCTTGCCCTCCGCGCTCTTGATCTCCACCGAGACGGCCGTCACCATGTCGCGGAGTTCGCCGACCCTCGCGGTGAACGTGGCGATGTCCGCCATGTTTCCTTTAACCTCACGGACCAGCTGGCCCATGAACGTCTCGAGCCCCCCGAACGCCGCCTCCATTTGAGACAGCTGTTGGTCCAGAAGATCGGAGACCGCCTTGGCGCCTTCCCCCTGAGCGTACCCGGTGTACAGGAACACGAGGAGCGACAAGGCGGTCACCACTGTGATAGAAAGCGCTTTCTTCATCGTCTTCCTCCTTCGTGTTTTCGGACATGCGCTTGAGATTAGCCTTTCGGCGATCCTCGGCAGAGGACCGGTGCGGTACCTCGGCCGTCAGTTTGTCGGGCCTCGGGCGGACAGGTGTCCCATCGGCGACCGATTGCGTGGGGTGGGGATACGGGGAAGCCGGCGGATCCGCGACGCGAATGCTGGGGAGTGTCGAATGGATCGCTCGTGCTGGATTGCGTTTTGGAGTCTACGGATCCTTGCGGGCGGACGGAGGCTGGGGTACAATCCGGGCCGAGTCCGCGTGGGTGCGGCCAAGTAGCGAATACTAGGGTGTTCTTCGCTGTCCGCGCGGATCCGCAGGGGACGTTCGGCAACTACCTAACAGAGAAGGGGTGCGTGGATCGACATGACTGCACTGATTGGTATTCCGGCGGCCATCTCGGTATTGGCCTTGGTCAGCGCCTTCCTGTTCAACCGGTCGGTGGTGCGCGCGGCGCAGGGGACCGATCGGATGAAGGAACTGCAGGGCTACATCCGGTCGGGGGCATTTACTTTCATGGTCGCCGAGGCGAAGGTGATGCTGATGACGATGGCCGTCATCGGCGCGATTCTGTGGGTGCTCTTCTACTGGGAAATCGCCGTCGCGTTTTGGATCGGTTCGCTCCTGTCGCTCGCCGCGGGGTTCATCGGGATGAACGCTGCGACGCACGCGAACGCTCGAACGACTCACGCCGCGCGGAAGTCGTTCAAGGACGCGTTGAACGTCGCGATGTCGGGTGGCGCCGTCATGGGACTCTCGGTGGCTGGGCTCGCGTTGATCGGGCTTGTGGCGGTCACCGTTTTGTTCCAGAAGTGGTTCGACCCGACGACGCTGCACATTGAGACGCGGTACCTGTTCGGCATTCAGACGCTCGGGGTGAATTTCATCCGCGGTGGGTTGATCGTCAGCGCGTACTCGATGGGCGCGTCGCTTGTC
>Ga0068714_10002909_pt1 | contig 21085 bp, 25 predicted proteins | sample MTBNYHSulfiMetaG_FD_62988 | JGI IMG/M metagenome (GOLD analysis project Ga0068714, IMG submission 62988) | Enrichment culture microbial communities from rom New York Harbor, USA that are MTBE-degrading - MTBE-NYH (New York Harbor Sulfidogenic)... | ecosystem: Environmental > Aquatic > Marine >... | reverse complement strand
TGCCGAAATGGTGTTCCCTGTGGGTGCATTAACAACTATTATTCCACAGCGGGTTGCCGCCTGGACATCTACATTGTCTATTCCGATACCGGCGCGCCCGATAACCTGTAGTTTTTTCCCTGCTTCGATTATCCCGGCCGTTACCTTCGTCTGGCTGCGGACCACCAGTGCGTCATATTCACCGATAACGGAGATTATTTGTTCTGGTGTTAGACCAAGCCTCACTTCTACCTCTGCACAACTGCTCAGTATCTCAATTCCTTCCTCAGAGACAGCATCGGTAACTAATATTTTCACTAGCTACCTCCTGAAACCGGCCTGAGGCAAGGCTTCTTCCAGCGCAGACAGTACCGTCTCGATATCCTTCTCATTCACCCAGCCCAGGTGACCTATGCGGAAAATCTTACCCTTCAAGTCTAACTGTCCGCCTCCAAGCACGATTTGGTATTTCTCTCTCATTATTTTCAGTAGCTTTATAATATCCAGGCCATTAGCTCCTGAAACCGCAGTAACTGTATTGGAGGCATATTTTTCATCGGCAAATAGGGGTAATCCCATAGATTTAGCACCCTGGCGCGCCATGTCCCCCAGCCGGATATGTCTATCTACTATAGCATCGAGGCCTTCTTTAAGCATCATTTTTAGTGACACATCCAAAGCAAAAACAACTGATATCGCCGGCGTCCACGGCGTTTGCCCTTTTTCCAAATAATCCCTTGCCTTACCAAAATCCCAGTAAAACCGCGGCATCCTGGCTGTAGAATGCGCTTGCCATGCCTTATCACTGACACTAACCATAGCCAGACCGGGAGGAACCATCCATCCCTTCTGTGACCCGGTAACGGCAACATCACATTTCCATTCATCTACCGGAAGGTTAATCGAACCCATGCTGCTGATGGCATCTACCAGAAGCAGTTTATCGAACTCCTTGACCGCCTTACTGATTTCACCAAGATCATTGGTGACGCCGGTCGATGTCTCGTTATGGGTGACCAGTACTGCCTTTATCCCGTTATCTGCCCGAAGGGCTTCCCGTATTTTATCTGGATCGGCAGCCTTTCCCCAATCGAAACGCAGGTGAACTATCTCTGCGCCGTATGTCTGAGCAATGGTAGCAAAACGGTCTCCAAAAACACCTATAGAAACAGAAAGTACTCGATCGCCCGGCGACAACGTATTAACAACCGCTGCCTCAAGTCCGCCGGTACCCGAGCCTGTTAGCAAAAAAAGGTCATTTTTTGTCTGGAAGAGTTTTTTCAGGTTTGCGGTAACCTCATTGATTATTTTACCGAACTCTTCCCCGCGGTGATTAATCATCTGCTTGCTCATTGCCTCCAGGGGTTCTGGAGGACAGGGAGTCGGACCCGGAATACGTAGATTTTCCATTTTCATCTCTCCTATCGTTTATTGCAAACTACTACAAATATTTTGCCATATTCAGGCACACGAGACTATGTAGACTTGATATGACCCCGTTTCCCTACCTTGATTATAGTGCCCTTGGAAAAGGTACAGTTTATATCGGTAACCTTTATTCCATCAACGTCAACGGCACCCTGCTCGATAAGACGCTTTGCTTCGCTCCTACTTTTGGCAAGATTATTTATTACCAAATAATCTCTCAGATTAACATTTGATTCGGTGCCTTCCCTTATCACCTGGGGGGTTTTTCTTTCCTGGAAAACCCGTTTAAAATGCTCCTCAGCCTCCAGAGCTGCCTGTCCGTTATAGAGTTGAGTAACTATCTCTCGGCCCAAGCGTTTCTTGAGAACCATGGGGTTAAATCCACTATCCTCAAGACAATCTTTGAACTCTTCGATCTCTTCATCGGGAACATCGCTTACCAGATTGAAATAGTCCAGTATTAGACCATCCGGGATGGACATTACCTTACCGTATATCTCTCCGGGCGGTTCGGCTATCCCTATATAGTTACCGAGGCTTTTGCTCATTTTCTGTACTCCATCCGTACCCACGAGGAGAGGCGCTAAAAAAACCTGCTGGGGACGCTGTCCCACGTTTGATTGCAGTTCACGCCCAACGAGCAGGTTAAATTTCTGATCCGTTCCACCAAACTCGACATCGGACTGGACTGCTACAGAATCATAGGCCTGTAATAGCGGATAGAGTAGCTCCGTCACTGCGATGGGACGTCCACTGCTATAACGGTTGCTGAAATCCTCTCGAGCAAGTAGCTGAGCCACAGTAAACTTGCTTGTAAGCCGAATTACGTCAGACAGGTCAAAATTGCCAAACCACTCGCTCTGCCATCTTACTTCCGTTTTTTCCCTGTCTACCACTTTGAAGAATTGTTCCATATAGGTGCGAGCATTGACTTTAACCTGTTCAGCTGAGAGCATGGGCCGCGTTACGGAGGCGCCACTGGGATCCCCGATCTGTGCGGTCCAATCGCCAACAATAAGTATGACTTTATGACCTAGTTCCTGAAACTGCCTGAGTTTCCTGAGCGTAACCATGTGCCCAAGGTGAATATCGGGAAAACTGGGATCAAAGCCCTCTTTCAGCCTCAGCTGTTTTCCGGATCGGAGCAAGCCAATCATTTCCGCCTCAACTATGATCTCAGCTACTCCCCTTTTCAGTATTCGACCAAGCTCCATGTCATTAACTTTTTCATTAATATTCAAGAGATCAATCCCTGCCCGTTGCCCTTAGCAGCGCCCTCCCTTTTTCTATATCTATTTTTATCTGATGTCTGAGGCTTTCCGCACTATCAAACTCCTCCTCATCCCTTAGCCGCTCGATAATATCTATCTTTACGTCCTTTCCATACAGGTTTCCTGAGTATTCAAGTATAAATACCTCTATCACTTTCTCACCATGGCCAAATGTCGGTACAGTCCCGATATATGTCATGGAATCAAAAGCTATACCATCGATATATGCCCGGCTTGCGTAAACACCCCTTGCCGGCAACAACTGCTCCCTGTCTACATTCAAATTGGCGGTGGGATAACCCAACCCGGCTCCCCGACTGGCACCATGAACGACCTTACCATGCAGACTGAAAAACCGGCCAATTAAACCACGTACCATTTTCATATCACCTTTCGAAAGGGCCTTCCTGACCAGGGTGCTGCTTACTACTTCATCATTTATCAACAGGGGTGAAATAAAGTCTATGACAAAACCCATATCTTCACTGAGTTTCCGCAGTGTTTCGCGGCCCCCTTCCCTATTATGACCCAGAGCAAAGTCACCCCCCACCACAAGCGCCTTCATTTTCAGGTACTTTTGCAGTAGTCCGATAAAATGACCGGCACTCATACCGGATACTTCCTCCGTGAAGGGAACGATAAAAATGGCATCGATTGCCTCGGCAGAAAGAAGTTCAATTCTGTCATCGATACTGGTTAGGAACATCGGTCCGTTTTTTGTAGAGAGTATTCTCTGTGGAGGGGGGTCGAAGGTGACTACCCCGCTCAGTAGATCCATCTCGCTGGATCTTTCCTTGAGTATTGAAATCAGGTGTTTATGTCCAAGATGTACACCGTCAAAAACCCCTATGGTTAATACGGTATCACCATCAAGCTCGTCACCTGAGAATGTGTTGGCTAAATCTCCCTCTAATGACATGTTTTTTTATCGAGCAACGTTAATACCGTATATTGATTCCATTCCGTTAACCAAAAGGCGACGGAACCCATCCAGACCGAGTATTTAATATTAACATAGGCCAATATAGGCGTCAATTTGCAGCATAGATCATACTTTCATTAACCGCCACGGTAAAATTTTTAAACATGTTCATAACCCTGCTATTGCTCAAAACGATGATTGTACGCTATAATTTTCGGTGGTCATATATGCCAGCGTAGCTCAGTGGTAGAGCAGCGGTTTCGTAACCCGCTGGCCGTCGGTTCGAATCCGACCGCTGGCCCCATAGCAGCAAAAATTACCAATATTCGAATTTAACTTTTAACATCAAAATATGCCCGGAAACGCATGAAGGGGGTAAATATGAAAAAGCTTCTTTTTCCACTTATTTCCACGTTGCTGCTCATTTCTCTATTCCTGCCTGGCTGTACGGCCGAAGCTCCAGCTCCAAGTCCAGAACCGGAGCCGTCTCCATCACCGACGCCAGAGCCCACCCCGCCACCAATACCTGAACCTCCATCTCCCGAACCAACTAACTGGGAACTGGTTAACCCCCAGGGCGCCGCTGTTGAGGTAGAGAAGGTCGATATTACTCCTCATCCCGACACCCTGGAAGGGAAAACGATTGCGTTGCGGTGGAACGGTAAAGCCGGCGGAGACATATTTCTCGACAGGGTTGCTGAGCTCCTTGTTGAACAGGTAGCGGATGTAGACGTTATAAAGCTCTACGAAGAGCTTCCCGAAACTGTGTTTTGCTGCCAGGCAGCTCCTGCAGACATGTTTGATAACATAGCTGCTCTACAGCCTGACCTGGTTATAGGTGCTCAAGCCGACTGAGGGTCCTGCACATCATGGCTGGTCGTGAACCAGCTAGGACTGGACATCGAGAAAGGTATTCCTACTGTTACAATAGTTACCAATGAATTCATCGATGGAGCGATAAGTAACGCCCAGGGGCTGGGCGTACCGGAACTTCCTGTGGTGGTGGTACCCCATCCATTCGGCGGACAGAGCGAGGAGGCCCTAAGAACCAAGGCTGACAACGCTTTCCCGGACATTCTGGACGTAGCAGCCGACTGGGCACCAACCGTAACTGATTTGCCCGTTGAAGTACCCGCATATCCCGCGGAAAGGATCGAATTTGAGGGTTCGGTAGAAGATGTAAACGAGATGTTCTTCGAGAGAGGCTGGTCCTCAGGTCTCCCGATCATACCGCCAACACCTGAGCGAGTCGAGGCTATGCTCCAGGGCACCAGCCGCGCACCTGATGAGATCCTGTGGAGGGAAGTTCCCCCGAGAAAGGGCATCCTGACTATAGAACTTGTGGCCGTTCATGCGGCAATGGCCGGTTGTAAACCCGAATATATGCCGGTGATCATAGCAGCTCTGGAAGGGCTGAAAGACCCCAGATTGAACTGGCGGGCATTAACAACTACTACCCATCCCAACGGCATCCTGGTGATGGTAAACGGTCCTATAGTTGATGAATTGGGTATCGCTACCGGTACCGGGGCCGCTGGGCCCGGATATCATCCTAACGTTTCTATCGGTTATGCGCTCAGCCTGATAACGGATATTGTTGGTGGCTCTATATCGCCGAATGGAGATAAATCCACCCTCGGCTGGGCCGGCAATACGGTGAGCACCGTCATCGGCGAAGCGGAAGCAGAGAGCCCGTGGGAGCCGTACCACGTGGAAAAGGGCTTTAACAAAAATGACAGTGTGGTCACTGTTTTCAGTGGTGGACCGCCGGTTAACTGGCAGGACCATTCACAGCATACCATAAGGCAGATAATGGCGACGGCAGCCCGTGCCATCGCCTATGACGGCCAGAACAGCGCATGCCTGTCCGAGCTTCCACCTGATTCTTCTTTCAACGGGTCCTGCGAAGTTATCCTGGTTTTAAACTGGGAATTTGCCCAGATAGCGGCGGCAGAAGAAGGGTGGTCAAAGGACGATCTCAGGGAGTATCTCTGGGAAAACGCGCTGGCCCATTGCGGCGACCCGTTAGATCCAGTGCTCCAGCACAATTTCCCCTCCCCTGAAAATATTCAAATATTCGTAAGCGGAGGAGCCGGAAAGCACTCTCAGTACTGGCAGTCATTCTGCGTCGGGCAGGAGAAGACCGTGATATCGGTAAAGATAGGTGACTGAAGAACCCGCTTGGCTTTTATTTTCTCAGATTGCTCGAAATACAGGGACGCCCCAGAGGATAAAACAGGGGCGCCCCTGTTATTATTAAACAGTAATTCCACGGAGGTGGCTTTATGGTCAAATTAAAAGATTACAGCGGCGACTTCCTTACCGATTTTAAGCTCGAAGATTTTGAGCATAGCACGCTGGCCGATGCTTCGAAGTTCTATTCAAGGCTACTTTACGGGCTTGACGGTATATGGTACCGGCGGATACGTGAGATGATTGGGAATGAAGCGGGACTTGCATGTGACGTAGCGACCTGGGACGATTTCATTAAATATGAAGTAACGATGATTAAGCGACACTTCAAAATCAGGGGAAACGACCTGACCTCATTCCTTAAGGTAACCCAACTGTGTCCATGGTTTCAGCTCATAGATTCGACTATCGAGGTCCAAGGCAAAAAAGAGGCAACACTCACGGTGAAATCGTGTCCGATCCTGGAATCACAGGAAATCAAAGAAGATATATCCGAAGGCAGCAATACATGTGAGTATGTTTGTCCAAGAATTACAATTGGCGCCGCCCATGTAGTCAACCCCGGAATAAAGGTAACAGCAACCAAATTGCCCCCGCGAAACAGTCGAGAAGATATATGCTGTCAGTGGAAATTTCAGCTCGAGTAGCAACCTCGGCCGATTTATTGCTCACGGCAGCACCGGGCTTTCACTTATAAATTCACTCATAGCCTCCAATATTACGACTCACCATGCCTTAGCTCACTCATACTAACGTATTAAATGTATTAGATACCAACAGGCGATTGCCACAAAGGATAAAAATGGTTAAATAAAAGCATATTATCCTTATCTAATAAACAGGATATATACAGGAAAGAAGATGTCAGGTACAGAATCAGAAAAGCCTACCTGGATTGCAGACGTCAGGGCGGATGAGCCCACGATAAAGGCTTTGCTGGACATTTTAAAACTAAAAAACAAAGGTACCTACACAGTGGGTACGAGCAGATTTAAAAGTAAGGACGACACCGTAGGGATCTATGTAGAATATTCTGGTAAGCCCCAAGCTCAATAGCCTGGTGACCCTTTAGTAGTACGCATCAGGAAAACTACTCATTTTTTGGATCCTCTAGTAAGTACCATCATGAAAACCGTGCTTTCTTAAATCCCTTTATTAAGCACAAAATTGCCTTCTTTTTTGCACCCCCTTATTATAAATCGAAATACCTCCGTTCTGTTCTTTATAAAGAAGCGGCTAGCTCTTTTTGTAAGAGATAAACAACTAACTTCTTTATCGACGGCAAAGTTTTAGCCAATCTCGGTTAAATGCTCAGGTAACTACAGCCTTGAAGCGTGATAATTACCAAAATTTATTTAACGTTTATAAATCATCCCCAGTTATTTATGCTTCGTTTATCGTATTTTTGACAATATATAGATACATGAACAGATATTCTCTATTTACGAGGGAAAAAGGAGGCGATTATCATGACTAAAAGCCAGATGGTAGTTGAGCCGGCAGCAGGGGGAATCAGCGAGGTTATGGATGTTATACAAAAAACCGATCCCACGATTTCCCCGCGGAAAATGGCAGATAATGATTATGAAGCCTACATTGAAGCTAGAAAAGAGCTCTGGAAAATGGCTCAGTCAATAAAAAGGTGAAGATTAGAAGGTGTCATTTTTAATAAGGCCATAAAAAGTCTTTACCTTAAAATATCAATATTCAGGGACTTTGGAGCATTGGTTTCATTTTCGTCAGCATCTACTATAACAAATAATTAAAATTTCTGTTACCCAACCGATCATACGGCCGGTTGGGTAACAGATTTTTCAGCGATAATAACTTGACAAAGGAAAACTTCTGGAGTAGAAAGGACAAAAGACGGAGTAAGAAGGTTACTGTGGAAGATACGGCGTTGAGTAAGCAGTACTACCAGGATAGCATAGATGAGCAGCCAGAGCTCGTATGCCGTTTCGCGACCAGTGGAGCGCTTACCTTCGTTAATGATTCCTTCTGCCGCTACTTCAACAAGGAGCGCGGAGATTTAATCGGTAGTAATTTTATTAGCCAGCTCTTCGAGCGTAATTCTGAATCGTTCGATCCTGGCCGGGATCGCCAAAAACTTGAAGAGGCCATAGATTCACTCACATGCAAAAATTGTATCGCTACCTGTGAGCACCGTTTTCTTGCGTTTAACGGAGAAATTCGCTGGGTGCAATGGACAGTACAGCCCTTAATGGATAGCTCCGGAAATGCCAGGTCTTTTCAGGCCATTGGAAGAGATACCACTCTAATCAGGAGATCGGAGGATGAATTAAGGCGCAGTGAAGAAAAATACCGTTCGCTTGTACTGCATATGCCGGATATTGTGTGGACAACGGACGATAAGATGCGAAAGGTATTCATAAGTGATAACGTAATCGAAGTTTGTGGCTACACACCTGAAGAAGAGTACAGGATGGGTATGTGGACGAGCTGGTTCGACAGGGTACATCCGGACGACGCAGAAAATGCCAAGGCGGCCTTTGCCGCGTTGATTAACGGTGAAAAACACTACAATGTAGAGTACAGGTTTAAAAGAAAAGACGGAAAATGGATATGGCTCCATGACAGGGCAGTTACCACCTATGAAAAAAACGGAACCCGTTATGTCGACGGCCTTCTTTCAGACATCACAGAGCGCAAACAAGCCCAGATAGAAAAAATCCGCGTGATACAGCGAGCACAGCTAAACAGCCGACTGGCTTCTATCGGTAAAATGGCATCGGGTATTGCTCATGAAATAAACAGTCCGCTTGCCAGCATAATAGGTCTCTCTGACCTGATAATGCGTGAAGATCTTCCTCCCGATATAAGAGAGAACATAGAGATTATCAATGACGCCGCACATCGGGTAATCAATATTACAGACAGACTACTTACTTTTGCGCGCCAGAAGAAGCCGAAGCGGGAAAATGTCAACATAAATGAAATTATCACAAAGACGCTTGCCTTGCGAGCATATGAACTCAAGAACAGTAACATCAAGATTACCACAAAGCTAGATCCTGATCTTCCCTCGACTATAGCCGATGGTAACAAGCTCCAGCAGGTGTTTCTAAATATCATCATTAATGCCGAGACCGAGATGAAGTTAAGCGGTTGCGGGGGTCACCTTTCCATAAAAACAACCCTGGTGGGTAACGCCATCCGCGCAGCGTTCAAGGATAATGGACCCGGAATAGCCAAGAAAAACCTGGAAAAAATATTTGAGCCCTTTTTCACCACCAGAGACGTAGGGCAAGGAACAGGACTTGGCCTGAGTATATGCCACAGTATTGTCAGTGAGCATAACGGCAGGATATATGCCAGGAGCCGGGCAGGTAACGGAGCCACATTCGTGGTTGAAATACCGGTTACCTGCTAGAACAAATATCCGAGGAGAGAAACTGAATAAACCGGCTATTCTTTAACGAACATAAAAGCGATGCATAAGCCCCTCATTCTGATAGTTGAAGACGAGCTCGGGATGGCCAAATTCATTCGAGCACATCTGGAAGCGAACGGGTTCACTACAAAAGTTGCCATGGATGGCTCCGAAGCCATGCAGGCCATGGAAATGGATGCGCCCGGTTTTGTAATCCTTGATATCATGATACCCAAGATCGACGGTTTCGAGGTTCTTCGTCGAATCCGCGAGTGGTCACAAATACCGATTATCATGCTCAGTGCGCGGCGCGATGAGAAAGACAAGGTCAAATGCCTCGAACTGGGTGCCGATGACTATATATCAAAACCCTTCGGTGTTAATGAATTGCTGGCCCGCGTCAAGGCAGTGCTAAGGCGTACCTCCACGGTTGACGCTGAGAAAACACCTCATGTATTCAAGAGCGGCTACTTAACCATCGATTTTGCCCGAAGACAGGTAATTCACGCCGGTAATGAGGTGGAGTTAACCCCTACCGAATACAGCCTTCTCCAGGAACTGGCACTCAACGAGGGGAAGGTACTAAGCCATGCCGACCTCCTGCGAAAGGTCTGGGGAACGGAATATGGCGACGAGCGGGAATATCTCAGGGTCTTTATAAATCGGCTCCGGTCCAAACTGAAATCGGACAGGGTAGATGCTAAATATATTACCAGCGTGCGCGATGTAGGTTACAGGTTCCAGGCTACTTCCTGAAGCCTCTTCTGTAAATTCGGCTAAAATACTTAAATGAATCATCGTGATAAATTTTGAAATCATGCAGGCTTAAAAGGAGGGAAGAAATGATCTTAGGCACCAGAGCAGGTTACAATCAGCTATCAGGGTTAAAACTCGATATCTTTACCGATGACGAACTTGCAGAGCTTCACCGGAACACCCTGGATGTGCTGAACGAGACGGGAATCATGGTCCTAAATGAGGAAGCCAGAGAGGTATTCTATTCCAAAGGCTGCCAGGTCGATAAGAAAAGCGGCATTGTAAAAATTCCTCCATACCTGGTTCAAGAGGCAGTGAGATCGGCGCCAGAAAAAGTGCTTCTTGCAGCGAGAGATCCCCGATATGACGTTGTCCTCGAAGGAAAAAGGGTAGCCAACACCACATTTGGCGTGGGCATAAGTGTGCTCGATATTGAAACGGGCAAGCATAGAAAGTCCATGAACAGGGATCTGGCTGAATCGGCAATACTGGCCGATTACCTTGACCAGGTGGATGTTTTTACCCAGACGGTGACCCCGAGTGACGTCCCCTCGGAAGTAGAAGACCTGGTCGCAGCAGAGACAGGGCTAAATAACTGCACCAAACACTTTATGCATGTAGACATACTTTCCGCAAAGAGTGTACGGAAATATTTCCAAATGGGCGCAGAGATTACGGGAGGGGAAGAGGAGATGAGAAGACGGCCCGTATGCTCTTTTATGATTGCTCCAGTAAGCCCGCTCCAGCTAAGTCCAGAAGCATGCGAGGTGATAATGGAGGCGGCCAAACTGGGAATGCCTTGTAACGTGATTTCCATGGCTCTTTCGGGTGGTACCTCACCGGTAACCAACGCCGGTACACTTATTACACACAATGCCGAGGTGCTGGGAGGTATTACCCTCAGCCAGTTAACCCGAAAAGGCGCTCCGGTTATATATGGCAGTTCCACGACCATGCTGGATCTGACCTGTGTAAACGCTCCCGTGGGCGCACCGGAGCTTGGTATGATAAGCGCTGCAGTTGCCAGGCTAGCGCAGTACTACCGGTTACCAAGCTACGTGGCCGGTACGTAGGCAGATTCCAAGATACCAGATGCCCAGGCTGCCCATGAAAAGACCATAACCAATATGCTGGCCGCCCAGGGAGGCGCCAACCTGATCTATGGTATGGGTATGCTGGAATCGGGACAGACATGGAGCCACAGCCAGCTACTTATAGACAGTGATATCGTCGCCATGGTTAAACGAGCTATCCGGGGTATAGAGGTAAGTGATGAAACGATGGCAACCGATCTCGTTAAGAAGGCGCACGATATAAAGGATTTTCTTCACCAGAAGCACACCATCGAGCATATGAGAGAGCAGTCCAGGCCAAGCCTTTTCGACAGGAAAACGCGTGGCTCCTGGCAGGGTGCAGGAGGCAAGGATATCACTACCATAGCCGGTGAAACTGCCGTGAAGATCATCAAGTCACACGAGGTCACCCCTCTTTCTGAAAATGTCAGGAAAACACTGAGGGAAATTGTAGAGTCGGCAGCGAAATAACATTCATCCACGGTCTATGAGATAAAAAGTATGGCAGTCAGAAAAAAGCCGAAAAAGCCGTGGATAATGCTCGGTATTGCTACCTTGATGGGTTTTGCAATGTGGGCTCCCATGTTCGCCATTCCGCCCATGGAGCAAATACTCACCGCGGAACTCAACTTAACCCATACCCAGATTGGACTTATATACACAATACCCCTTCTTATGACCATAGCTGTACCTATTCCCGCCGGTATCCTTGCGGATAGAATAGGCCTCAGGAAAACCGCGGGTATAGGCGCTATTATGATCGCAGCAGGGACAGCGCTCAGGGGAATAGCCGTTGATGCCCCCAGCCTTATCGGTTTTACCTGTTTATATGGAATAGGTTATGGCTGGGTATTCCCCAATTTACCCAAGCTGGTCAGTGCATGGGTGCCTGTAGAAAAGGCAAATATTGGGACAGGAATATTCTCGTCCGGATTTGCCTCGGGCGTCGGCCTTGGACTGGCAATAACCATGCCCGTCATTTATCCTCTCACCAGTACCTACCAGGGCACACTGCTGATATGGAGCATTCCCGCCATCGTTGCCGCCATTTTGTGGTGGACCGTGATTAAAGACTCCCCGGAGACAGGACCGGAGAGCAAAATGACCGTCGAGACAGGCAATGTTCCCCTTTCTGTTATTGTCCGAAACAGAAACCTGTGGCTAACGGCAACGCTCCTTCTGCTAACCGAATTTTTCTTTTTTACCTGGGCAGGTTGGGTCCCGACCCTTCTGATAACCAAGGGTGCATCACCGGATTACGCCGGGCTTATTACGTCGATAAGCATGTGGGCCGGCATACCTACCTGCTTTCTCATGCCGCGCCTGTCTCAGAGACTGGGTCTCAGAAGGCCTTTTATCTGGGGCGCGGCGGGGATTCTGCTGGCCGTAGCGTGGTGGGTCCTTCACGTTCCACTCTATCTGGTATGGCTGCCCATGATTTTGCTCGGTATCGCTGACCTGACTCGCTACGTGAACATACTGGCGCTCCCGGTCGAGATAATGCCCCACCAACACATAGGAAGGGCTAGTGGCCTGGTATTATCCATAGGGGCAGTTGGCGGCTTTATTGGTCCCATAATCGGGGGGCGTATCCTGGATCTAACCGGCAGCTTGAACCAGGCCTTTATCGTCCTGATCGTTATTGCAGCAGCCACCATAGCGGTTACTTTCCTTCTTCCGGAAACCGGGACCGCAGCAAAAAGAGGTACAGAAGGCCTATTCGAATCAATCGATAACTAGGCCGGACTGAATTTTTAAATATATAGCGCTGCAATAAATTAATTATCCCTTGTTACCAAGGGATAATTAATAAACATGTCAGATTGGTAAGTGCCAGATCATGGTTGAAAAGGCGGAGGGTCCTGTACCTGAACCTGTACGACGTCGCCCTGTCCCTTTTCTCCCCGTACCTGATCACCACCAGCCAAAACTGTAGAGGCAGTAGTAAGGGATAGTACACCTGCGATCAGGATAGCTAACAGAACCTTTTTTCTCATTTGAACATTCCTTTCCTTTTAATTAATACCGTTTATTTATTTTCTTTACCCCACTGGTTATGGAGATCGGGACCTTCTCTATCGCCTGGCTCATCCCGTCCATGGTCGGTTTCATCACTTCCCCACTGGTTCTGGGGATCGGGGCCTTCTCCCTCGCTTGTTTCACCCCAGCCCGACCCAACTTCGCCACCGCCAAGGGGACCTTCCCCGTTATTACCCTGACCTTTTATCCCGGGTAAATCATTTTCATCTGGATTCATGGGTGACGCAGCATAATTTGAGTCCTCGATATCTGTGGCCTCTTCCGTTCCCGCCCTTATTCTCAAGGAGTTACGCTCCTGCTCCATTAGCATAAGCCTGACCTGACCGGCCATATCCGGGTCTTCCTGCTCTACCATGCCCAGGGCCATCTGCTGGCACGCGCAAACCATCTCCCTGGTCTGAATCATGAGCTTTCTGGCTTCTTCCGGGATACCGTTCCCGGACTCAATATCGCTAAATATCGCGGCATGGTTTGCCATACGCAAAGCCAGCATCGCCTGAGTACCTGCCCCCTGTTTTCCCAATGACTCTAAAGCTTCCATTGCAGTATCTATACGGTCGTTGTAACCGTTTACCGCCTGTATGGTAGCTCTGACGTTATTCGTATTCATCATGCGGTTCATCTCTGCCAGTCTCTCTTCAGCATACACTAAAGCCTTTTGTGCTCGCTCCTCATTACTGAAGGTAAGTTTTAAAGAAACCTGCTCCGCAAGTTTATCAAAGAAGTAAAGGGGGCTGTCGGGTGTAATTCCGGGATCCGGCAGTCCGTTCTGTTCCTGGGCAAAGGCGCTACCGGCGGGAAAGAAAGTAAGAGCCATGACGCAAACTGCAATTATAACAATTAATCTTCGCATTGTTCTCCTCCTCTTTTAACATACATAACGGGGAGAGGGTAGAAATTGTTACAGGGAGATTCTGGCAACCCTCAAATTTACCCGCCGTAACGAATGACAAAGGGATTTATTTAATGTCGTCCGTTGCCGGAGCCACCAGATCCATCGCCTGAACTGCTGGAACCATTCCCTGAGGAACGAGGCTCCTGTTTCAATATTCTCCCCTTGACATCTCCCGGAATGTCTTCAGGTATTGGTGGTTCTTCGGGAATATCCCCGGAAACGCCCTCTTCCTGCAGGCCTTCCAGCGCCCGGCCGTAGGCCTCCACAGAAGCTGTCATTGCATTCTCAACTTTTCCCTTTGTTTCATCGGGCATCTTCCCATAAATGTCTCCAAGTACGGCGAGGTGAGCCGCAGTAGCCCGGGCATTGAGTTCGTCGACCTCACCTGCGCCATTCCCAAGCCCCCTCGCAATCCGGGATATCTCTTCACCGAGCCTGTTAAGCTCTTCGAATTGACCGAGCGCCAATTCGGCTTCGTCTATATGGTTCAGTTCAGCCTTAGTCCTTGCCCTGTTCAGCCTGGATTCAATCGTAGTTAGGTTTATTTCCGCAGCCCTTACCGGGTTCTTCAAGGCAAGTCCTCGCAAGCTTCCAATGTGCGCCCTGAGTGCTATCTCACTAGCCTGACGGATATCATAGCCGGCATTTCCCGGGGCAGCATCTTCAAACGAATCAAGGGTACCGATATGATCTGAAGTAGCCGATGCCATCATTTCGAGGGCGCGAGACAGTTCTGTAGCATTTCTTACCGCCTCTGCATTTGTCAGGGCCAGGGAGACGTTTTTCTCGTATCCCCCAACCGCGATACTCAGTCCTCCGTTTTCTCTATCCATAACAGCTGCCATTTCCAAAAGCCTCTTATTGGCGAATTCAAGCTCCAGGGCCACTTCGCCAACATCATCAACCGTAACCAGGCGGCGGACCTGCTCTGTACCGAGTTTTACAGAGTAAAGGTTATCGCCCGGAAGGCTATCCTGCGAGGCATAAGCAAAACCACCGCCCACTCCGCAGAGAGCGGCAACAACCGCAATGGCAACCGTCGCGGTTCTCAAGCGAACCGGGTATGATATACGCTTGAGCGCTGCAAATGGGCCTACCGGGGATGGTTCCGCCACCCTTCCTTTGGAATAGATATGATTCATGAGTTTTGTTCTGGCCCTCATCTTGAATTCGTGAGAAGGCCTCACATCCGGCGGCTCATGTAAGTTAACCGCGATATTCAGAAGCGGCTCAAGCTCTTCCCGCCGCGAAGGATAGCGTTTGAGACAATCGTCTATATCCGATTTTCCCGATTTAATGGCCTCTATACACTGGAAGAGTATATCTTCTATTTTTTCAGTCATTTTAAATCTTCCGCCTCAAGGCTATGCCTCAGCTTCTTTAGCGCGCGGTGCAGTATAACCCTTGTAGCCCCTTCGCTTTTACCGAGCGAGCAAGCGGTTTCAGCAAAAGAAAAACCCTCAATGAACCGCATAAGGACAACCTGTTGCTGGTCGCCTTTCAATTTAGATATTGCCCTGCTGAGCTTCTGCTGGTTAAAACGCGCTTCAGCCATCGCCTCCGGGCCCATTTCGGGATCTTCTGCGATAACCTCATCCTCGAATTGAACCTTGTTAACCTTCCTGGCCCGGTAGAAATCTATAACAAGGTTATGGCTGATAGTAAGAAGCCACGCAATAAACGGGCTGGCCGTCTTCCTGTACCGTGGTATCGCCTTCCACGCCTTCAGAAAGACCTGCTGAGTCAAGTCCTCGGCATCAGCAATACTTCCAACCCGATAATAGTTGTGCCTATAGACCCGATCGACATACATATCGTACAGCCTCCCAAAGGCTTCGGCGTCACCGGCCACAGCCTTTTGGACCAGCAGGTCAACATCCAGTTGCTCGTGTGTTGACTCTTGTAGCAAATTGCCTTACCTCTCTGTTTAACGGACAAATTGAAGGAATGTTACAGGTTTTCATCCAATAGCAGGTCTATATCTGGAGATATTGCCCGGGATTGTCTTGATCTTCGACTATTACGCCGACGACAGGAAACTTCGACAGCAGGTCAGAACCGTGCGGCGCTTGCTCAAGCGCCTCTGTCAGGTCACTACCGGCCCGATGACTTACATGGTGAATACCTTTACGCCAGTGATAGCTACCCGATACGTCGTACACCTTACCCTGAAACGCAACGTAACAGATGCCGTTACGACCGTCGTACTGTTTGAGTTCCTCTGAAGTAAATACCCTCATAATAATCCTCTCAACTAAAAGCTACGTCAAGCAGCATCATTACTGCAAAACCCAACATACCACCCATTGTTGCCAGGTCGGTATTACCACCCCGCTGTGATTCGGGAATCACCTCTTCAATAACCACAAATATCATCGCACCCGCGGCGAAGGCAAGCGCGTAAGGTAGTATTGGCCTGGCGACGATCACCGCTGCTGCCCCGATCACTCCGGCTACTGGTTCGACCAAACCTGATAACTGGCCATAGTTGAAGCTCTTACGCCGCGACAAGCCCTCCCGGCGCAGCGACGTTGAAACCGCGATCCCTTCGGGAAGGTTCTGGATGCCTATTCCTATGGCAAGCGAAATCGCAGCCCCCATGGATGCTGAAGATATGTTCGCCGCAAGGGCTCCAAAGGCAACACCAACCGCCATTCCCTCCGGCACGTTATGAAGGGTGATTGCGAGTAAAAACAGTGTGCTTCGACGCCAGCCGGTCTTGACGCCCTCAGCCTCTTTCATGGGGAAGCCAAGGTGGAGATGGGGCAGGAATTTATCGACGAGGCGTATACATCCGCCACCGAGAAGGAACCCGACAACCGCCGGAACCCAAACCGGGATACTTAAACCCTGCGACAGCTCGATAGCCGGGGCAAGCAGTGACCAGTAGCTGGCGGCAATCATAACACCCCCGGCGAACCCTAGCATGGCATCGAGCATCTTCCGACTGATGTCCTTAACGAAAAATACGGCTGCTGCACCGAGGGCAGTCATTCCCCAGGTAAAGCAGGTTGCAACCAGCGCTTGAATTACCGGAGATAGACCCACGAAGAATTCGTTTTCCATCCCCATAGCTTACCATATAATTAACGGAGCCTGGCATCCAACCAGGCTCCGTTATTGCTGAAACTTATTTGTTTATTTGAGGAACTTGGATACAAAGGGTGATGTTTCACCGCGTCGCAGGAAATGCCCTGAGGGGCCTTCACCCAGAAATTCGGAGAACCACGACTCGTGCTCTATCTCCTCGTTCAGGATAGACTGGGATAGATCGTAGGTCCTATAATCCTTGCCCGCGGTAATGTTACAGATATTCGTGTATCCCCGTACGGCGCACCTTTCCGCCTCAACGAGGACGGTAAGCATTGCCTTCACATCGGTGGGGTCCTTGGGTAAGGCTGCCGGGGGGCAGGCGGAGCAGTTATGGAAATCGATCATGCTCTCGGGCAGTTTGCCACCCAGTTCGTAAATGCGGGGAACCAGTGCCTCGAAGTGGTTACGGTCCTCGATGCGGGCGGTTTCGGCGATTTCCTTTATCGTCTCACCGTCGAGCCCGATCAGGTTGGCGCGAAGAATAGTATAATAATAATAGGTTGTAAGTTCAGCCGCTGCATTGTTTACCAGTAGTTCCAGTAGTTCATCAACATTGATCCCGGTTTTTTCCACCATTTCTCTAGCTACTTTTGCCATTTATAAATCTCCTCCTTTTTTATTGCTTGTACCATTTCTGAGAAAATGTTTTATCTATTGCCGTTAACCCAACTGCTTAAGGACGTCCTCACTGAGGATGCCCTGAGCTTTCATGAGTTTTTTGTACTTTGCCTCTACCTTGGCCAAGTCTTTTGCCAGGATGGCCTTCAAGAGGTCTCCCTCTATTTCGGCAATATCGAGCCGTTTATAGTAATCCATGGTCTCCTTGAGATGGGCAAGGACAATCTTACCTGTAAGTACCGGGTGGTTGTTGGTAACATTGGCATCCGGATACATGGTACCGTGCTCAAGCTCTACCTCTAGGCCCTCCCGGAAATCTTCAAGGGGTATATCCATGCCTGCTACGTTTACTATCTCGAGTATCCTGGCAGCTTCCTTTTCATCTACATCTGTACCCTTTATTTCTGCCCAGTCCCTCAAACCAAGCTCCCGGCAGACGCGTTTTACCTCATCCTTTGATACGTACTCTGGTATTTCCATATATTTTTTCCTTTCCTCCATTGAGTATTTTTAAATGTATCAAAATATTAAAATCCTCTTATACGCAGATCGCTATTTCGCTTCGAAGTTCCTGCTGACGAAGTCCCAGTTTACCAGTTTCCAGAAGGCTTCAAGATACTTCGCCCGGGCATTTCTATGATCTATATAGTAGGCATGCTCCCATACATCGCACGTCAGGAGCGGATTTACGCCGTCTCTCAACGGGTTTCCCGCGTTACCGGTTGACTCTATACTCAGTTTTCCACCGGCATCTTTAACCAGCCAGACCCATCCCGATCCGAAAAGGGCGAGGGCAGAGGCGGTAAACTTATCTCTGAAACCGTCGAATGAGCCGAATTCATTTTTAATGGCACTGCCCAGGGCACCTCCAGGTTCGCCTCCTCCATCCGGCAAAAGGCAGTTCCAGTAGAAGGTGTGGTTCCACACCTGTGCCGCGTTATTGTAGATGCCACCGGATGCCTTCTTTATGATCTCCTCCAGTGGAAGGTCCTCGAATTCTGTTCCGGTAATGAGTTTATTAAGGTTATCGACATATGCTTTATGGTGCTTCCCATGGTGATATTCAAGGGTCTCAGCCGATATTTCCGGGCTGAGTGCTTCTTTTCCATAGGGCAGGTCGGGTAGAATGTGTTCCATTGAGTTTCTCCTTTTAATCGTTTATGCTACTATTTATTTTTCACCCTTTATGGCCTGCGCCACTTTTACGCCGAGCTCCCGGCATTTTGAGAGGTCGTCAGGACGAGGCTGCCATTTTGCCTTTACACCCTCGGCTACGAGTGGCATCTTGCAGTTTTTAATGTGATCTTCAATAATGGCGAGTCCTTCTCCGCTCCAGCCGTACGTACCGAAGGCGGCACCGATCTTGTTCTGGAACTTCAAGCCCCTCAGGTCTTCCATTATGGGCCTTATCGTGGGAAGCACTCCCTGGTTGAAAGTGGGAGAACCAACGACAACTGCCCCCGCCTTGAAGATTTCGGTAACGACATCGTTTCTGTCGGAAAGACCGACATGGAAAAGTTTATAATCTATATCCTCCGATGCTATCCCCTCGCCGATCGCCTCGGCCATGTGCAGGGTTCCGTCCCACATGGTGTCATAAAGAATCACCGCGCTGCTACCGGGTTTTTGCGCGGCCCACTCCTTATACTTATTCACGATCTGTAGCGGGTCCTTCCTCCAGATAACGCCGTGGCTCGGCGCTATCATATCCACCGGCAGGTTGAGGGCAAGCACCTCGTCGATCTTCTTCAGGACGAGAGGACTGAAGGGCGTAAGTATGTTGGCATAGTATTTTAGCGCCTCTTCGTATAGCTCCACCTGGTTTACTTCGTCGTTAAAGTGAAACGCCGTTGCATAGTGCTGTCCGAAGGCATCGTTTGGCATGAGGATATTCGCCCCGGCCAGATAGGTGAACATGCTGTCGGGCCAGTGAAGCATGGGGGCTTCGACGAATACCAGGTCGTGTTTACCGATGTTTACCTTTTCGCCCGTCTTCACCGTTTTGAAGTTCCATGGCTGGTGATAATGGCCCTCGATGCTCTCCTTTCCCCGCTGGGAAACGATAACTTTAGCATTCGGCGTGTGCCTCATAATGGCCGGGAGGCTTCCGGAATGATCCGACTCGGCGTGGTTTGCCACAACTATATCGATACTGGCCGGGTCGATAACCTCGCTTACGTTCTTGATAAACTCATCCTGGAAGGGCGTCCAGGCGGTATCAACGAGTACGACCTTTTCGTCAACGATCAAATATGCATTGTACGAGGAACCACGGTGGGTAGAGAGTTCATGACCGTGAAAGTGCCTGAGTGCCCAGTCAACCACACCGACCCAGTAAACCCCTTCCTTTAATTTAACCGCCATCTTTAACCCTCCTTAACTTGCCTCTTGTGAAAGGCTGATCAATCAACCTTTTCAAATTCACTCTTGGCCGCGCCGCATACCGGACACTGCCAGTCATCAGGTATGTCCTCAAACGCTGTCCCGGGGGCTACGCCGCCATCCGGATCGCCAATTTCCGGGTCGTAGATCCAACCACATACCGTACACCTATATTTTACCATTTTGACAAAGTTCCTCCTTGTTAGAATTTTTTTATTTTCTGGCAATCAAGGCACAGGCCACCCAGTTCCAGGCGATGGTGGGTCACCTTGAGGCCTGTATTTCCAGCTAATCTTTCTTCAATCGACCTGTCGACAGGTGCATCCAGGTCCAAAATGCGACCGCAGCGGTCACAGCGGAAATGGTAGTGATTTTCCGTATGGTAATCGAAATGGGCGTTATTATCGGTTACGGGTAACTCCGCTATCTCACCGGCTTCCTTGAGTAGCCTCAGGTTACGATAAACAGTAGCCAGGCTGATATCGGGTATCTCCCTTTTAACCTCTTCATATATCCATTTTGCATCGGGGTGCGACGAGGTATTCCTCAGCACCCTTATTACCGCTTCTCTTTGTCTTGATCTCTTATTCATAACATAATAATATTAATTATTATTATTAATATATCATGGTGAATATTTTAAGTCAAGAATATTTATTGATAAATTTTTCCCTGTCCGGATATCTAAAGGAAACTTCTTAAAACAAGTGCATTTACTTTTTAAAAACCTGGTGTATCTTGATTGGAATCGATTAAACATAACCAGAATAAATTGTAGTTCGGAGTAAGTCTCGTTACTCCCTTTTCCCGCTGCGTAGTTTATGCTGAATTCCGTAGATCATTAGTCCAAACGCTAAAGCGAGGCCTGCAATAAGCGGCCAGTTAATCCATTTCACCACCTCGAACTGGCCTACCTCGTCACCGACCTGTACCTCGTACTGGCCGGGTTCGATGCCGCTCACGATAAAGACGATCTCCTTGCCCTGGCCGGGCTCAAGTGTCAGGTCCTCGCTGGTTACCGTCTCACCGTCGAGCTTGAGGGTG